>Ga0315285_10002279_pt1 | contig 20035 bp, 22 predicted proteins | sample YL17G09_36_MG_FD_203698 | JGI IMG/M metagenome (GOLD analysis project Ga0315285, IMG submission 203698) | Sediment microbial communities from Yellowstone Lake, YNP, Wyoming, USA - YL17G09_36 | ecosystem: Environmental > Aquatic > Freshwater > Lake > Sediment | place: USA: Wyoming | collected...
ACGGCGGCCCCTGAGTCCAACCGCCTTCCCAGCCCGCTGAAGCTTAGAGCCGCCACCTCATAGCAGATCCCCAGGGACAACTCCGTCCCCACCACCGTCGGTGCGCTCCCTCGGCAGCGCCTTAGGCTGATGCTGAGCGCATCTCGGCCGCATAAAGCCACCCGAATCAGGCCCATCGGCCCTGCCTCTACCCTGCGTGCCACCTCGGCGACCCCGCAGAAGGCTCTGCCGCGACTGATGCGTCAGAGCTGGCCGCCTCCTGCTGCCCTTGACGCGCCGCAGGGATCGCTGCTCACCATCAAATCCGGACACTGGGTCATGGGAACCCAGCGCCGGGGATTTTGACGTCGATGGCTTCGACCCTACCTTTGGGTCCGTGGCTTCGTTGACTTGGCGGAACCGGCAGAGACCGAAAAGCGAACAGGGAAGGAAGCGCGTAGGAGGTGGCGATGTAGAGCGTCCGACAATCCGCGCCGCCAAGCCGGCAGGTATAGGCCTGGGTCGAGACTGCCACCTTGTCAGTGATCTTGCCCCCTTCGTGAACGCGAAAGACTGCCGCGCTCACGGGAGATGCCACCCAAACCGCCCCCTCTGCATCCAAGGAGATGCCGTCCGGCGTCATCCCCGCAAGATGAGCCCAGACTCTCCGGTTTCCAAGAGTGCCGTCGGCAGCAATTTCGAATGCGGTGAGACATTCACCCAGAGTCTCGCTCACGATAAGCGTTTTCCTGTCTGGGGTTATGGCCAATCCATTGGGAAAGGCAAGCCCGTCGGCGACAACGCGAGGGGCACCGCGAGGAGGCACCAGAATAATCTCTCCTGGCGAATAGGGGTGCAACGCTTCGAAGTCAAAACCAAACGTGCCGATGTATGCCCGGCCGAGATCGTCGACCGTCATGTCGTTGCACCGAAAACTGGCCAACCCCGATAGGTCAGCGACCTCACTCACGCCAAGACTGTCAAACCGTAGGAGTCGGCGATCGGACATCGAGACGACAAGGAGACTGCCATCGGGCAGCCAGCCCAACCCCGACGGGATCGCATCCACTGTAAGGATTGCCCGGACTTCCCCATGAAGGTCCGCCCGAAAAACGGTCTTGGTGTCCATGTCGGAAAGCCAAAGGGCACCATCGTGCCACCTCAGGTCCTCTGGGAAACCGAGGCCATCGATCACCTTGGTCGTATCGGGCATTTCCTACGTACCCTCAAGTGGCGCATCCACTATCGGGCAGGATAGGCACCGTACTTGCGGACGGCTTCGGCCATTGCCATGATATTCTCTTTCTTGCAGTAGTCAGTCAACGTCATGGCCGAGCTCATGATGTAGCCGCCGCCGGGCCCGGCGATCCCGATCGTTTCCTTGACTTCGGCGTCCACGTCCGCGGGCGTTCCCCGGGTCAGGGTGTAGCCGAGATCGATGTTCCCCACGAGGCAGAGCAATCGGCCATATGTTTTCTTTACATGGGAGATGTCCATCGCTCCCGGCTGGATCGGATGAATGGCATCCATCCCGAGTTTGACAAGGTCATCCAGGAAAGGAAGGATATTTCCGTCGCTGTGGAACACCCAGGGCTTCTGGATGGTCTTGGCGACCTCCGCCATGTAGGGAAAAAGGAACTCGCGAAACACTTCGACGGAGAAAAAAGGTGTCTGGTTCCAGGCAAGATCGTCCATCACCCAGAAGAAATCGAAATCCATCTGATTGAGATGGCGTATCGTCTGAGCCGCCCAGCTTGAAAACCGCTGGTGGATGCTGTGCACCAACTTGGGATTGTCTGATAACGCGTAAGAGAACTGTTCGAGACCCATGCTCTGGATGGTTGCACCAGCGCCGAGATCAAGGCGGGCGAAAACGGCAAAATCCTCCCTGTACGTTTTCATCCAATCGGCGACCCGTTCATAGCGTGCAGGATTGTTGGGGTCGGGCTGGAAATCGGAAAAGAGCTTTAGAGAGTCTTCCGAGTCGAGCAGTCGCTTTGATAGGAAGCTCCGGCCGGGCGTGGCGTCAGAAATCGTTTCCGTGATGTAGGTATTGAAGAAATCGAAATTGACCTTGTCCGGGTGGTAGTAGGAGTCAATGAGGCCCTGAGGTGGTTTCAGGGGGTTCCCATCCCTGTCGATTCCCTTGATCGGAAAAGTGCCGCCAAAACCGTCCATGCCCAGCTTGCGGCAGAGCTCAGCCGGGGTAAAACCAGTGCCTCCCATGAGCTGGATTTGCATGGGTTCATCAACAGCGTTCTCGACCCACGGAATCCGATCGGGAATTCCGTGGCGAAGGGCAGTGAGAACTCTTTGTCGCGGGGTCATCGGGGACATGACGTATACTCCTCACAATCGTTCTTGTGGTTCATTTGTACCGCGCACAGCCGTGAGCGCTAGGCGCCCAGATAGGCAGCCTTCACATGGCTGTTGCCCAAGAGCTCATGGCCCGATCCCTCGAGGACTATCCGACCGTTTTCCAGAACGTAGGCACGATCCGCGACAGTGAGCGTCTGCAGGACATTCTGCTCGACCAGCAAAACGGTCGTCCCGCTGGAACGGAGTTCTCGAACAACACGGAAGAGCTCACGGACGTTGAGCGGGCTCAGCCCCAGGCTGGGTTCATCGAGCATGCAGAGCCTCGGGCGAGACATAAGGCCGCGACCGATGGCAACCATCTGTTGCTCGCCACCGCTCAGTGTTCGCGCGAGCTGCTTCTCCCTTTCTCGCAGAACTGGGAAGATCTTGTACACTTGTTCGAGGGTTGTGGCTCTTTCCCTCCAGACGCTCCTTCCATACGCACCCAGTTCAAGGTTTTCCCGAACTGTCATCTCCGGGAACAATCGTCTGCCTTCCGGGATCAGGCAGATCCCACCTGAAACGATGTCATGGGATAGGAGGTGGCTCAAGTCCTTGCCCTCGAACATGACTCTTCCACGCGTCGGTCGGACAAGGCCGGCGATGGTCTTGAGTATCGTTGTCTTGCCGGCGGCATTGGCGCCAATCAAAGCGACAATCTCGCCTTCATGGACCTCGAAAGCGATGTCCCAGAGCACCTGAAGGTCGCCAAAGACAACACTGACAGTTTCAAGGGTGAGCATCATAAAGTTTCCCCGAGATAGACGTCCTGAACGGTCCTACTCGAAGCGATTTCGGCGGGAGACCCTTCTGCGATTTTCTCACCATGGTGGAGGACGACTATTCTGTCCGAAAGGCCCATCACCGCTTTCATGATGTGCTCGACTATGAGTATGGAAATGCCTCTTGAGCGAATACGGCCTATCAAATCGACGCCCTGCGCAACTTCAGTAGGCGTGAGACCCGCCAGGACTTCATCGAGGAGCAACACCGCAGGATGTGTCGCCAGCGCACGTGCTATCTCCAGACGGCGCTGGGCGGCGAGCGTCAACCCTTTGGCAGGTTGGTTCGCTTTGTCCGAAAGCCCAACAAAGTCCAGCAATTCGAGGGTCTCCTGGCGGGCATGGGCATCTGTCTTCCCGTCTCCTTTGCCAAATAACGCGGCGACAAGGACATTCTCATTGACCGTCATGCTCGGAAAAAGCTTCCCGGTTTGGAATGTCCTCGCGATGCCGAGGTGACATCGCCGGGCAACGCTCATTCGGGTAATCTCGCTCCCTTTGAATAGAATAGCTCCCCTCGTTGCGGATGCCGCCCCTGAAATGAGATTGAACAACGTCGTCTTTCCGGCTCCGTTCGGTCCAATAAGGCCAAGGATCTCGCCTTCGAACAAGGAGAAGCTCACGTCCGACACTGCTGCCAGCCCGCCGAACATCCTCGTAACGTGATCACCCTCTACGATCTTCACGGTATCAGCCATCACTCCCGGCCTCCCCTGCCATGGAAGCCCTTCCCCAAGTCCTCTTTCTTGAGCCGGGCTCGCAGTGACCGCCACACGCTGGAGGAAAACACCCCTGCCAAGCCCTGGGGTATGAAAATGACGACGACCACAAGCAAGAGGCCCAGTAGAAGCCGGCTGAATTGAGGAAGTCGTGTGAGAACGACGTCTGAGATAGTGCCGATGGAAACGGCTCCCAGTATTGGCCCGATAAGAATGTCCATGCCGCCGAACAGCGACATCATGATCGTAAACATGTTTCGAATCGGGTCGAAAGCGAAGTCAGCATCGATATACGTCCATCGAGTGGCGATGAGGGCGCCCGCGGCACCGGTAAAAAAACAGGATCCCGTGAAAACCGCGATTTTAACGGCCGAGACATTCACCCCAACATGCTCAGATGCACTCTCCCCATCCCCGATTGACCGCAACGCAAGCCCGTAGCGAGAGCGCCGAAGCAGATACGCGATCAGCACAGTCACAACGGCAAGAATTGCCATATAACGGTAGACGATCACGTCTTCCACGATTGCAATCCAGCGTCCGACAGTGCCGGTCATGTTCACTTCCCACCACATCACAAAATGGCGTAAGAGCTCGCTGAGGCCAAAGGTGAAAATCGCGAAGTACATGCCCTTGATCCGCAAGGTCGTCAGGCCAACGAAAAAGGCGAGAATTGAGCTGCTGATTCCTGCGACGATGAGCAAGAGGGGCAAGGGAGCCGAAGGCAGTGCATGTGCGAGAATCGCATACGTGTAGATGCCCACACCGAAAAACGCGGCAATCCCAAGTGAGAAATACTGGCTTGGGGCGCAAAAGACGGTCCAGCTCACCGACAGGACAACGTACATCAGTATCGATGTCATCAGAACGATGACATAGGGGGCGGTGAAGCGCGGGACAGCGATGAAGATCCCTATCGAGAGGGCGGTTGCTGCAATTGGCAGAACCCACTTCTGCAAAGCGAATACTGCTGAATTTCTGGCGAGCTTGTGGGGAGGTTGGGGCACGAACTGCATGTCAGCTGCCTTGTTTGCCGAAAATGCCGGTCGGCTTGAGGAGGAGGATCACGAGGAACATGACGTAGAAAGCAACCATCACGAGCCCCGGCTGGAGGTCGGTGACGACAGCTCCCACAATACCGAGAACGAGTCCTCCGACGAGGCCCCCAAGAATATTGCCAAGACCGCCCAGGACAATCACAACAACTGCGATCAGCGTGTAGGAAAACCCCATGGTGGCGCTCACGGGGAACATTGTGCTCAGGATGACACCCGCCATTCCCGCAAGGACAGCGCCCAGGCCAAAGGTGAGCCCATACAGTCTGTCGACGTTGATGCCCATGAGATGGGCAACTTCTGTGTCCTGCGCAATCGCCCGGATTGCCTTGCCCGTACGGGTACGCGACAAGAACAAATAGAAACCTATCGATATGACTGCGGTGAGCAGAAGCGCGACGAGCCGATTTGCGGCGAAGATGGCTCCGAAAATGTTCACTGGGGACGCCAGGTATGAATACGCCTTCAGCCTCCCTCCCCAGGATACGATGACCAGGTTTTGAAGGATGAATATCAGGCCATAGCTCGCAAGAATGGAGTAGCCTTCAAATGCCGAAATGGATTTTGATTTTACTCTCAGTGGGTGGTAGACAAGGCGATGAACGAGCAACCCGATCGCAAACATGATGGGAGTGGAGACAACAAGGGCGAGGAGGGGGTTGATCCCAAGCAAGGTAAAAAGCCAGAAAGCAGCGAACCCCCCGAGCATGATGAAGTCGCCGTGGGCCATGTTGAGAACACGCACGACCCCGTACTGAAGGTTGAGCCCCATTGCCGCGAGGGCATAGATGCCACCCATGACGAGCCCCGCGATCAGGACATCCAGCAAACGAACGAGCATGAGGTCCCTCCAGACAGATTTCGCAAGCCCAATGCGATGGGCTGCCGCACGGCTTGATGCGACAGCCCACCCGTGATCAAGATCAATACATTGAGGGAACGACCTTTTTCCTAGCCGACTAGTGCATCCTCTTCGTGAATGGGACCTGCGTTACTGCGCCGGCCAGTTTGGCTTCGGGAAGATGAAAGGCTTGGCTCTCAAGCTTTTCGGCCACACGACCTGGAATACCCCGTCCTGCCACTGTCCCAAAATCGGTGGGTTTGCGCCGTTTGATTCACCCGTCGGGAGATTGTACTGATCCGTGAACTTGACCTTGCCATAGATCGTATCGAAGGCGGTCTTGGCGATGTATTCCCTCTGTTTCTCGCGATCGAGGCCCGCGACACCCAGAACCTTCTCCCACATCTGCAGCGAGGCCCATGTAATGACGGTATCCCACGCGGGTTCGCGACCAAAGGCCTTCATGAAGGCATCATAGAACTCCGCGGAACCCGGACCGAAGTCCCTGTGCCACGCCCCTTCACTGACCATCCCTTCAACGGCCTTCTTCCCCGTCTTGTCTCGCTGCTGGGGGTAGCCCGACAGGCTGTTGTACAACAGTTTGGGGTTGAAATCGATAACCTGGAGCTGCTCCTGGATCAACAAGGCATCCTGCGGGTATGAGATGGCTATCAACCCGTCTGGATTCAGCGCTTTGATCTTCTTGAGGAGCGGCGAAAGGTCCGTCACACCGAGAGGATAGCTCTCTACCATCTGTATGCTGACCCCTTCAATGCCGAGGAGCCGCGTCATGACGGCGGATTGGTCAATGCCATAGAGAGTTCCGACAAATATGACGGCTACCGACTTGACGTCGAACTCTTTGACAAGACCTACGACTGCTGGCGCGACAACATCGGGGGGATTCCACATGCCAAAATAGTACGGCATTTTCCCCTGCTTCGCGGCCTGGAGAAGCTGCGAGCTCGACTCCGTCGTTCCGATCATCGGATATTTGTACTTGTTGATGATCGGGGCAACCGCAAATGTGAAGGCAGTTGCCCATGGAGGCAGGACAATGTCCACCTTGTCCTCGAGGATCAGTTTCTCAGTCAGGCTCACAGTCTTTGCAATGTCGCTCTCGCTGTCGTACTGAACCAATTTGACGGGGAGGAGCTTATCGTAGCCCTTGACGCGGACTCCGCCCTTCGCATTGATTTGATCGATCCAAAGCTTGTATGGCTGCAAGTGCGCCAACTCTGCATCGCCTACGGCCCAACCCGAGAGCTGGATCGATGTTCCGAACGTAATAGCCTGTTTCGCCCCAGCCTGGGCAGCCGTCGCTTTTTCGCCTTGGCCGCCCGCAAAGAGCAGAGACGGCAAAAGCAGCAGGAAGAAAGCAAAGTAGGTGAAAGGTTTGTTGTTTCTCATCGCCACCTCCTAAATGGTCTCAGGATTCTATTTTAGCGATTCCCACCTGTCAAGGTTTTTTTCATTTGTTAGCGTTGGTATCGCTGTCAGGCTCCGGGGGCAGTGGAGGGCGTTGACAAGAGGAGAAATGGAGCAGGAGTTCGGTGCAGACAAGCAAGAACTGAGGACTGTATCGTTGGAGAAACCTATATAGCGCTCTATCTTCTTCAACGTTCCCGGATCCATTGGCGACAAAAATCGACTAGAAGCGGAAGGCAAGCCGGTTGCATTCTCACGGCAGTGGGCGAAACTCTCGGCGCCGGTCACCTGTAATCGAAATCGCTCGCTTGCCCCGCATGATCCAAGTCCTTCAACTCGAACGCAGGGATTGCACGCTCAGGAATCAGCCATTCAACCGACGGGTATTCGGTGTCCTTCTCAGCCGCCGGACGCTGTAGCCTTTTTCAGGCTGTGTGATATGAAATCAGAGCTTTAATTGTTTACACGAAGTAGGGCATATGCTAATAGTATTCCGACTTCAGGAAGCGACGCGTTCGGTGCATGACGAGTTTGCACGTCCCGCATTTTGTAGGTGCACTCTGGTTTGCATGAGAATGTCGAGAATACAATCACAGAAGGAGCTGGCAACATGAGCAAGAGGCTTGTATTGGAGGGCGCGACCCTGATTTCCGGGCTCGACAATGAAGTCATTGAGAACTCCAAGGTGGTCTTGAAAGATGCCATCATCGAGAGCGTAGGAAAAACCAGCAAGAGCGGTCAACAGCAGACTGATGCGGATGCGGAGGTCGTGAACTTGGCGGGCATGACGCTCTTGCCCGGACTGATCGACACTCACATACATCTTGTCGGCAACGGGGAAGTCTCTGTATTTGTGAATCTCTTTGAATCAAGTATGAAGCGAGCCGTCAAGGCTGTTCGTTACTTGCACGACCTTCTAGAGATGGGCATCACAGCCGTCAGGTCGGGCGGGGATGGGAATGGGTATTTCGAGATGTCCTTGAGAGACTCCATAAACGAGGGTTACATCGAGGGCCCTCTCCTGTTCGCCACGGGGTACCACCTGACTGCCACCGGTGGGCATGCATATTTCCTCCCGCCATGGACCGATGAGGCGAATTGCGTGGGCATGCGTTGCGATGGAGAAGACGCTTTTCGCAAGGCTGCACGGATGCAGCTCGCCTATGGCGCTGACTCAGTCAAAGTGACAAGCGGGAGAGGTCTCGAAGAAGCAGATGACCCCCGGATCCCCGAATTGACGGTCGAAGAAATGCGCGCAGCCGTGGATGAAGCTCACAAGAGGGGCAAGATTGTCATCGCACACGCCATGGGCGCGGCGGCGATAAAGAACGCACTGGCCGCAGGGGTCGACTCAATTGTTCATGGCTTCTGGCTTGATGAGGAATGTGCGGAAATAATGGCGACCAAGGGCGTGTACTGGGAACCTACAATTCGATACCCCTCGCGCATAGCAGAGGATGGCGGAAGGAGTGGAACCCCTGGATTCTATGTCAAAAACTGCGCCATGGCAGCCGAGGCCTTGCAGAAGAACCTGCTGCGGTGGGTGAAAGCCGGCGTGAAAATATCGCTTGGTACCGATGCAGGTGGCGTGCCAATCTTCTTTCACGGGCAGAACGCCGAGGAGCTCGAATACATGGTCCGTCTCGGTCTGACCCCTTTGGATGCAATCATCGCCTCCACAAGGCATTCCGCGGAATGCCTTCGCCTCGATCGCCGGATCGGGACAATCGAGCCAGGGAAAGAAGCGGACATACTCATTCTGGAGGGCAACCCACTGAAGGATATCACTATCGTTGCGAAGAAAGAGAAAATACGGGGTGTGATCAAGGGCGGGAAGAAGATGGTCTGGAAATTCTCTTGATGAACCTCGCATACTATGGTGACGATTCTGTCAAGAAAAGAGCCCGGCGTGATCGAGGAAAGCGCCCGCAAGCTCGTCGCACGCACCCACCCTCGCCATGCCACGTTGAAGCGCCTCGGCAACCTCGCCCAGAGCTTCCACGGAGAGGTTGGGCAATTCCTGCCCCTTGACGTTTCCCCGGCTTTCGCCCCATAGGATGGGGCGGCTCGCGGTGCGGGTTTAGCTATTGCGAAATCGCGCAGCGGCTCCGCATGTTCGGACTAGAATTGGACAGGCGCGCCAGCGGCAGCTACGAAATCTGGTATGATCCTCTCACATAAAAGCGGACTGGGGTGCCAAGTAGTCGACCCGTGCCCACGCAGCGCCTACCCGCATGAATTGACCGAAAGTAGGAGTCGGCCTGACCGCGGCCTTGCGGCCGCATACCGTTCTCACAAGCAAAACCAGGGAATCGCCGTTATCTTTTCGTGCAGCATGAGAGGCCGGGGACATCGACAGACGATGAACCCCTGCTTCGCCCTGCGAGGAAACTCCTCCATGAACGAAAGCAGGTGCCGCGCGTCCTGAAGGCTCGGGTTCTCCGTCCACTTCACCTCGATGGGTACCAGCATGTCTCCCTGTTCGACGATGAAGTCAATCTCCGCGCCGGTCTTGCTCCGCAGATAGAAGAGCCGGCCTGCATCGAGATATTGGAGCCTCTTCCAGAGCTCGATCCCCACCCACTGTTCGAAAAAGGGGCCCGGATTCGCCCGCACGATGTCGGCCGAAGGGAAAAGCCCAGCTGCCGCGTGGCGCACTCCCATGTCGAAAAGGAAGAACCTCGGGGTCGACAAGAGGTTTTTTCGCTGGCTCCTGGTCCAGGCAGGCACTCTGAACGCCACGAACATATCTTCCAGCAGCTGGTAGTAGGATTTCACGGTGGGCTGCGAGACGCCCGTCTCCTGCGACACAGCGGCATAGTTCAGAACCTGGCCCGAGCCAGTGGCGGCGAATTGGAGGAACCTCAGGAATCCGCCCCAGTCCCGCACGAGCGATTCTCGACGGATTTCCTCTTCGAGGTGGACAACGGAAAAGGCTTTCAGGAGCTCCGGGCGATCACGGGTTTCGGCCGCGACAACGCCAGGGAGTGAACCGAACGCGAGCCTCTCCTCAAGGCCCCAGCACGGGAAGCGCTCGCTTGGCTCGAGAGGTTCGCCACTTGTTACTGGCAGCAGCAGGGAACCGCCTGTCCCTGGGTTACTTGGCGCGGGATGCTCCTCCATAATGAGCGGATAGAGTCTGTGCAGGAAGCTCCTCCCAGGCAGCAGATTCGCTCCCGACTTCCGAAGCCTTCGAGCGGAACTCCCGCACAGGACAAATCTCCACCTGCTCTTGTCGCCATCGTAGAGGTTCTGCACCGAATCGAAGATGGAGGGAACAGACTGCACCTCATCCACGAAGACCACCTGGCCCTGCCGGGCCGCGGGAAGCGCCTTGCACATTTCCGCAAACTCGCCCGGCTGGGAAAGATGGCGGGCTCTCTGTGCCGGATCGGCCAGGTTTATCTTGACCGCGTCGGCGGGCAGCAGGGAATCGATCAGAGTCGATTTCCCTGTCTGACGGGCACCGAACATGATGTGTACAAAGGGTCTTTCCAGCTTTTGCGAGAAAAGGGACGCATACCAGCGGTGATACACAACTGCCATACTTTTCTAAACCTCCCTTTGTAAAAGCGAGACCAATGTAAAGCTCCATTTACAATCAGTCAATATGGACTCTCGGATACAATGACTCCCGTTTGTCACGACCAGCGGGAACACGAGTGTCCGCAGGGCACCTCGATTCAGTGTATGTTCACCACATGGCCGCCGTGTCCGCAATCCATGTCCGGGATCTCCGAAAGACCTATATCATCAGCCAGCGCGAGCCAGGCGTCGGGGCCGCCCTGCGCAGCCTGGTGCGCCGGCAGAAGAAGGAGGTCCCGCTGTGGACGGCATCTCCTTCGACCTCGCCCCGGGAGAGATCGTCGGCTTCCTGGGCCCCAACGGCGCGGGGAAAACGACGACGCTCAAGATGCTCTCCGGGCTTCTGCATCCCGTCGGGGGCGAGGCGAGCGTCCTCGGCCACGTGCCCTGGAAACGGGAGAGAGATTTCCTGCGGCAGATCACCCTCGTCATGGGCCAGCGCAACCAGCTGGTCTGGGACATCCCCGCTGCCGATTCCTTCGAGCTGAACCGCGCCATCTACCGCATTCCCGCGGCCGACTACCGCCGCACCCTCGACGAGCTTGTCGCCCTGCTGCACAGGCCCCAGGTGGTCTTCCTGGACGAGCTGACCATCGGGCTGGACGTGACCCCATGCAGCAGCGCATCCGCGCCTTCATCACGGAGTACAACCAGCGGTACGCCGCCACCGTCCTCCTGACCAGCCACTACATGACCGACGTGGAGGCGCTGTGCAGGCGGGTGATCGTCATCCACCACGGGAAGCTCCTTTTCGATGGAGAGCTGTCCGCTCTTGTGCGGCGTTTTACCGCACAGAAGACCATTGTGGTACGGCTCGCCGACCTGCCCGTGGTCGATCTGACAGTGGAGGACCCGCCCATCGAGGATGTCATCGAGCAGGTATTCTCCCAGGAGTCTCCGTGAGGGGCCTGGCCGGGCTTTACGCGCAGCAGTTCAAGACCTCGCTTGCCTCGATGCTGCAGTACCGGGCCGCGCTGGTCATCTGGCTGATCGGCCACATGCTCGACCCGCTCATCTACCTGGCGGTGTGGACGGCGGTCACCCGGTCCGGTGGGGGCAGCGCCGGGGGATACACCGCGGCGGAGTTCGCCGCGTACTTCGTCATCCTGATGATCGTCAACCACGCCACTTTCACATGGATCATGGGCCCGTGCACCCGATCCACTCGGACATCGCCGACAACATCTCCTAAAAACTGATCACCCTGCCCCTCGTCATGGTGGCGGCCGCGCTGCTCGCCGTCATTTTCCGACCCGCTTTCCACATCGTGCCCTGGGCTGCCGTCGCCTTCGTGCCGGCGCTGCTGCTGGCCTTCGCCGTGCGCTTCATGCTCGAATGGACCCTCGCGCTTTCGGCCTTCTGGACCACCAGCTTTCCGGTGGAGCTCCTGATGGGGCGCCTGAGCTTCCCCCAGGCCGCGACGGGTCTCGCCGTGCAGGCCGCATGGCTTGCGGCGTGCCTGCTCTTCATCAGGGTCGTTTGGCGCGCGGGCGTGCGCATGTACTCGGCGGTCGGCGCATGAGGTACCTGCGACTTCTCTGGACGTTCTTCCGGGTCGGCGTGATGGGCGAGCTCGCCTATCGGGTGAACTTCTTCGTGCAGCTGTTCGAGTCCATCCTCGAGCTCGGCACCGCCGTCGCCGGTCTGGCGGTGATCTTCTCCTTCACGCGCACCCTGGGCGGATGGTCACCCGACGAGGTCCTGGCCCTGGTGGGCATCTCCTTCGTTGTCGGCGGGGCAATCCGGCTGGGAATCCAGCCCAGCCTGGAGCGGTTCATCGAATCCGTGCGTGACGGCACGTTTGCCTTCACTCTCACGAAACCAGAGGACGCGCAGGTCCTGGCCAGCATCCAGAGGGTGGAGATCTGAAAACTGACGGACGTCAGCCTCGGGATCGGCGTGCTCTCCGTGGCCATCACTCGGTGGGGCGCCCACGTGGGGGCGGTGCGCATACGCTCTCTTTCGCAGGTGCGCTCCTGGCCGGGGGAGTCATCGTCTACAGCTTCTGGATGATTCTCGCCACTTCCGCGTTCTGGCTCGTCAGGGTCGAGAACATCCTCATGATCTTCCAGAGCATGTACGAGGCCGGGCGGTGGCCGGTCAGCATCTACCCCGGGTGGCTGCGCTTCGCGCTCACCTTCCTCGTGCCCGTGGCACTCGCGGTGACGGTGCCCGCGCAGGCACTGACGGGCCGCCTCTCGTGGCAGACCCTGGCGGGCGCCTCGGCGTGAGCTCCCTGTCGAGCGTTCCTTATAAAGTCGGGCATCATCGTCAGGATTATTCGGTCAATTCTGCTGACCCGACACCGGCAATGAGGAGCCCAGAACGGCAAGTTTCGTCCCATCTCGTAGTTCGGGAAAGTCCACGGCAATCTCCGGATGCGACTTGATGACGGAGCAAAGCAGGCTGAGAGCCCGCGTGTCGGCGGGGCAGAGTCCCGCCGCCTTGAGATACGATCGCGCCGCATCGGCATACCGCCCGAGACCTTCCAGAGAAACGCCGAGGTTCTTGTGCGCGTTGTGCCGATCCGGATTTAAGGAGACCGCTTTCTCGCAATACGCCATGGCCTCCTTATGCTGGCCGAGGCGGTTCAAACAGTAGCCGAGATTGTTGTACAGGAAGTACCAGGTCCCATCGCTGCCGGGCCGCATGCGGAATGCGCGGCGGTACCAGTCCACAGCCGCAGCGATATCTTCCTGGTTCTCCTTGATCTGTCCGATCGACAGAAAACAGAAGCTCTTGATCACCTCGGAATCGCTTATCTCGATGATTTTCTCGAGGTAGGCCTGTGCCCCGGCGAGCTTCTTTTTCGAGACGCATTCATTGGCCAATTCGTGCATCAGCTCGATGATCCTCTGCGGCGTCTGCAGATGTTTTTCGGCCGCTTCGTACATGCGCTGCAGATCGTCGATAGGGATGAACTCGCCATCGGGCATGATGAAACCATCTTCGTGCAAGTTTTTCATATCCCTATAGTACTGCATCTTTCGTCATCATGCTTCTCGATTGTCACAGGACATCCTATCCTGCTCCCCTGATATTCAGGTCCACCCATAAGACGGCTATAATAGGAGTGAAGGCTGGAGAGAGTGGTGGATGCGGGAGATCGCCGATGTGCGGGTGCACGGATCGATTATCGGAGTATGGGTAAGGCAGTGAAGAACCCTCCGAGGTCCGCAGCTCCCCTCGAACCCCGCGATACTCCGAACAAGAAGACCCGCGAGGCGATGGCGGCGGCGGAACGCGGCGAGGTCGAGCACTGCAAGGACGTGGACGATCTGCTCGCTAAGCTGAAGTCCTGACCCCGCGTGTACACCCCGGTCTCCAGCAAGCAGTTCAAGAAAGACTACAAGCGCATATCCAAGTCAGGGCAAGGGACGGAGGAGCTGGATGAGTGTCTCCGGCTTCTCATCGCCGGGACGATCCTTCCTCCCCGCTATGAAGACCATCCGATGAAGGGCGAGTGGAAAACTTCCCGCGATTGCCACGCGAAACCGGACTTTGTCATCGTCTACCGAATTGACGGGCATCTCCTCACCTTGGTTCGGGTGGGATCGCACGCCGAGCTGTTCATGGAAGTGCACGCGGAGGTGCCGGAAGGCATTCCCGAGGAGCGTCAGCGCATCGTGAACGAGAACTGCCGCACCCTGAAGTTCCAGAGCTTCGGGTTTGAGGAGGAATGAGGGCAAGCGCAAAGGCGTATGCAAACCGCCTCTGCCGATTTCCTGGAACCTTGGCGACACACGTTGAATCTGGATGAGCGAGTCTTGAGCAAGAAGGGCGTTGACAACGCTGCCAGAGCTGATAATATTACCGATAGAAATGTACAAGTGGTGGTAATTTTATCATGAGGTCTCAGTTGTCCAAGGAGCATTGTTCCCCCTTCGATCGGGCTGTCGCCCTCTTCAGCAAGCATGGCGGGATCCTCCGAACGGCTCAGGCGCTTCGGGCGGGGATCCACCCTGCTACACTCTACGCCATGCGCGACTCGGGGGTGCTGGAGGTGGTGAGCCGCGGTGTGCATCGTCTTGCCGATAGCCCGCCGCTGGGCAATCCAGACCTGGTGACCGTCGCGACCCGAGTCCCCGCGGGCGTGATCTGCCTGATTTCGGCGCTGGCGTTCCACGAGCTCACCACTCAGATTCCCCACCAAGTGCACGTGGCCCTGCTTCGCGGCGCGGAGCAACCCCGGCTGCAGTACCCGCCGATCAGAACTTACCGTTTTGGCGGCCGGGCCTTCACTGAGGGGGTGGAGACCCACGAACTCGACGGGGCGAGGGTGCGCATCTACAGCCCGGAAAAGACCCTCGCCGACTGTTTCAAGTTCCGCAACAAGGTTGGCCTCGATACGGTGCTGGAGGCGCTGCGTCTCTACCGCGAACGGAGAAGCGTCAGGGTGGACGACCTGATGTATTATGCGGCGGTTTGCCGGGTGGATAGGATCATGCGGCCTTACCTCGAGGCGCTCCTATGATTGGACGGAACGTCAAGAACACAGCTGCCTCGGTGCATCACCGCCTTCTCAATAAAGCCAAGGAATCCTCCCGCCCGTTCAATGAGCTCTTGCAGCGCTATGCCATCGAGCGCTTCTTGTACCGGCTCTCCAAGACCCCTCACGCAGGCCGCTTCGTCCTCAAGGGCGCCTTGATGTTCTCAGTGTGGAGCCGAGCGACTTCACGTCACACCATGGATATTGATCTTCTGGTGCGGATTGGCAACAGCCTCGACGCGATCGTTGGCGTCATGAAAGATGCCTGTGGAATGAATGTCGTGGAGGACGGCTTGTCTTTCGACCCGCAAAAGGTGACAGCCTCCAGGATCACGGAGGATGCCCAGTACTGAGGCGTGCGTGTGCGTGTTCGGGGCAACCTCGACAGCGCTCGGGTCTCCCTCCAGATCGATGTCGGATTCGGTGATGCGATTGTTCCGGCTGCCAGGAAGGTCGTTTTCCCCGTGCTGCTGGATCTTCCTGCTCCTGAGATGAAGGGGTACAGCAAGGAGAGCACCATCTGGGTGCTTTGCCATGACTTCGACTTCACTGGCGAGATGCTCGCCGAGGCGGTGCGGAGAACATTCAAGAAACGAAACACGACGATCTCGGCTGAACCGACCGTATTTCATGCTTCCTTTGCACAGGATGAGAACAAGAAGCTTCAGTGGCAGGGGTTTATCACCAAGGCTCGACTTGCCGACGGGCCGCCAGCTTTCGAGGATGTGGTTGCAGCCATCAAGCTCTTCCTGGGACCTCTCGTAGCGACGCTTGCCGAGCACCAGGTGTTCCGCGGGACCTGGACCGCCCCCGGACCCTGGCGATAATGGACATCTTCGAGTAAGGCTTCGAGATCGTGCGCCGGCGGCTGTTCCAGCCGGTGTCCGGCACGGAAGCGCACGTGCTGCGGCTGGATGCGGTAGCAAGCGCCCTCTCCCAGATGTGCCAGGGCCAGCCGCAGGAGTTCCCGGCGGAGCGCAGGGAAGCCGAATACGAGCGGCGCCTGAAGCGGACCTGCCTTATCCGCCAAGAAAATCACCCGCTTCCACGGCACCGTGGCTATCGACCCCATGCGCGCGGCGCGCGACGCCGGTTTGAATTGGACAGGCGCGCCAGGGGCAGCCACGAAATCTGGTACAATCCTCTCACACACAAGAGGACCGCAATGCCAAGTAGTCGTCCCGTGCCAACGCAGCGCCCACTCGCATGATTGGAAGTGTCTGGTCGAAAGAGAGTTCTACTCCCTTCCCAGGCCTTCTTTCGCGCAGGGGAGATGAGACCCCGGGATGGCAGAAATCTCCCCTCTCAGGAGTTGACACCCATCCTCTTTCGGCCTACCCTGGGCCCGTACAGCGAGGCCGTCTTTGGCATGGTGCGAGCCTGGGGTACAAGGGGTCGGCGGTTCAAATCCGCCCAGCCCGTTTTTCTTTTTCCTGCCTCTGAGATGAAGCAGATCCCCTCCATATATACTTCTATATATACTTCTATGTGTATTCCGACAACCGCATTTTGCGAGATGTCCATTCCAATCCCACGGAGTCTGCGACAATGCTGCACAGGGTGATGAAGATATTCCAGAAGCCCCGGATGGGAATCTTCCTCCACATCGCGGAGGTCGCGTACGCCCTCCTTGTGCTGGCATGGTTCACCGTTCCGCTGTTCGCCAGTGCACGGGGAGCACTCGTTCCGCCTCTCCTTCCTCTCGCGTTCCTGGGCGAAGGCGGCGGCGAGATCTTCACTTTCCTCCTCGTCACATGCGTCGTCTATCCCATCCCCGTTCTGTGCCTGTTCAAGATCGCGGCCGCTTTCCTGGAATCGAAAGCGCCTTCGATCGCAGACCCGACCCGCATCGTGCCGATCGTCCTCAACATCCTGATCTCCGTGCTTGTCCTGGCGACCCTCGTGATCCACCTCGTGTCCTTCGCCGGCAGCGCCGGGTACTTCCAGGAGCTCTCATGGGTGTCATGGGCCGTCTTCGTCCTGTCGGTTCTCCTCAACGCCTTCTCCCTCACCTTCCTCATCGTCACCCTGAACCGCCGCGATGCGGCATACCAGGAGTACCTCGAGTTCGCGAGGAAGACGGAGGGCCGGGGAAAGGGAGTGCTCGCGGCGCTTCGCCGGCCGGGCATTCAGAAGCGTCTGAACCTCACCTTCCTCCCGTTCACTTTCGCGATCATCATCCTACCGGCGATCGTGCTGATGAGAGATTTCAACCGCACGATCCTCGCCTCGGCCATCGCAGACGGGAAGGCCCTTGCCGAGCGGACCGCGAACGCGATCAGGATGATCACGGCTGATCCCGCCTCCATCCGGGACTATCTCGCCGCCGAGGGAAGGAAGAACGGGGATGCGGAGCTCCCCTTCCTCGCCCTCACGTTCTATCGCAGGGAAGGGAGGACCGACACCTTCGAGGCAGAGGCGAGCACCAGCGCGCAGCGAATCGGACGGCAGGCCCAGAAAAGGGGCCCTGCTCTCGCTGAGACCTCATACCGACTGGCCCTCGGCGCGGGTTCGTATGAGTTTGTCTCGCCGGTGACGATGTCCGGCATCGTGCCGGGCTACGTGAGCGTCGAGTACGCGCGGCAGGTGATTGAAGAGCCCTCCTTCCGGATCAGGGTGAAGGTCCTGCTCATCGCCGCGATATCCCTCTACGCGGCGGTCTTCCTCACCTACCTGCTGGGAAGGAACATCGTGTTCCCGATCCTTTTCCTGCGCATGAGCATGAACTCGATCTCCCACACGCTGGCCAGCATGATCAAGGGCAAGACGCGGATCACCCCCGGGCTCCTGCAGTACAAGGACCGAGTCCGCACGCGCGACGAGATCAAGATGCTGTCCAACGAGGTCCGCGGCATGACAGCCGTGATCCGGGGAATCATCCCCTACATCTCCTCGTCGACTCTCACGCACGCCGAGCGCGAGACGCCAAGGACGGAGAGGAAGAACCTCACCCTCCTGTTCTCGGACATCCGCGACTTCACCTCGCTGTGCGAGGGACAGAGTCCGGACAGGATCGTGCAGATGTTGAACCGCTACCTGGACATCCAGGCCGGCATCATCCTTTCCCACGGGGGAGACATCGACAAGTTCGTCGGCGACGAGATCATGGCGATGTTCAAGGGGCCTGCAAAGGAGCTCAGCGCCTGTCGGGCGAGCATCGAGATCCGCGCCGCGATGGCCGCGGAAAAGGAACTTGCCGAGCTTGCGCGGCGCGAGGTCGTCTCGGTCGGGATCGGGATCAACAGCGGTCCGGTCGTCTTCGGGAGCGTCGGCGCCAGGGACAGGATGGACTTCACGTGCATCGGCGACGCGGTGAACCTCGCGGCCCGGCTGGAGGGCGCGAACAAGAACTACGGCACCAAGACCCTCATCACGGAGGCTGTGCACGAGAAGGTGAAGGCCGCCTACCTGTGCCGGGAGGTCGACCTGCTCACCGTCAAGGGCAAGCGCCAGCCCGTCCGCATCTTCGAGCTGCTGCAGGAGCTCGGCAAGGCCTCCGACAGGATCCACGAGATCTGCCGGGTGTTCGAGGAAGGCCTGGCGTTCTACCGCAGGCAGAAGTGGGCCGGGGCGGAGAAATCCTTCTCGTTCCTGAAAGAGAAGTTCCAGGACGCGCCGAGTGAGGTCTTCCTGAGGCGGATCGCCCTGTTCAAACTCAACCCCCCGCCCCGGGACTGGGAGGGCGTCTTCAACCTCATGGTGAAATAGACGCAGAGGGATCTGTCAATTCAACCCGACAGTCAACCCGACAGGCCGCTCAGACGTTCGACGTACACCTGCCAGGGCAGAACCTCGAGCCCCTTCGAGAGTGTTCGGGTGCGAACCTCGGTCGACACAATCCACTTGTTCCTCAGCTTGATCTCTTCGCCGAGAGCCAGCAGCCCCGAGCAGTCCTGCTCATGCACGGTCCCTGACTTGAACTCGACGGCCGTATGACCATCGATCAAAAGGTCGACTTCGAACCCCGACGCTGACCTCCAGTACGACAGGCTCTCGATCTTGCGCTCGTAGTACATCGCCGCGAGAGTCTCCAGCACGAGGAATTGCTCAAAGCTCTTGCCGAACTCCGGCGTACGGGGAGACACATGCCTTCCCAGGAGGCTGTTGGGCAGGCCGCAATCGAAGAAATAGAACTTCGAGGAGAGAATGGCGCGCCGCTTTCGCGTCCGGGTGAAAGGGGCCAGAGAGAAGCCAAGCAGAGTATCTTCCAAAATCTGGAAGTACCCCCCGACGGTTTTCGGGCTCACGCCGCAGTCTCGTGCAATCGCAGCGTACGAGACCAGCTCGGCATTGCTCAGCGCCGCGATTTCCAGAAATCGGCTGAAAGCGGGGATGGTACGAACGAGGCCTTCGCTCAGGACCTCCTCGCGGAGGTACTCTCCGCAGTAGTCGCGCAGATCGTCCCGGGGCGTGTCGGAGAGAACCACCGGGGGGAGGCATCCGTACTGCAGCCGCGCTCCCAGGTCGAATCGGGGCATCTCCGCGACGGTCAAGGGCATCATCCGAGCGTTCTTCAAGCGCCCCGCCAGGTTGGTCACACCCTCCCTTCGAAGCTTCCGGGCGCTGGAACCGCAAAGAATGAACCGCACTGGCGAGTTTTCCAGGAGCCAGTGCACCTCGCTCATCAGATCCGGCGTGCGCTGGACCTCGTCGATGACAATGGTCCCCGAGACGTGCGCATACCGTTCTCGCAACAGAGCGGGCCGTGTGCGGTAATCGAAATACACATCGGATTTGAGCATGTCGATGTATTCGGCGGATGGAAACATCCTTCGAAGGTACGTGCTCTTCCCCACCCG
>Ga0315285_10002281_pt1 | contig 20015 bp, 14 predicted proteins | sample YL17G09_36_MG_FD_203698 | JGI IMG/M metagenome (GOLD analysis project Ga0315285, IMG submission 203698) | Sediment microbial communities from Yellowstone Lake, YNP, Wyoming, USA - YL17G09_36 | ecosystem: Environmental > Aquatic > Freshwater > Lake > Sediment | place: USA: Wyoming | collected...
AAGCGGGGACAGAGGAACTGGTGAAAAACTGGCACAATGGTGTTGGAACCGCGAAAAGCGGGGACAGACACGCTTTTCAAACTGCCGAAAAGGCGCTTCCAAACAGCCGGAAGCGAGTCAGTCCCCGTTTTTCGCTTCTTTTTGGTGTTCTTTTGATTTGTTTATAAGTAACTTCAATTTTGACGCAGTACACTAGTTCCGCTGAAAATCCTCGCACGCTACTGTTTTGGAAACTCGAACTCCTCCCGGTTGAAGCGTGTCGGTTTGAGCTGCCAGGCGTCGAACAGGGGGCGCTGGTCGCACCAATGGGGCGACTTGCGGTTGGCGGTCTGGCCGGAGGGCAGCAAGTCCATGGCACGGACGGGATTACCGAGTTCGGTGCACATCCAGAATCCGCCGCAGTTGCGCGCGGGGAATGGAGGCAGGTCGCCCATCTTCATTTCCGGAGGCGTGTAAGGCCACTGGGTTATATCGGGCCCATGGACCGCGGTCAGCCGGTCCAACACGTTGGTAAAGCACCGGTAGGCGATCTCATCTTTGTCCCGGCCATGGAGGTAGTCGCCCTTGAGTTTAATGCCCGACTTATCCGGGCACAAGATGCGGAACGTGAGCAACCCGAACAGTTGCAGGTTCTCCATAGTCATCTCCCGCTTAACGATGCCCTTGAAGTCAGGTTCGAGCAGTTCCATCATGGTATCGAGCAGCCATTCATCAAAAATCAGGACACACCGCGCCCCCGGCACATTGTTATCCGGCCATTTTTCCAGCATGTCCGCAACCTGCATGCTGCGGGGGTCGTCTTTTCCGCGCTCGCGGATTAACGCGATCAGGTACGGTTTCATAAATGGCCCGGGGAAGTAATGTTCCCCATTGAGCCGGTTGATGTTCACGAACGTGTCCCAGTCAATGGGGTTGTGAGCGCAGAGGGTGTCGTGGATTTTTTGGCCCCACATCTTTTCGGGCCACCATCCGGGCGTTTTGATGCTGGGCTTGTTGTTAAAATTGCCGAACCATCCCTCTTTTGGGTTGATGCAGCGGACCAGCTCCGACGCCACGGTAATTCCGCGCCAGTCGTACTCGCCGGTGCCGGGAGTAGGCAGGCGCGGGTCCTGATCCGGGTGTCGTATCGGAATGCGGCCCGCTAACCAGTAGCCGATGTTTCCGCCGGAATCGGCGGCAATGATGTTTTGGGATAACCAGATCTTATTGACCGCCTCTTCGAAATCCTGCAGGTTCCGCGCGAAATTCATGTCCATTATCGCCATAAAAGACTCGATTTCGTGGCCGCGGAATGTGCTGTTGCGGGCGTAAGCAATGTTGTTGTAAGGCACGCGCCAGATGACGGGCCCGTGAACAGTGCGATGCACTTCGTACCGCTCGATTTTGAGCGTGCCGTCGGGCTGCCGCACCGGAATGGGCATCTTGACCACCTGCATGTCTTTCCACTGGCCGTTGTAGCGGTACTGAAGGGGGTTGTCGGGGTTGAGTTGTTCCTCGAAAATGTCGGTCTCGGGCACCAAGCCCGAGGTGATACCCCAAGCCACGTGCTCGTTATGCCCCATGGCGATACCCGGCGCACCTACGTAAGCAAGACCCGCCACATTCAGTCCCGGCGCCATAATATGGCAGAGGCCGCCCGGTGGCGGGGTGTTAAACCCGATCAGCGGGCTCGAGAACACCATCGCTTTGCCCGAGGCGCTTCGCTCGGCGGAAACCGCCCACACCTGACTGCCCAATTTAACAAACTCGCCGTTCTCTTTCAGCAAATTGATCAGATCTTCGTGGTTCTTGAAGATCCTGGCCATGTCCACCGGCTCAAAATGAAGCGGCCGCGAAATTGATTCGGTATTTTCAATGCGGACCCCGTTTTCATCGCAGCTATGATCGGTGGTTGGCGAGTTGGGGACATCTCGCGGCAGGCAGTCATCCATCATGTTGTACATGAAGTCTTCGCCGTGGAGGAACTTGACCAGCGACATCTGTTTGTACAGGTCAAATTGCATCCCGCCAAAACGGTCGCCGGGGCTTGTCATGTAGCGGATGATACCGGCAGCCTGCTCGACGTCCTCGATCGGCGGCACCGTCGGCGCATATTTCTGGAGAAAGATGTTGACGCCCCGGAGGTACTCATTGAGGATGCGGCGGTGCTGCGGCGGCAGTGCATCCAGAAACGCCCGGCGTTCCTCCTCGGTATAACCGAGTTGGCGCGTGCCGCGGTCGCTGCCAAGCCCGCCGGGCCCTCCCCGCGCCGACCTAAACCCCGACACACCCTCTCTCAGGCTCAACACTTGAATGCAGCGGTCTTCCGTCATGACATAGCCTTGCGCGCGGTAGGCCGCGTCAATGGACGGCGCAAAGATATGCGGGCACCCGAACTCGTCACGGAAAACATCAATTTTGTCGCCGTCCAACTCGAGCGTAGTCCACCCGTCCTGGGGCACCGGCAGCATATCTTCGGTAGGGAAGTTCTTGTAAGGGTCGATCTTTTCGATCAGGGCCTGCTCGGCCGGTGTAAGGTCCTGGGCATATTCGATGGGCTCTGCAGGCGGCGGAGGCGCAGGAGCTTCTTCGCACGCCGGCAGAAGAAATGCCAGAGTCACCACCAGTGCGAACGCCCTACGCATTGCCGTCTTCTCCCTTAAAATACTTTGCCAGCCCGTTCAACGTCACCTTCACAATCACGTCGGTTCCTTTTCGGTCCGATGTCTCGACAAGGCCTATCTCCAAAGGCTTTTCCTTGAGCATTTTGGCCGCTTCCGGTGCGGCCACCTCAAATAGAAACGCGAGTTCGCCCATGGTGTCTTCCGAACCGGGACGGCCGCTCAGGAACAATTGGATCTCGACCGCATCCTCCGATACAAGATCGGCGATCACTCTAACGGATTTCAGCGCGGCTAGGTTCCGAGTGACGACCTCCTCGTCAAATGCGACCGCATCCGTGTTTAGATACCGTATCAGCGCCACAATCATGGCAACGGCCCCTTCATCTTCGTTGCTCAGGGCCGCTTCAAACAGGTGCTTACCTTCAAGGGTGGGGACCGGCGCGGTGGGCGCCATCCGGAGAGACCTCAACAAAGCCGCGACCTCGGGCTTGATGCGCATCGTGCCCTGGAGCACCATCGAGCCGCGGCCTTCGCGCACGATCCCGCGCGCGTCCCACTGCACGAACGGCACATCTTCCGAGAGGTCGGGCTCGGTGACGTATCCGGCGATGACGGGCCCCAGTCGCTGCTCGTTTACGAAGACCTGCAGTCGCACGGTTTCGGCATCGAGGTTGGGTTCGGCCAGCAGGGCGATTTCGCGCGGCGCCAGAGGCTCCACGATCCACTCGGGCAGATCCACCAGGCGGGAAAGCGCCGCACGGGCCAGTGGCGGGTAAAACACGGCGCGCAACGTTTGCCGGGGCGTGGCCACGGCATTGTGGGTAACCACGGGCGCCGCAACGATGGGCTCATACTTCTGCTGGACGTACCCTGCGGCCACCGCCAGAAACGTCAGCGATGCGAGGACAGCAATCAGAATTTTCCTTCGTCGTTTCATGACCATTCCACGCGCGCCCCAACCTTGGTACGCACCTCTCCTTCCGCGATCAAGCCAACCAGGGAATGGCCTTCCGCTTGTGCGCAATCCCCAGTCGTTCTGCCAGCGCGCCAGAGACAAAAGCCCCCGCGCTTTTTCCTCAAGTATAGCTACTGCAGGATGGCGTACGCTGCAATTATGACTGATTTTGACCTGCTATACAAGATACCGCTGAAAGCGGATTGCATTACGTGGTTTTGTGGCGGCGGGGAGTTGTTCGGGCCTTTGCAGCGCCGTCGCTCTTGCCCGAATCCAGCAGGATCTGATGCTGGCGAATTCGGTCGGCATCGGTTTTGGCCACGCGAATTGGTTTCCCCTCCGGATCGGTTCCCGCGTAGTACATGGCCGTCGCGACAGTCCCCGGCGTGGGTATGAAACATTGCACTTGTTGCGGTTTCCAGCCCTTGCTCCGCAGCCATGCGGCCAGCTCGCGCATGTCTTTGTCGGTGCAGCCCGGGAACGCGCTCATCAAGTATGGAACCACGTACTGCTGCTTGCCCGCCCGCGCCGATTCCCGCTCGAAAACTGTCAGAAACCGCAAAAACGTCTCGAAGGGCGGCTTGCGCATCAGACAAAGAACCGCGTGCGAGGAATGTTCCGGCGCGAGTTTGAGCTGGCCACCCGTGAACCGGCCCAGCACGGCCCGCACGTACTCCGGCGCATCCATGGCGAGGTCGTGGCGCAGGCCGCTGGCGACCCGCACGTGTTTCACCCCCGGCACCCGGCTCACGGCTTCCAGCAACTCCGCGAGCCTGTCCTGGTCCGCCACGAAGCTAGGACAGTGCCGCGGGTAAAGACAGCTCGACCGCCGGCACTTGCCGGGGTCGGCCATGCAGCGCGCGCCCCACATGTTTGCGCTGGGCCCGCCCACGTCCGTGATGCTGCCTTTCCACTCGGGGTGCAGGGTAAGTTGCCGCGTTTCCTCGAGGATGCCGAGCCGGCTGCGCGAGCCGATCCGGCGCCCCTGGTGAAGCGCCAGCGAACAGAACGAGCAGCCGCCCCCGCAGCCCCGGTGCGACGTGATGCTGAACTGGATCATCTCGAGCGCCGGCACCGGCTCGTGGTATGACGGGTGAGCCGCGCGCGTGAACGGCAGCGCGTAAAGGCTGTCCAATTCTTCCGTCGACAGCGGCGGGGCCGGCGGTGCTATCACGACGTGCCTGTTGCCGGCACGTTGGACGGCCCACCTGTCGCCTTGCTGCACCAGCCGCTCCACGGCCAGCGTCAACTCCATCAGTTTACGCGGGTTGGCCGCCACGTCCTCGTGCGAGGGCAACTCGACGGCGCCCTCCGGCAAACCGGCCTCACCTCGCGCCGCGCAAACCGTTCCGGGTATCCCGTGCAAGGCGGTCTCGCCGGGCGACTTCTCGAGCCGCCGGGCAATCTCGAGCACGGCCCGCTCGCCCATCCCGTACACGAGAAGGTTGGCCTTGCTGTCGAGCAGAATGGGCCGGCGCAACTTGTCCGCCCAGAAATCATAGTGGGTGACTCTGCGCAGCGATGCTTCAATGCCGCCGATTACCACGGGCAGCCCGGGAAATGCCGCCCGTACGAGGCCCGTGTACACGATCGTTGCGTGATTCGGCCGCGCACCCGATTTGCCGCCGGGCGTGTACGCATCGTCGCTGCGTTTCTTCCTGAATGCCGTATAGTGGGCCAGCATCGAATCAATCGCGCCTGCCGTCACACCCGCAAACAGCCGTGGCCGGCCCATTGCCTCGACGTCGCGCGGGAAGTCCCACCGCGGCTGGGCCACGATGCCCACGCGGTAACCGTGGCGCATCAGCCACCGGCCCAGCAACGCCGCCCCGAACGACGGATGATCCACGTACGCGTCGCCGCTGACCAGCAACACGTCCAGGTCGTCCCAGCCGAGCCGGGCCATCTCCTCCCGCGACATTGGCAGAAGGGGCTGGTCGGTAGCGCGCATCACGTTGAAATTCCCTCCGAGCCGTCTACAGTATCCATCAATTGATCAAATAATTATGCCTGGTTTCGCGCCGCGTTTGGAGCACAACACGCCATGATGTTATCCTCGATAAGGTTGAACGATGGAGGTCCACCATGTTTTACCACGGCGCCTGCTATTACCCCGAACATTGGACGCCCGAACAAGCACGCCAGCATATTGCACTCATGCAAAAGGCCGGCTTCAATGTCGTCCGGATGGGCGAGTTCGCCTGGTCCAAATTCCAGCCCGACCAGGGTCGGTTCAAGTTCGACTGGCTCGACCCTGTCATCGAATCGCTGAACAAAGCCGGCATCAAAACGGTCCTCGGTACGCCCACCGCCATACCACCCCAGTGGGCGATTGTACGTTATCCGGACATCCTGCAAAAAGACCGGCAAGGCCATGTTCGCAACCCAGGCTCCCGCTGCCATTGCTGCAAAAACGCCCCCGCGTATCAAATCCTGTGCGAACGCATCGTGCGCGAGATCGCCCGCCATTACGCCGGGGTCGACGCCGTGATCGGCTGGCAGGTTGACAACGAGTTTGGCTGCCACTACACGACGCGCTGTTACTGCGAATTCTGCGAAAAAGCCTTCCGCGACTGGTTGCTCGCCAAGTATAAGTCCACAGACGCATTGAACGAAGCCTGGGGAACTTCGTTTTGGGGATTCGAATTCCGCAACTGGGCCGAAGTACCCCTGCCAAAAACCATGCCGGCCGCGCCCAACCCCGGGCACTGGCTGGATTTCGTGCGTTTTTCCTCTGACACGCAAGTGAAGTTCATGAAGATGCAGTATGACATCCTTAAGAGCCTGTGCCCGGGGCACTTTGTGACTCACAATTATATGGGCGCGTTCCCGGAGATAGACTACTACAAGCTGTCGCAGCACGTCGATTTCCCCGTTTGGGACAACTACCCCGACCCGCACGGCCACCCGCTCGCACCTTCTTACGCCCACGACATCACCCGGTCGTTGAAGGGGAAATTCTGGGTTATGGAACACAAGAGCGGGCCGACCGGCGACGCCGCGGCGGGCGTTTTGGACGAGCAACCGGAACCTGGCGACATCCGCCGGTGGGCATGGCAATCGGTGGCCAATGGGGCGGACGGGATTGTGTATTTCCGCTGGCGGGCGTGCCTGACCGGCGCCGAACAGTACTGGCACGGCATCCTGGATCACGACGGCGTACCCCGCAGGCGCTATTATGAAGTGCGCAAGATTGGCGAAGAACTGGCACGGGCTGCCGGCGAACTCGAAGGAACCTCCGTAGAAACGCCCGTCGCGCTCATCCGCAATTTCGACACGCTCTGGAGCGTCGAGCGTCAGCCCACCATCCGCGGGTTCTCGTACGACGCCCATTGCTTCGACCTCTACACGGCGGCCAAAGCCAACGGCCACTCGTGCGATATCATCAACACCGACGCGGCTCTATCCAACTACGCGACCGTCCTGGCGCCGTGCCTGGCGCTGGTGGACGCGCCGCTCGCGGGCCGGCTCGAGGAGTACGTCAAGGCGGGCGGGACGCTGGTCCTGACGCCGATGTCGGGCACGCGCACACCGGCCAACGCCATGTCGGACCAGACGCGGCCGGGCCTGCTGGCCCCGTTTGCCGGCCTCACCATCGAAGAGGTGCGCCCGTATCAGCACGGCCAGACGCATGAGGTCGTGTTCAAGACCGGGCCGATGGCCGGCAAGACCGCCACGGTGGGAACCTGGATCGAGGTCCTCGAGCCGGGGGACGGCGTGGAAACCATTGCCGCGTATCGGGGCGAACCCGTCGCCGGCAGGGCCGCCATCACGTGCAACCGGCTCGGCAAAGGGCGCGTGTTCTACCTGGGCGTGTACCTGCCGGCTCTTGCCCTTCGCGAGTTTCTCAGGGACTGCCTGCCGGAGTTCCCGGTCAAGCATATTCCCGACGGCGTGGAAGTGACGGTGAGGCAGGGAGGCCAGCGGCGGTTGTTGTTCCTCATCAACCATTCGGGCGACCGGCGCGACCTGATGCTGCCCGGCCAGTTCACGGATCTCCTGTCGGGCGAAGCGGTTGGCCCAAAAGTTGCTCTCGCGAAGAACGGGGTGCTGGTGTTGCGGGTCTGACCGCCGGGAAATGGCCGGTTTCCCCAAGAATGTTGTAGACTTTAGAATCTTTGTTCGCGACATCTGCGCACGACGCGTAGATGTTGGCTCAAGGTCGCGAACAAAGATTCTGAATGCTGAATGCGGCTTCCTAGCCGCACGGCTTCTCAGCCGCCTTACGGATGTTGTACATTTTCTAAAATGGCACCTAGAATCTTAATTGTGGACGACGAGCAGATCGTCGTGTTTGCGCTCGAGCGGATGCTCGCACGCGCCGGGTACCAGACCGAAACCGCCTTGTCCGGCAGGGAGGCCGAGGAACGGCTGAAAGAGGCCCGGTTTGACGTAGCCATAGTCGACCTGTTCATGCCCGACATAAACGGGTTCCAACTGCTCGAGTGGATGCAGGCCAATACGCCCGACGTGGTGCCGATGGTGCTTTCGGGGACGTCGTCGGTGCTGGACGCGCTCAAAGCGGTCGAAAAAGGGGCGTTTGACTTCGTCTCGAAGCCCATCGAAAACCAGGAGGATTTCGTTCAGCATATCGAGCGCGCCGTCGAGCATAAAAACCTGCGCGACAAGAACGTGGCGCTCCTCGGCGAGCTCAAGGGCAAGAACGAAGAACTCGAAAGCCGGCTCAAACAGCTCGAGCTCGCCCACAGCGTCCTGCAGTCGCAGGCCGTGGCCATGCAGGTCGACCTCAACCGCGCCATGAGAATCCAGCAGGGGATCCTTCCCAAGGACGTCCCGTTCGCCGACAAAGTCAATATCGCCGCCGTGTATCAGCCCATGGGCAAGGTGGGCGGCGACCTCTACGACCTGTTCCCGCTCGACGACCACCTGCTCGGCATTTACATCGCCGACACCTCCGGCCACGGCGTCAGTTCGGCCATGCTCACCATTTTCCTCAAGCACGCGGTCCAAAGCCTTTTGTACGGAGGAGACGACCAGCACGTCCGCGGCCCCGGCGAGGTCTTGAACGACCTCAACCACATCATCATCAATGAAGCGTTCAGCCAGGGCATTTTCGTATCGATGACGTACCTCATCCTTGACACCGGCACGATGAAGTTCCGTTACAGCAGTGCAGGCCACCCGCCCCTCCTTCTGAAAAAATCCGACGGCTCCCTTCAGCGGCTGCATAAGCCGGGGCCCGTGCTGGGCGTCAACCCCAACGTCACCTACACCGACGGCGAGGGCGAGATACAGCCCGGAGAGGCGCTGGTCCTGTATACGGATGGCGTCACGGAGGCCCGCAACACGGCCGGGGAGTTTTTTGGGGAGGAACGCCTGAAAAAAGTGCTCGAGAAAGCGGAGACGCACTCGGACAGCATCGCGCAGGCGGTCGAGCAGGCCGTGGGCAACTTCTGCGAGGGCCGGCAGCACCCCGACGACTTGACCCTGCTCGTCCTCAGCGCGGAACCGCAGCGCGCCCCGATACGGCCCCCGGAAGTGCCGGCTCAAAAAGGCGCCGACCGCGCCGGCGAGAAAGTCGTCACGGCCCACCAGGACGGCCAGACGTTTATCAGCGTTTCGGGGATGGGTTCGTGGCGGGAGAGCCAGCAAGTGCTCAACCTGTGCGAACAGGCGCGGCGCCACGGCGACAGCGCCGTCATCCTCGACCTGGCCAATTGCACCCACCTCGACAGCACGTTTCTCGGCGTTTTGCACAATATCGCCACGTCCTTTTCCACTGAGTGCCGAATCGAACTCCAGAACCTTCCCCGCGCCCTCCTCCAGGAAATGAGCAACCTGGGGCTGACGGACGTGCTCATGCATTTCCGGCCCGAACCCGTACCGCTGCCCGACAACATGCGCCCCGTCACCGGCAGCGTGCCCGCCAACGAAGAACTGGGCCGGCTGCTGCTTTGGGCGCACGAGGCATTGGTCGAGGCGGACCCGACCAACGCCGACCGTTTTGCGGCTGTGTTGAAAGTGCTTCACGACCAGGCCAAGAAAGCCAGTTGGGAGAGCGACACGTAAAGCGAAAAACAGGGACTGCCTCGGTTTTCGGCAGTTTGAAAACCGTGTCTGTCCCTGCTTTTCGCGCCCGCTTTTGGCGGCCATCAAACAACTACTCGGCTTTTTCACCAGTTCCACTGTGGCGGTTATAATGATGACGAAGCCGAAACGTCCAGGAGAAGTATGAAGACAACCATCGTTATTCCCGTGTGCAATGAACTGAACAATCTCGAGCCGCTTGTTGAAGGCATCCTCGAACACGCCGCGCAATACAACCCGCGGATCCTGTTCATTGACGATGGGAGCACCGACGGGTCATCAGCGATGCTCGACCGGCTCCACGAGCGGTTCCTCGCTGTCGACGTTGTCCGGTTTCGCCGCAACCACGGGAAAAGCGCCGCGCTGGCGGAAGGGTTCGCTTATGCCGACGGCGACGTGATCATCACGATGGACGCCGACCTCCAGGACGACCCTAGAGAAATCCCGCGGTTTTTCGAGAAGCTCAACGACGGCTACGACCTCGTTGTCGGGTGGAAGCAGGTGCGCCACGACCCGTGGAGCAAGACGTTTCCATCCAGGATCTACAACGGAGTGGCGGAACGGCTGTTCAACCTGGGCCTGCACGATATCAACTGCGGGTTCAAAGCCATGCGGGCCGAAGTCGCAAAAAACATCATGCTGACCGGCGACATGCACCGGCTCATGCCCGTCCTGGCTGCGGAAAAAGGCTGCAAAATCGGCGAGATACCCGTCGACCACCACCCACGCCGATACGGCCAATCCAAATACGGCTACGAACGCTTCGTACGCGGCGCCACCGACATGGTCACCCTCTATTTCCTCACCCGCCACCGCGAGGCCCCCAACCATTTCTTCGGCGGCTGGGGCCTCGCCGCCGGAACGGTTGGCTTGCTGATTTTCCTGTATGCGTTGCTGGCGTGGTCGTGGAGAGGGCTGCTCGTGTCGCTGGTGCTGATGTTGGGCGGCGGGATTCTAATCGGCCTCGGCCTACTCGGCGAACTCGCCATCCGCCTCTACGCGGAGAAGAACCCCATTCAGTACGAAACCGAGAAGTTCTTCCACCAATAACGTGGCACGGGCGTCTCGCCCGTGGTCTCTGATTGTTACAGCGGCGGTGCTCATCCTGGTGGCTACTTTCCTGAAGCGCCCGCGCCTCCGCCCTCATCATCCCCTGCGGCGGCCTCACGGCCGTCTGGGCCACGCTCGCCATCCTCCAGATCGCAAACTGCACCGAATAAGATGGACTGACTGTCCCACGGGGTAGTCGCTAGGCAGACGTTTCCCCTTCCAGAATGATCTTGAGCACGGGGAGAAGCTTCGGCAGATCCTGCTGAACGGTCTTCCAGATGACGTCCGGGTTCAGATCGAAATAGGCGTGGATAAGGCGGTTGCGCAAATCAATCATGTCGCGCCAGGGAATCTCCGGGTGTTCTTGCCGATACTGTGGCGAAATTCGGGAAGCCGCCTCACCCAATATCTCCAAGTCGCGGACAATCAAATGCTGCAGCGGGCGGTCGGCGACAATTGACTGCAGAATTCCTCCCTGCGTGAACTCCAGGATCTCCTGAACGGCTTCAACCATGTGCTGCAACCGAGTGATGTCAGCGTCACGCGACATACTGTACCACCGCATGACGCACCACTTCATCGCGGAAGTAGCGGCTTAAGTCCTGGGGCGTGCGCATGTCTGCCTTGCGACCCAAAATCTCGGACAATTCCCGCTCCATGCGCACTACATCGAATAAAGAAGGAATATGATCCCGGTCATACTCGAAGAGCACATCCACGTCGCTGTCAGGACCGAAGCGTTCCGTCAGCACCGAGCCAAACAGCGCCAGCTTTGTGAGGTGGTGCTTCCGGCAAAAGGATGCAATCCGCTCCGCGTCTATCTGTATGGGCAGGTCCATCCTCTAACCCTCTGTTACCCTGTCCACAAGTATACCAGATCGCCGCGCCGGCCTTATCGGAGCATATTCAGGCTTTATTCAGCCGGTGCCTGTAGTAATCCAGAATTACCGCGGCGACGATTACGCCGCCGGTTACGAGCCGCTTGGTGGATTCTTGCGCGCCGAGCGTTGCGAGGCCGACCGCCAGCACGGCGATGATGATCACGCCGAAGAATGAGTTGACCACCGAACCCCTGCCGCCCATCAGGCTCGTTCCGCCGATGACGACTGCCGCAATCGCCTGGAGTTCAAACCCGATCCCCGCGTTGGGATCCGAAGCGCCGAGCCGCGAACATTGCATCATGCCGGCCAGCGACGCGAGCACGCCGCTCAACGCAAACACCGACACGGTCAGCGCGCGCGTACGGATGCCGGAGAGGCGGGCGGATTCGGCGTTCGCGCCGAGCGCCAGGGCGTGCCGCCCGAACACCGTCCCCGACAATGCGAACTGGCCCGCAACCACCACGGCAATCGCCAGCATAAACGGCAGCGACAGGCCAAACGCCGCCACTTCCGACACGCGCTCGATCGGCTCCCCCACGTACACGGTGCGCGACTGTGTCAGGATATAGGTGGCGCCGCTGGCCACCTCGAGCATGCCCAGTGTCACGATAAACGACGGCAGCCGCCACCGCACAATAACGAGACCATTCAAGATGCCGCAGGCGAGGCCCGTTGCCAGGCACGCAGCAATCGCCACGGGCAGCGGCAATTCGAACCTCACGAGGCACACCCCCAGCACGGCGCTCCCCAGGCCGAGCACCGACCCTACGGACAAGTCGATGCCGCCGATGATGAGGACAAACGTCATCCCGACCGCGACCACCATCGCGTCGGGGATTTGGTTAGCGATGTTGCGGAATGTGCCGAACTGGAGAAAGTTTTGGGTGGAAACGCCGAAGATGAGCACAAGCCCTGCAATCACGAGGGCGAGCGCCATGTAATCTGTCAGGAGCCGCCGGCCGTTCATCAGGGGTTGTTTTCAGCGGTGACGAGGTCTACGGGCGTCTCGCGGTCGGCGGGCGCGGCTTTGGTCTTGATCATCTCGAGGGCGTATTCGATGCCGAACACGGCGAGTTGGTCGGCGTGCTGTTCGATCGTGGCCAGGATCGAGCCGTCTTTGATCCGCTCTCTGACCGCGCTGATGCCGTCGTAGCCGATCACGAGCACCTGGCCGACTTTACTGGCCGATCTGAGCGCGGCGACCGCGCCCAGCGCCATGCTGTCGTTCGCGCACAGGACCGCCTTCAGTTCCGGATGCTCGGTGATCATCGCCGCCACGACCTGGTTGGCCTTGGCCATCTCCCAACTGCCCGACTGCGAGGTGACGATCTTCATCCCCGCGCCGTTCATGGCGTCTTCAAACCCGAGCTTGCGCTGGATGCCGTTGAACGCCGTCGGCACGCCCTCGACGATCGCCACGGGATCGCCCGGCTGCAGTTTTGTGGCCAGAAAATCCGCGGCGGTCTTCGCGCCCTTGCGGTTGTCCGGCCCGACGAACGGGATCTTGATGCCACGCTCGGCGAGCACGGCGTCATCGAGTTTGTTGTCGATGTTGACGACCACGACGCCGGCGTCCTGCGCCTTTTTGCATGCCGCCACCAGGGCTTTTGAATCGGCGGGCGCGATCACGATGGCCTGCACGCCCTGCGACACCATGTTCTCGACAAGCTGGATCTGGCGGTTGACGTCCAGTTCGTCCTTGATGCCGTTGCAGATCAGATCGTACTCGGCCGAATGGGCTGCCTGGTGGTTTTTCGCACCTTGCTCCATCGTCAGGAAAAATTCGTTGGCCAGCGACTTCATGATGAGGGCAATCCGGGGTTTTGCGGGCGCACCCGGCGCTGCGGGCCCCGCGTTTTGGCCGCCGCACCCACCGAGAATTACACAGAAAACCAATGCAGCAGCAGCCGTGCCTTTCATGTGAAACCTCCTGCGTAAGTCTTTTCTGTCCGATCCGTCGGATCCGTCCGATCCGTCCGACATTCTAACACGCCTTACCCTCTTGACATAGGCGCCTGCCGTCTACGGCACCCGCACGGGCTTCCCATTTACGGCGGCCGATCGCCACGCGGCCTCGGTCACTTCGATGGTGCGCAACCCGCATTCGGGCGGTGTCTGCGGCACGTCTTTTCCCAGAATGCAGTCAACGAAATTCGCGTCGGGATTCTTCGAGTATTTGGGCAGCTTGACTTTCACCTGTTTGCCTGTCGCGTCCTGCTGCATCACTTCGGGCACGAACCCCTGCCGCAGGTAAAAGGCGCCCTTGCTGCCGACGACCGTCACGTCTTCGTACCACCCGGGCGCATTGCCGATGATGCTCATGCTGCCCAGCGCGCCGTTTTCGAACTTCATCGCCAACGTAGAGTTGATGTCGACCTCGGTGCCGAAATAATCCTGCCACGCCGACACCTCTTTCACCTTCAGACCCGTAATCCACATCACGATGTCGATCAGGTGGCTGCCCGAGTCGTTGATCTGGCCGCCGCACGATTCCGCCCGCCGTTGCCGCCACATCCCTTTTGTGGCGCGCAGCCATTCCTGACTCTGGATTGCCTGGACGTACTCGACCTTGCCGATGGCGCCGCGCGCAATCTGGTCGCGGATGTAGCGGAACTCCAACTCGAAATGACGTTGATACGAAATCATCAGGACCCGCCTTGCGGACGCCGCTTTCTTGATGAGCGCCTTGGCGTGCTGAATCGTAGACGTCATGGGCTTCTCGCTCAACACGTGCAGGCCATTGGCCAGGCAGTCGCGCGTCTGCTCATAGTGAAACACGTGCGGGCTCTGCACGACGGTCGCGTCGAGTTGCTCGTTCTTGAGCATGTCGCGGTAGTCGAAGTACGTGGGCAGTTTGTCGGCCCCCGGACATTTTGCATAAAACCGCGCGAGCGATTCCTTGCTCGGGTCGTTCAACGTCACGACTTCCGCTTTGCCCGTCGCGCGGAGCCTGTGCCAATGCCCCGGCGCGATTCCGCCCGCCCCGATAAAGCCGATCCGGATTTTCTTCGCCATACCTGTTTCCTCCCACGTATGGCGCGAATGGTAGCAGCGACGAAAGGGCAAATCAACGCCATGAGTGCAGGTAGCAGGCCGAACAAAACAGATCGGACCGATCCGTCTGATCTGTCTGATCCGTCTTATCGGGAGTTTATCGCCGCACCAGCACGACCAGACCGGCCAGCACCAGGCTTGCCAGCGTCGCAAGTGATGTTGCCAGGCCGGCCAGATAGGAGAGCGGCCGGTACGCGAACACGATCTCGTACGGGCCGGCGGGCGTGGCTATCCCCCTGAAAATGCCGTTGACGCGCAGGATCGGCACGGGCCGGCCATCGAGCGTCGCGCGCCATCCCGCCATGTTGGTGTCGCTGAGCACGGTGACGCCGGGTTGCAGCGCACCCGCCTGCACCATCACACGCTCCGGCCGCGCGCTCACGATCCGGCAGTGGACGTCCAGCGGCATGACGGGTTCGGGGACGTCCGCGCGCGGCTGGAACGGCGGCAACAGTTTGGCCAGTTCGGGATAGCCGGGGCTGTCTCTGTCGACCACGCACATCCGGCCGGCCGGAAAACCTTCCGCACTCAGGATGTCCGCGGCGGACGCCACGCCTTCGGCCATTCGCCAGGCGGGCGTCCAGTACGCGCGCGGCAACGCCTGCTGGTTGACAAACAGCCGGACGGCGTCGTCTGTTTTCACCTCGCGCAACGGCGGGCCCGGCCGCGCCCATTGACCCGCGTAGAGCGGCCCGTCCGGCGCCGCCAGCACCGCCCGGACCGCCATGTAGTTCAACAGAAGCGGCGACAATGCCTGCGGCGACACGCCGGTCCTGCCTTTTTCGGGCTCGGCCCCTGTTTCGGTCCTTCCGAGCCTGCGCCACCATACCGTCTGCTCGTGCGTAAGCGGCAGCAGCCCGTCGGCGTTATTGATGAGGGGAAACAGCATTCCGGTGTTCGAAGGCAGGCCGAAATCGAGGACATGGCTCGAAACCACCACGCGGGCCTCGAGCGCCTGTTCTTCGGCGGCGCGCAGGCTGCTCGAGTACCTGTTGTACCAGGAGTCGGCGTCCTGGTATGGATGCGTATAGGCGTTGGCGCCCGAGGCGGTCAGGTCGGCGAACATCACCGCCGCCGTGGCCACGCCCGCCGCCACCGACACCCACCTGAACCGCAGCAAAACCACCGGCGCCATCAGCAGCAAAAACACCAGCACCCGCCCGCGCGACGGCGCCGTGGTTGCATAAAGCAGCGCACCGGAACAAAAAACCACCACAAGCGCCGGCAACCACACGCGCGGCGGCCGCTCGACGCCGCCGGAAATCATCAGCCGGTCGAACCCCAGCGCCGCGAGCACCGCCAGAGAAAACAACAACGGAAACAGGAGATGTCCCCTGTGGAACGGCGCCGGCAATTCGACCACCGCCGCGCCCACGGTCAGTGCCGATACCGCGGCAAAGAACAACGCATCCCGCCTCGCCCGCAGGTGAAAAAAAGCCGCGGGCACGGCCAGCACCGCTATCGCGCCGAGGTAGCCAACCTGCGGCAAGCTGCCCGGCCGCGGCGTTATGAGATGCGCCAGCAAGTCGTTCACCGAACCCGGAACTTTCCCGTGTATCTGCGGGGCGAAAATGACGCCCAGCGGGTTGTCGAGCGACCACGCCCACACCAGCGTCGGCACCCACTGGACCGCGCTCACGCCCAGGCCAACCAGCGCAATCAACATGAGGCCTTCCACCCGGTGCAAGACGGCCTGGCCCCGGTAAGGCCGCCACGAATCCAGGCTTTGCGAAAAAAACACCAGGTACAGCGCGTACAGCCCCGCCAGCAACAGAAAAGCCGCTGATATCGCCGACGCTCCCGAAAGGATCAACAGCCCCGCGGAGATCCCCGCCAGCGCCGCGTTCTCATGGCGGAAATCGTCTCCATACTGCCGCAGCGCCCAGAAAAGCAACGGGGCCCACGCCAGCGCCGCAACCGCCGCCGGATGACCCGCCACCGCCGAGGCCACCCCGGAAAAAGCGTACGCCACGCCGCCAAGCGCCGCCGGCACATAGCCCGCCCCCAGCGACCGCACAAACAGCGCGAAGAACAGCCCCGCCAACGCCAGGCACGTAAACCCATGCAGCGCCATCGCCGGCTGAACCGGCAGGAACGCGAAGATGAGGTGCAGCGGTTGGAACACCACGCAGGATGGGTTGGCTTGGAACGGGGTGCCGCACAACTGCTTGTCGTTCCACAGCGGCATCTCACCCAACCGGATCCGGCCAAAACCGTAGTGAAACGCCGGGTACACGTCCTGGTAGAGGGTCGCGTTTTCATACCCGGCCGCCACCACCGCGGGGTTGACTTGCGTGTGCAGCCAAAACAGCGGCGACGCCGCTACAAAGGCAACCGCAATAAAAAAGAAAGCCTGGGATGAGTAACGCACGACATCCCGAGTTCCCATTGTGTTTATCCGAGTATTTCGCGCACGGTCACCCGGCGCCGTTCTTCGGCCGACCGGACTGCGGCGTAGGTCGCTGCCAGGCTGTTGAGATTTCGGCTGCCGCTGGTTTCCGGCTCGACACCCGTGTCCAGCGCCTCCCGGAATAACTCCAAGAGGCGAGCCTGATGCACGCTGGGCATAGCAACCAGTTTTACCGGGTCTTTCTTGTCCGGCGGCGAGCCCAGGAACAGCCCGTCGTTGTCCCAGATCAGCGAGGTATGGCTGCCTTCGATTCGCCAGGTCCCGTTCCAACTGGTGTCGATGCCCGTCGAAACCCAACTGGCAAAATAATTCACCGCCACGCCGTTTTCCATCTCGATCAGCGCCATGACGGTGCCGTCTCCTTTGTACCAGTTCCACGGCGCATTGATGCTGACCGCCTCGATTGAATGGATGTCGCTATCGAGGATGGCCCGCATCAGGTCGAAATGGTGGATGCTCATATCGAGCACCAGCGGATACGGCATCGTCTCCCGGAACCCGCCGAACCGCGGCCCCTTGTGGAACGAGATGTCCACGTAACCGACGTTGCCCACCGCCCCCTGCTGCACCAACTGGCGCGCCGTCTGGGCTGCCGGCTGATACCGGTAATTCTGCGCGATCATGAAAATCCGGCCGTGTTTTTGGGCGCAAGCCGCCAGCGCCTTGGCGTTCTCGAGCGTGTCGGCCATGGGTTTTTCCGCCAGCACGTCCAGCCCGCGCTCCATCGCCTTGCAGCAGATGTCTTTTCGGAACTGTTGCGGCGCTACGTCGAGCAGCGCGTCGGCTTCCGTAGCATCCAATGCATCCTCAAGTTTTGTAAAACACTGCTTCTTGGGAACACCGTACTTCTTTGCCGCCTCGTGCAGTGTCTCCTCATTTACGTCGACGTATGCAACGGCTTTCCATTGCTTGGATTCCGCGACGCGCTGCGTCCACTCCGAGCCCATGCCACCGACTCCAGCCTGAATGATCCGTTTCATACACCCGATTTCCTCGTCCTGTTGCCTTTCTGTTTTAAACCTGTCGTTAAGGCAGCAAATTATGCTAACATTCCATGCAGTTGTGTGTCTATTGCGCCCGCGCGCGCGCGGGTCTTGAAACCTGCCCGGTTCCCGGCCGTCGCCTCCCTGCGGTCGCCTCCGTGCGGTCGCCTCCGTGCGATCGCCGAAACTCCGCGCACGTACTGCACCTGAGAAAAAGGAATTTGCGAAGTGAACGATTTGCACCTCCGGCGGCTTGACAACTACCACCCGTTCCCCGGGCCCGTCGTCCTCGTCATTATGGACGGCATTGGCGTCGGCAAACGCGACGAGTCCGACGCCGTTTTCCTGGCCAACACGCCCGCGATGGACAAACTGTTCCGCGAGCCGCTGTTTACCACACTCAAAGCCCACGGCACCGCCGTCGGACTCCCCTCGGATGACGACATGGGCAACAGCGAGGTTGGCCACAACGCTCTCGGCGCCGGCCGCGTCTTTGCCCAAGGCGCAAGGCTCGTGAACGCGGCTATCGCGTCCGGAAAACTCTGGGACGGCCCCGCCTGGAAAAACGTCATGGATCAGGCGCGGGCCGGCGGCGCCGTGCATTTCATCGGCCTGCTGTCAGACGGCAACGTACACAGTCATATCACCCAGTTGATGGGCATGCTGGACCGGTGCGGCAAGGAAAACGTCGAGCGCGTGCGCGTACACATCCTGCTTGACGGGCGCGACGTCGGCGAGAGGTCTGCGATGAACTACGTCACCCCGCTCGAGGCCAAGCTGGCGGAGTTGAGCGTCGGCGGCAAGGACTATCGCATCGCCTCGGGCGGCGGCCGGATGGTTACGACGATGGACCGGTACGGGGCCAACTGGCAGGTGGTCGAGCGGGGATGGAATGCCCACGTTCTTGGGGAAGCACGGCCGTTTTCGTCGACCGCCGAGGCGATCCACACCTATTACGATGAAGACCGCGCCAGCACCGACCAGTACCTCGACAGCTTTGTCATCGTCCAGGACGGTACGCCTGTCGGAACCATCGAAGACGGCGACGCCGTGATTTTTTTCAACTTCCGCGGCGACAGGGCCATCGAGATCTCCAGGGCGTTCGATGAGGACCATTTCGCCGAGTTCGACCGCAAGCGCAGGCCCGATGTTTTCTACGCGGGCCTGATGCAGTACGACGGCGACGCCATGATCCCGAAAAACTTCCTCGTCCAGCCGCCCGCCATCGACAGAACCGTGAGCCAGTTCCTCTGCGCCGAGGGCGTCACCTCGTTCGCCGTGTCCGAGACGCAAAAGTACGGCCACGTCACGTATTTCTGGAACGGCAACAACTCCGGGTACGTGTGCGAGCAACTCGAGAAATTCGTCGAGATACCGTCGGACCGGGTCGTGTTCAACCAGCGCCCCTGGATGAAAGCCGCCGAAATCGCCGATGCCGCGATCGAGGCCGTCTCCTCCAGCAAGTACAAATTCATCCGCCTCAACTTCGCCAACGGCGATATGGTCGGCCATACCGGCGACATCGCCGCAGTCCGGATTGCTGTCGAGGCCGTCGATCTGTGCCTGGCGCGCCTGCTGCCGGCCATCGAGAAATCGGGCGGCGTGTGTGTCCTCACCGCCGACCATGGCAACGCCGACTGCATGTTTACGGAGAAAAAAGGCCGGCGCGAGCCGATGGTGGCGCATACGTTGAACCCCGTGCCATTCGTCGTGAAAGATTTCTCCGGCGCCAACAAGCTGACCTTGGAAACCCCCGCTGCTCCGGGCATCAGCAATATCGCCGCAACTCTCATTAAGCTGCTGGGATTTGAGAAGCCCGAAGACTACGACCCGTCGCTGATACGCATCGGCTAGTGTAGTGAGTCATGCTAATGGCATCTTATTCTTGGGCGCGGAAAGCGGGTACAGAGGAACTGGTGAAAAACTGGCACAATGGTGTTGGAACCGCGAAAAGCGGGGACAGACACGCTTTTCAAACTGCCGAAAAGGCGCTTCCAAACAGCCGGAAGCGAGTCAGTCCCCGTTTTTCGC
>Ga0315285_10002282_pt1 | contig 20015 bp, 19 predicted proteins | sample YL17G09_36_MG_FD_203698 | JGI IMG/M metagenome (GOLD analysis project Ga0315285, IMG submission 203698) | Sediment microbial communities from Yellowstone Lake, YNP, Wyoming, USA - YL17G09_36 | ecosystem: Environmental > Aquatic > Freshwater > Lake > Sediment | place: USA: Wyoming | collected...
CATCTTTTTGTTCAGATTTTGTTCCCCCTATATTGGAATATTGACCTTTACCTTTACTCTGGACATAGATATCAACTGTAAGTTGGCCCGAATTATCCCACGTTGTGGGGTCATTCATTCTCAGAAAGAGATTGCCATTTTGGGACGCTTTTCCCAAATATTGATCCCCAACAGTAAATGGATTTCCAGAGCCGATCTTCCCGATCAGGGCAGTTGCAGCCGGTTCAGCGGGATAAATTCTTCCTATATCAGGCCCTACAGCTCCTCTGGGCCCGCTTTCCCATCCTATACCACCCGACCAAGTCCCCTTTGCGTCAATGAAGAAATCATCTCCGGTTTGCAGCATGACTCCTGAATCTTGCCATGGCCCGTTGGCAGTTACAGCAACATGTTTGTGTAGATCTTGTTCAATGGGGATTTGGGAGTAAGGTCTATGAGATGGAAGAGCAGTACCGGCACACGCTGAGGCAAAGAGGCAAAGAATTGCCACCGATAATTTTTCCCATGTACCCCTTTTGAGAATCTCCCTCATGTACATTAGTCAACCCTCCAGTTCATTGTTGCAAATGTTACCCAGTTCTGCCGATTCGGGGTTCTGCAGCAGTTGGGACCTAATTGCTTTCGTCGCATAACTTCTCTTCCTGACTTTCCGCTATATAGGGAGGGTAACATTCTGTTGGAAGATGAAAGCGATGGCGCCTCGCAATAAAAACCCCAACTCCGAAATGGAAATGGGGTTTATTGATCTATCCAATCTATTCACCCTCATCCCTCTACGAGGAAAAAGGCTAAGGTCGAGGCCAGGGGTAAGAATTATTTTAGGCCGAGAACATCCTGCATGTCGTAAAGGCCGGGTTTTTGTTTTACCACCCAGGCAGCAGCGCGCATGGCGCCGCGGGCGAAGTTGTCTCGGCTGTGGGCGCGGTGGGTGACTTCCAGTCTTTCTCCGATCCCGCCGAAGATCACCGTGTGCTCGCCGACGATGTCCCCGGCGCGGATGGTCTGCATGCCGATGTCTTTCTTCTTCCGCTCGCCGGTCATCCCCTTTCGTTCGAAGACCGCAACCTCTTCATAATTCCGGTTCAGCGTCTTGGCCAGGATCTGTCCGATTTTCACCGCCGTCCCGCTGGGGGCGTCTTTCTTCATCCGGTGGTGGGCCTCGATCACTTCCACGTCAAAATCATCCCCCAGGATTCTGGCCAGATCAGCCACAACTTTGAATAATACATTGACCCCTACACTCATGTTGGGAGAAAGGACAACAGGGATTTTCTTGGTCAGGGTTTTCACCTCTTCCAGCTGGGCGGCGGAGAAGCCGGTGGAACCGATTACCGCACTTTTCCCCTTCTCCGCGGCAATCTGCAAATTCTTCAGGGAGGACTCGGCATTGGTGAAATCGATGATTAAATCACCCGAGTCAATGGCTTGCCGGAGATCGTCTACAATAGGGATCCCCCATTTTTCCATGCCGGCGACTTCACCGGCGTCCCGCCCTAAAGCAGGGTGATCCTTTCGTTCCACGGCCCCGGCCAGGTGAATGTTGGAGGTTTCATGGAGAGCCCACAAAATCCGCCCTCCCATCCTCCCGGCTACGCCGACAACGATTGTCCTTATTGTATCCATACTCCCTCCCCTCCCCCATTGCAGATTGCGGATTTCGGATTGCGGATTGAAAGACTCACTCGTCCGTTGATAATGAAATGGTGCGCAAGAAGATAACAAATTGCAGGGGCATTCACGCGAAGCGTGTGGTAGTCGCCCTTCTAGCGGGCGGCCACATAGGGCCGCCCCTACAGAACCCTTTTGGGCTCTGGCCATGCCGGGTAATGTCTTTGCCTCGAGCGGAGCGCTCCTCGAGTCACGCCTTTGGCGTGACGGTCCTCAAGGGAGCAAAGCTCCCGCTCGTTAGTACTCGTACGCTTCTTCCCACAGCTCCCCTTCGTACACCACCCGGGCATCGCCTTCCAGGAATACGCGGTCGAATCCGTCCCCTTTGGCCTGGAAGTAAATATTGAGGGTTTCGCCACCGCTGGTCTGGACTTCCACCGGCGAATCGACGAATCCTTTCTTGGCCGCGATCAAGGCCGAGCCCACTGCGCCGGTTCCGCAAGCCAAGGTCTCATCTTCGACTCCCCGCTCGTAGGTTCTGACTTTTATGTGTTTCCGATCCACCACCTGGACAAAGTTGGCGTTGGTTCCAGCAGGCTGGAACTGGGAATGGAAGCGGATCTTTTTCCCCAAATCCTTTACCGCCACAGAAGCCGCTTGATCCACAAACTGAACGGCGTGAGGAACTCCAGTATTGATAAAATGCATCTGGCGCGACTGTCCGTCGATGGGCACATCGATATCGAGCTTTAACCCGGTTGGTTGGACCATCAGGACTTTGATCTGCCTCCCCGCCACCTCGGCCTCGATGATTCCCGCCAGGGTCTCGAAGGCCATCTTCGGAGGAGCGATTCCTTTTAGCACGGCAAATCGGGCCACGCAGCGCGCAGCGTTCCCGCACATTTCCGCCACGCTGCCGTCGGAATTGAAAAACCGCCATTTGAAATTTACCTTCTGGGAGGGCTCGATGAGAACGACCCCATCCGCCCCGGCAGAAAGTTTATGGGCGCAGACCTTCTGGACGAAATCACCCAACCTGTCCGCGTCCAGGATCTTCTGGCGGTTGTCGATGATGATAAAATCGTTGCCGCAGCCGGTCATTTTGGAAAAAGGAATCTTGGCCATATTTTTTCCTCAATGATATTGGACACAGATGAACACAGATAAACACAGATTTTATAATCGCAAAAGACCCAAAAACAAAAGAAAGAATGGGACGCGGATGAACACGGATAAACACGGATAAAGATTCATAAAAATTTAAAAAAAATAAAGATTTTACCCCACTGTTTTTCCTTCGTGAATTCTATTTTAATTTGATCTGTGTTCATCTGTGTTTATCTGTGTCCAATGATATTACTTCAAAAAATCCGGAATGACTTCGCCGCGGATCAGGTCGTCGTAATCTTCTCTCTGCCGGATGACGAAAAATTTATCCTTGGCCACCAGCACCTCGGCGACCCGGGGGCGGGAGTTGTAATTCGACGACATGGAGAAACCGTAGGCTCCGGCGCTCATCACCACCAGGAGATCCCCCTGCTCCGTCTTGGGAAGTTTCCGGTCCTTGGCCAGAAAATCGCTGGATTCGCAGATGGGTCCGACCACGTCCGCCGTCCATTCCGGCCGGTCACTCCGATGCACCGGCTGAACCCTCTGGTAGGACCCGTATAAGCTGGGGCGGATGAGGTCATTCATGGCGCCATCCACGACAATGAAGTTCTTTTCATCCCCTTCCTTGGTGTACAGCACTTTGGTGACCAGAACCCCCGCGTTGCCGACGATGACCCGGCCGGGCTCCAGGATCAGGGTGCAATCGATTTCCTTCAGCTCCTTCATCAACGCCCGGGCATAATCGCGGGGATGGGGCGGCTCCTCCTGGTTGTAGGTGATCCCCAGGCCGCCCCCGATATCCATGTATTGAATGTTCATCCCTTCGGCCCGCAGCTTCAGGACCAGTTCCTTGATTCGCTGTACGGCCTCGACAAAAGGCTTGACTTCGGTGAGCTGGGAACCGATGTGGCAGCTCACCCCGATGACCTTCACATGGGGTAAGGTGTTGGCCAGGCGGTAGTCATCCAGGGATTTCTGGAGGTTGATTCCGAACTTGTTCTTCTTCAGCCCCGTGGAAATATAGGGATGAGTTTTCGGGTCCACGTCCGGGTTGACCCGCAGAGCCACGGGAGCCTTGGTCTTCATTCTTCCGGCAATCTGATTGATGAGGACCAATTCCTGGGTGGACTCGATGTTGAACATGAGAATGGGCAGCTCCAGGGCATATTCAATCTCGTCTTCCCTCTTTCCCACGCCCGAGTAGACGATCTTATCCGGGCTGGCACTCGCTTTCATGGACCGGAAGAGTTCCCCCCCGGAAACCACATCCACTCCGCCTCCCATGCGGATGAAAATCCGAAGGATGGAGATGTTGGAGTTGGCTTTAGCCGAAAAGCAGATCAGATGATCGATTTTGGAAAAGGCGTTCTGAAAAGCCCGAAAGTGGCTCTCCAGCGTGTTCAGGCTGTACAGGTAGAAAGGAGTCCCCACGGTTTCGGCAATTCCCCTGACCGGGACCTCCTCACAAAAGAGTTCATCCCCGCGATATTGAAAGTCATGCATCAAACTTCCCTCCGTAATAATTTTTGAAATATAACATAGCCTTAGGGGGAGGTCAAACCAAATCCGGAGAAAAGACAAAAGAAGTTATAGGACGCAGATAAACACAGATAAAAATCTTGACGCGGCTGAACACGGATAAAAATAGTTCCGCGTCATGGGGTTCGGAGTAAAGACTCCATATTTGTTACTCCAAACTAAACTTCTCCGAATTAAATTACTTTTGGGAAAGCATCCAATTGAAGTAGACGATGGATGAATGAGCAGGAAATGGTTGTTTATGGTTTTACCGGAAGGGGAGAAACGTCGGCGTCCTGTGAGAAATCGCTCTCTTTGGGGATCCCGGAGGAATCCACCGCCTTAAGGCGGTAGGTGTAAGATTTCCTGGGATCAGCCGAAGGATCCAGGAAGTGTGGTTCTCTGATCAAACCGGGATTCATCTTGCGAAAGGTTTCTTCATCTCCCGCCCGGCGGTAGACATCATACCCCGCAACGTCCGGCTCGGGGTTTTCATCCCAGCGTAAGGCGATCCCGCCTTCCTGATAGACAGCCAACAGTCCCCGGGGAGGGGAGGGAGGAATTTTCTTATCGGGAATCCCTTCAACCACAGCCGAAGCCGGGCTTTCAATCAGGGTTCCCTGGAAATTACGCACCGCCCGCACTTCATAAGAATATTTCCTTCCGTTCTGCAGCCCGCCATCCACAAATCGCGTCTCTTTGAGCGGTTCGGGATTCAAGGGCAGGAAACCGAAGCGCTCTCCCTCGGATCGGCGGTAGAGATTGAAGCTCGTGGCCGACGGCTCTTCCCCCTTAGCCAGGGCAGATCTCCAGGTGATTTCCAGAGCCTGATTCTCACTTCGAACCTTTACTTCTTCGGGGGCGGGGGGGGCTTCATTCCAGAAAACTTTTATCCGATTCGACTCCGGGCTGGGGGATTTATAGGAATTGTAACCCATAACGAAATAGGTGTACTCGGTTTGCGGCTTGACCGTAGGATCGGCCCACAAAACTCTCCCGCCCTCGATCCGCGCCCCGCGGGGATAATCGATATCGACTTCCGCCACCATTTTGAAATTTCGGGGGCACTCCGGGCAGTCCTGGGAAATCAGGGAACGGTCCAGCCGGAAAACTTTAAAGCCCAGCAGGTCCTGGAGTTTGGAGCCGTCAACGTTGCGGGTGGGGATGCTCCATTCGAAGAACACCGTCCCTTCCCTGGGCCAGGCCCGCAGGTCGGATACCGCCGCGGGGATATTGCTTTCCGGGGGCAGGGGCGGGCCTTTTTTGCCGCACCCCCAAAGAGCGGTGGCAAGAAGAAGGGCCAATAGGAGAGTTTTGAGCATCGAAGATCGATTGGGTTTTAACATGGAAAACAATTGAGGAGTCCGGAGTGATTGGATTTTCGTAGGGGCGATTCATGAATCGCCCCTACCTGGCCGTAAAAAGGTTATCTTCTCTTTTTCTGCCGCAGGAGCGCGCGGATGCGCAGGCGCAGGGCGTTCAGACGGATGAATCCTTCGGCATCCTTCTGGTTATAGACCTGATCCTCTTCGAAGGTGGCGAAATCCGTCGAATAGAGGGATTCGCTGGATTTTCTTCCCTCCACGATGCAATTGCCCTTGAAGAGCTTGATCCGGGCCGTTCCGCTCACCGTAGCCTGCGCTTCGTCCATCATCTTCTGAAGGACTTCCCGCTCCGGGGCGAACCAGTACCCGTAATAGATCATCTCCGCGTACCGCGGGACCATGGAATCCCGGAGGTGCATCACTTCCCGGTCCATGGTAATCGACTCCACCGCCCGGTGGGCCGCATGGAGGATGGTGCCACCGGGAGTCTCATACACCCCGCGGGATTTCATCCCCACGTACCGGTTTTCCACAATGTCCACCCTTCCGATCCCGTTCTTCCCGCCCAGGCGGTTCAACTCGGCCAGCAGCCTGGCCGGCGACATCCGCTTCCCGTTGAGGGCCACCGGATTCCCCTTTTTGAACTCGACCTCCACGACGGTGGGTTTGTTGGGGGCTTTTTCCGGGGACACGCTCAGGATAAACATATCCTCGGGCGGCGCATTCCAGGGATCCTCCAGAATTCCTCCCTCAAAGCTGATATGGAAGAGGTTGCGGTCGCTGCTGTAAGGCTTGGCGGCCGTCACCGGAACCGGAATCCCGTGCTTCCTGGCGTACTGGATCAGGTCCGTGCGGGACTTGAAGTCCCATATCTTCCAGGGGGCGATGATCTTGATGTGCGGGTCGAGGGCCAGGTAGGTCAGCTCGAAGCGCACCTGGTCGTTTCCCTTTCCCGTGGCCCCGTGGGATACGGCATCGGCTTTTTCTTTCCGGGCGATCATCATCTGGTGTTTGGCAATCAGGGGACGGGCGATGGAGGTCCCCATCAGGTAGCCCCCCTCGTAGATGGCGTTGGCCCGGACCATGGGGAAGATGAAGTCCCGGACGAACTCCTCCCGCAGGTCCTCCACGTACACCTTGCTGGCCCCGGTCTTCCGCCCTTTTTCTTTCAGGCCGGTCAGCTCCTCCGCCTGGCCCAGGTCGGCAGCGAAAGCAACCACCTCGCAGTCGTAGGTTTCGATCAACCACTTCAGGATCACCGAAGTGTCCAAGCCTCCGGAGTAGGCCAAAACGACTTTCTTCACTTTTTCTCTCATCTTTTTTCCTATCCTTTTTTATTTTTAGCCACCGAGGGCACAGAGATCACCGAGGAAAAAACTGGAATGTTGGAATGATGGAATATAGAAAGACTGGAAGAATGGAATAATGGGCTGCTGGAAAATTGGGTAAAAAAAGGAAAAATATTTCCCTTGTTTTTCCCCATCATTCCATTATTCCACTATTCCATCGTTCCATTCTTCCATTATTCCATTGTTCCACTATTCCATTAATCCTTTTCTTTCAATTCTCTGTGCTCTCTGTGTTCTCTGTGGCTGATATTTTTTAATAAAAACTCCAGGATTCCCTTCTGTCCGTGGAGGCGGTTTGCGGCCTGGTCGAAGACGATGGACTGCGGGCCTTCCAGGACTTCGGCGCTGATCTCCTCACCGGCATGCGCCGGCAGGCAGTGCATGACCAGGGCGTTTTCCCCGGCCTTCTGCATCAATTTGGCGTCGACCCGGTATCCCTGAAAGGTCTTCAGCCGTTCCTCCCTTTCTTCCTCCTGCCCCATGGAAGCCCAGACGTCCGTGTAAACGATGTCTGCTCCCCGGACGGCCTCAGAGGGGTCCTGCGAAATCATTACCCGTCCTTTAACCTTCTCATGGGCCTCTTTCAGGATGTGGGCATCGGGTTCATACCACTTCGGACAGGCCAACGCCAGGGAAAAGTCCAGCATGGAAGCGGCTTCCACCCAGCTGTTGGCCACATTGTTTCCATCGCCGATGTAGGCCAGCTTCAATCCCCGATAGGTCTTCTTTTTCTCCACGATGGTTAAAAGGTCGCAGAAGATCTGGCAGGGATGGAGCAGGTCGGTCAGCCCGTTGATGATCGGGACCGATGCCCACCGGGACCATTCTTCCACGATGGCGTGATCGAAGGTCCGCAGGACGACCCCGTCGAGGTAACGGGACAGAACCCGGGCCGAATCGGCTATGCTCTCCCCCCGTTTGATCTGCGTGGTTCCCGGATCGAGGTAGATGGACGAACCCCCCAGCTGCCGCATGGCCACTTCGAAAGAAACCCGAGTCCGGGTCGAGGCTTTGTCGAAGATCAAGCCGATGCATTTCCCGGCCATAGAGCTGTCGCGCGACCCCTTCTTCCATCTCTTCTTCAAGGCCAGGCTCCTCTTCAAAAGAGCGTCCACTTCCCCGGCGGTGAAATCGGTGAGTCGCAGGAAATTTCTTTTGGTTCTCTTCATCTCCGCTCCAGAAAGAAAAGATCACTATGCCTAGGAACCACCCCGCCCAAGACGGGATTCGAGGACCCCTGCGCTCGAGGCACAAGCATTTTCCCTTGCCTCAAGCCACGCCGAAGGCGTGGCACCCCTCAAGGCCCGAAGGGCCGATCCTCAAGCCCGAAGGGCGCTCCTCAAGTCCGCCCCCGGCGGACGCTCCTTTAGGCCGAAGGCCGGTCGCTTTTTAGTAGATCTGCGTTCCGATCCCCTCGTCGGTAAAAATCTCCAGGAGGATGGCATGCTTCAGCCGGCCGTCGATGATGTGGGTCTTCTTGACCCCCTCCCGCAGGGCATCCAGACAGCACCTCACCTTGGGAATCATTCCTCCGCTGATGGTCCCTTCCTGAATGAACCGGCCGGCGATCTTGGCGTCCACGGTGGAGATCAGGCGCTTCTGACTGTCCAGAACTCCTTCCACATCGGTGAGAAGAATGAACTTCTCCGCCTCCAGCGAGGAGGCCATTTTCCCCGCCACCAGATCGGCGTTGATGTTGTAAGCCTCTCCCCCCGGTCCCACCCCCACCGGAGCAATGATCGGAATCCACTTGTTGGCCATGAAGGTGCGGATCACCCCGGGATCGATGGACTCCACCTCCCCCACCTTTCCCAGGTCGATCCGTCCCTTCTCCTGCCCTTCCTGCCCCTTTTTAAAGGCCCACATCTTCCTTGCCCGGATCAAATTCCCGTCCGCGCCGGAAAGGCCGATGGCGTGCCCGCCGTTGGAGTTGATCCGGGAGACGATCTCCTTGTTGATCTTCCCCACCAGGACCATTTCCACCACCTCCATGGTTTCCTCGTCGGTGACCCGCATGCCCTCGATGAATTGCGATTTTTTGCCGATCTTGTCCAGCATTCCGTCGATCTGCGGTCCCCCGCCGTGGACAACGACCGGATTCAGGCCGATGTAGTGGAGGAGAATGACGTCGCGGACGAAGTTGGTCTTCAGTTCTTCGTCCTCCATGGCGTGGCCGCCGTATTTGATGACGATGGTTTTGTTGGCGAAGCGCTGGATGTAGGGCAGCGCCTCCAGGAGAATGTCGGCCTTTTCGATATATTTTTCCATTTCCCTATTCCTCGGATTTCATCGGTTTGGAACCCGCAACCTAAAATCGATTTCTTTTCCTTGCGCCCGGCACCCTGCCCCCTGCACCCGCCTTTACAGGATATACTTGCTCAAATCTTCGTCCTTGATGATCTCGGCCAGCTTCTCCCGCACGTAGCGGGCGTCGACGACCACCTTCTTCTCCGACCGATCGGGAGCCTCGAAAGAGATTTCATCCAGGAGTCGTTCCATGATGGTATGGAGCCGGCGGGCGCCGATATTCTCCATCCGCTGGTTGACCAGGGAGGCGATCTCCGCGATTTCCGCGATCGCATCCTCGGTAAAAGAAAGGGAGATTCCCTCGGTTTCCAGCAAAGCCAGGTACTGCTTGATCAGGGCGTTCTTGGGCTCGGTCAGGATGCGCACAAAATCCCCCCGGGTCAGCGAATCCAGTTCCACCCGGATGGGGAAACGGCCCTGCAGCTCCGGAATCAGGTCGGAGGGCTTGGAGACATGGAACGCTCCCGCGGCGATGAACAGAATGTGATCCGTCCTCACCATTCCATAGCGGGTGTTCACCGTGGTCCCTTCCACGATCGGCAGGAGGTCGCGCTGAACCCCTTCCCGCGAGATATCCGGTCCATGGGTGGATTCTCTCCCGGCAATCTTGTCGATTTCATCCAGAAAGATAATCCCAGCCTGTTCCACCCGGTCGACGGCCAGGCCGCTCACCTTGTCCATGTCCACGAGCCTCTGCGACTCATCTTCGGCCAGTAGTTCCAGCCCTTCGGAGACCTTGACCCGCCTCTTTTTGGTCTTCTTGGGGAGGATGCTGTTGAACATCTCTTTCAGGTTGAAATCAATATCCTCCATCCCGGTATTGGAAAAGATCTCCACGATGGGAACCTGGCGCTGGGTCAGTTCCAGCTCGACCATCCGGTTATCGAGCTTTCCCTCCCGGAGCATCTTCCTCAGCCTTTCCCGGGTGGGAGAGGTCTTGAGGGAATTGGGCAGGATCTCTTCGGGCGCACCGTTTTCCTCCATCGCCTGGGGAGGGACTTCTTTTTCGGCCCTTTCGGGTGTTTCCCGCCGGACCGGCGGAAGGAGCAGGTCCAGCATGCGCTCCTCGGCCATTTCCCGGGCCTTGACCATCACCTTGTCCATCTCCTCCGCCCGCACCATATTGACCGCCAGCTCGGTGAGATCCCGGACCATGGACTCCACGTCCCGTCCCACATACCCCACCTCGGTAAACTTCGAGGCTTCGATTTTCAGGAAAGGAGACTGGGCCAGCTTGGACAAGCGCCGCGCAATCTCGGTTTTGCCCACCCCGGTGGGGCCGATCATGATGATGTTCTTCGGGGCAATCTCATCCCTCAGGTCCTCATCGACCCGTTGCCGCCGCCACCGGTTCCGCAGGGCGATGGCCACGGACCGCTTGGCATTCTTCTGGCCGATCACATATTTGTCCAGCTCGGCCACGATTTCCCGGGGGGTGAAAGGCCTGGTCTCCTCTTTCTCTGCTCTTCGATCACTCATAATTTTTCCAGCGTAGCTCTTTAGGCGGTTAGCGCCGAACGAAAACCAACATTTTGGCAAGAAGAAAATATTAAGAACTTATCCGCAAATAATTTTCCCCCCTTTGTAAAAGGGGGGTGAGGGGGGATTTTTTCAAGGCATCCCGAGGTAAATCCCCCTATGTCCCCCTTTTTCAAAGGGGGATTTAAAAGGAATAGCTTATTTAAGGATAAGCTCTAAATAAATTCGCCGGGCACGATGCAGAGGCGGTTCGCGAACCGCCCCGACGCGGATGCTGCCCCGTAGGGGCCACTTTCCCCGCGCCCAGCAAAAAAACCGTAGGGGTAACCGTCCGTGGTCCCCCATCTCTCGGGCGGCCATCCCGCCATGGCGGGACCCCTACAACATCCTGTTTGGTTCCGGCCTGACCGGGTTAGGGAATCTTCTTTACGCTATGCCCGATGCTCTCCGTTTTTTGCTCTATGCTCTTTGCTCTATGCCTTTTTGTCCTCCGGGTTCGTCTCTCCCATCTCTTCGGTCACGATCTGGTCGTTGGTAAAGATACAGATTTGGGAAGTAATTCGCATAGCCTCCTGGACGATGGATTTCGCATCCAGGTCGGAATACCGGATGAGGGCGCGGGCCGCGGCCAGGGCATAGGGCCCCCCGCTGCCGATGGACGCCACGCCGTCATCGGGCTCGATGACGTCTCCGGTCCCGGAAAGAACCAGAATCCGGTCCCGGTCGGCGACGAGGAGGAGAGCCTCCAGCCGCCGGAGCATGCGGTCCGTTCTCCAGTCCTTCGCCAGCTCTACCGCCGACCGGTACAGGTTGCCGTTATACTGCTCCAGCTTGGACTCAAATCTCTCAAAGAGAGTGAAAGCATCAGCCGTGGACCCGGCGAACCCGGCGATGATCTGATCTTTGTAGAGCCGTCGCACCTTCCGGGCGCCGTGCTTCATCACCGTGTTCCCGTGGGTCACCTGCCCGTCCCCGGCCATGGCGATCTTACCACGGTGGCGGACGGCGATGATCGTAGTTCCCATGATCCTCTCATTCACGAATCGATTCCTTTTTTTCACCACAGAGGCACAGAGGACACCGAGAATTGAAAGAATAAGGAATAATGGAATAGTGGAACAATGGAATAATGGATGAGCAATTTTTTTCTAATTTTGCCGTTCGATTTAATCATTATTCCATCATTCCAACATTCCAGTTTTTTACTCTGTGCCCTCTGTGCCTCTGTGGTGAACGTTTTTATTTTGCGCGAGGGTGCGCTTTATCGTAAACCTCCATAAGCTTATCCATGCTCACATGGGTGTAGCGCTGGGTGGTCGAGAGGCTCACGTGACCCAGCATTTCCTGGATGGCCCTCAGGTCAGCCCCGGCATCCAGCAAATGGGTGGCGAAGGTATGGCGAAGGGCATGGGGACTCACCTTTCTTAGGAGACCGCTCTGCAGTACGTGCTTCTGCAGGATCCGCCCCACGCTCCGGGCCGTCAGGCGGGTCCCCCGGCGGTTGATGAATAGAGGGGCTCGCGGTCCCGATTTCTTCCGCCGGGCCAACACCTCATCCCGCCGGGGAAGATAAGCCCGCAGGGCTTCGATCGCCTTCTCCCCGATGGGGACAATCCTTTCTTTTCTCCCCTTCCCGTAAACCCGGACAATCCCCAGTTGAAAATCCACATCCCCGTCACTCAATCCCACCAGCTCGCTCACCCGTATGCCGCAGGAGTAAAGGGTTTCCAGGATGGCCCGGTCTCTCGCCCCCCAGGGGGTCGCTCGGTCCGGCTTTTCCACCAAGGCAAACACCTCATCCACGGACAGAAAAGAGGGCAGGTTCTTTTCCTGCTTCGGAGTAGCCACAATCTCCGCCGGGCTCCGCTTCATAAGCCCCTCATCCACCAGGTACCGGAAAAAACTCCTCTGGGCCGCCAGTTTCCGGGCCAGGGAGGACTTCTTATGTTCCCGGTACAGGCGGCTCAGGTAGGCACGGATCGCCAGATGATCGATTTTCTCCGCCCGGACGTCTCCTTTCTTCTCGTCCCGGTGGAACCCCGCGGACCAAAGAAAGCTCCTGAACTGTTCCAGGTCGGAGGCATAGCTCCGGAGGGTGTGGGCGGACGCGTTCCTTTCCACCCGGAGGTGCTCCAGAAACCTTTCAATCAGCGCTTTCATGCCGGGTCCCCGGAAGCGCAAAAGAGGATTATATTAACAAATTCAAGCAATTTATCAATCCCCAAAAAAAGAACGCCCTGAGGCACTTCTTTCAGCCCCTCGTTCCCGCGACCTCAATTTGCCCGTGGATTTAACTTGATTTTTATCTTAATATAAATTAATTTTAATATTCAATAAAAATAAGGAGCCGGTATGAAGAAATACGAAGTAAATCGCCTGCGTAACATCGCCTTCATAGCCCATGGAAAAGCCGGAAAGACCACCCTTAACGAAGCGATGCTCTTTGATGGAGGGACCACCGACCGCCTGGGGCGGGTCGATGAGGGGTCCTCGGTTATGGATTTCGAGCCCGAGGAGATCAAGCGGAGCCTGACCATCAGTTCCTCCTTCCACCATCTGGAGTGGGACAAGCACAGGATCAACATCATCGACACCCCGGGAGACGCCAACTTTATCATCGAGACGAAGAACAGCCTGCAAGCGGTCGATGGAGCCGTGGTCGTCATCGATGCCGTGTCCGGCGTGGAAGTGCAGACGGAAAAAGTTTGGGAGTATGCCAATCAATTCGAACTCCCCCGCCTTATCTTTATTTCCAAGATGGACCGGGAGCGGGCTGACTTTTCCACCACCCTGAGCGATATTCAGAAGGTACTCAGCCCCAAAGCCATCCCCCTGAATATTCCCATCGGGTCCGAGGAAGCCTTTGCCGGGGTGGTAGATCTCCTTTCCGGTAAAGCCTATCAATTTGAGAATAACCTGAGCGGAAAATTCAGCCAGGGAGACATCCCGGCTAAATTGAAGGATCCAGCCAAAGCCGCCCGGGACAAGCTCATCGAAGCCATCGCCGAATCGGATGATGCCCTCCTCGAAAAATATCTTGAAGGGCAGGAGCTTTCGGCCGAAGACCTGGCCAAGGGGCTTCGTCAGGGCGTCTTGAACAAGACCATCTTCCCCGTCCTCTGCGGCTCGGGATTAAGAAACATGGGCATTCAACCTCTCCTGGCGGCCATCATCGAGTGCCTGCCCTCTCCCCTGGATCGGGGTCCCGCCAAGGGCACCCATCCCTCCACCAAAGCGGAGGAGGTCCGGAATCCCAGGGAGGACGAGCCCTTCTCGGCGTTTATCTTCAAGACCGTCGCGGATCCCTACTCCGGAAAATTGAGCATTTTCCGCGTGTGGTCCGGGACTCTTCAACCGGACGGAACGCTCTATAATGCCAACAAAGGAGCGCGGGAGAGATTCGGGCAGATTTTGCAGCTGGAAGGAAAAAACCAGAAACCGGTGGAATCGGCGGGCCCGGGCGACATTGCCGCGGTGGCCAAGCTGAAAGAAACCACCACCTGGGAGACCCTGAGCGATGAGAAGAAACCCATCGTGTACCCGGCCATCTCCTTCCCCCTTCCCCCGGTCTCCTTTGCCGTGGAGCCCAAATCCAAGGGCGACGAGGAAAAGATCACCGTTTCCCTCTCCCGCCTGTGCGAAGAAGATCCCACCATCAAACTCCAGCGGGACGGACAGACCAAAGAGATGATTCTCCTCGGCATGGGACAGGTCCACGTGGAAGTGACCGTAGAAAAACTCAAACGGAAGTTCGGGGTGGAAGTAAACCTGAAAACCCCCAAGATCCCCTACAAGGAAACCATCAAGAGCACCAAGAGCGGGATTATCTACCGCCACAAGAAGCAGAGCGGCGGCCGCGGGCAGTTTGCCGAGGTCCATTTCGAACTCTCCCCCCTTCCCCGGGGTTCCGGGTTTGAATTCCAGAATGCCCTGGTGGGCATGAACGTCCCCCGGAATTTCGTCCCCGCGGTGGAAAAAGGGGTCAACGAATCCATGCAGAGCGGAGTTTTGGCGGGATATCCGGTGGTTGACCTGAAAGTCAAGTTCTACGACGGGAAATCCCATGAAGTGGATTCTTCGGAAATCGCCTTTAAAATTGCTTCCTCGATGGCCCTGAAGAAGGGAGTCCTGGAGACCAATCCCGTCCTGCTGGAACCCATCATGAACCTGGAAGTCTTCGTTCCGGATGAGTACATGGGAGACGTCATCGGAGACTTGAACGGGCGGCGGGGCCGGGTTCAGGCCGTGGAGCCCAGGCCCAAGGGGCAGATCATCAAGGCCCAGGTCCCCCTGGCGGAGGTCTTGAAATACGCCCCCGACCTCACCTCCATGACCAGCGGACGCGGGTCTTTTTCCATGGAATTCTCCCACTATGAAGAAGTCCCCGCCCATATGGCCGACAAGGTGATCGCGGCCTCCAAGGCGGAGCAGAAGGAAGCTTGAGGTCCGGCTATTTTTACGGAGAATGAAAGCCCCCGGCTTTTATGAGCATCGATCCCGCAGGACTTGAAAAAACCGAACCCCAGGAAGAGCGCCAGACGCTCCCGGCGGAGGAGTTTGACCTTCTCGAAGCGCCCCAGGTCACCGAGGAGGATAAGGCCCAACTGCCCCAGCAGCTCATCCTCGACCCGCAAAAACAATTTGCCCCGCAGGAGCGGGATATTCTCTCCCAATCCCTCCTGAAAATGAGTTTGCCGCAGAAGATCCGGCTGGCCCTGGTGGGAAACCAGGAGGCGCGCAACCTCCTCATCCACGACCCCAATAAGGTCATCCCCCTGGCGGTCCTGCGGAACCCCAAGCTGTCCGAAGATGAAGTCGTCATGTATGCCCAGCTTCGCAGCCTCCCGGAAGATGTCTTCTCGGCCATGGCCAAGCACAAAACCTGGGTCAAGAATTACCACGTGAAGCTGGCCCTGGTGTCGAACCCCAAGGCCCCCCTCTCCCTGGCGATCAAGCTCCTGGATCACCTTCACGACCGGGACCTTCAGAACATCTCCAAGAGCAAGAACGTTTCTTACATTCTGGCCCGCTCCGCCGCCCGCCTTCTCTTCAAGCGGAAGGGGTAAGCGTGAATTTCCCGGGCAAAGTGGTTGCCGTCAACATCAGCGCGAAGAAAGGGACGAGGAAAAAGAACGTGGACTCCTCTTGCCTGCTTCCGGGTCTGGGGCTAAAGGACGATGCCCATGCCGCCCCCGGAAATCGCCAGGTGAGCCTTCTCGCCCAGGAGTCCATCGACAAAATGGTCCGTCTGGGATTAAAAGTGGGGCCGGGGGATTTCGCCGAAAACCTCACCACTCAGGGTCTGGACCTGCTCGCCCTTCCCCTGGGAACCCGTTTCCGGATCGGAGAACACACGCTGCTGGAGGTGACCCAGATCGGGAAGGTGTGCCACACCCGCTGCGCCATCTATTATCAGGCCGGGGACTGCGTCATGCCCAAAGAGGGGATTTTTGCGCAGGTCCTGGAGGGCGGGGAAATCAAGGTGGGGGACGAGATTCATGTTCTCGGCGGGAATTCTGACCATCAGTGACAAGGGTTCCCGCGGAGAACGGGAAGACCTGAGCGGCCTTGAGATTCGCCGGATCCTCGCTTCCCTCCCTGCCGAGGTCGAGGCCTACGAAGTGATTCCCGACGAGGAAGAGATCATCGCCCGGAAGCTTACCGAATACGCCGACCAGAAGGGTCTGGATTTGATTCTCACCACGGGAGGAACGGGGCTGAGCCCCCGGGACGTCACTCCCGAAGCCACCCGCAAAGTTCTGGACCGGGAAGTCCCCGGAATCGCCGAGGCCATGCGGGCCGAAGGGATGAAGATCACCCCCACGGCCATGCTCTCGCGGGCCGCGGCCGGGATTCGCCGTCGATCTCTGATCATCAATCTTCCGGGAAGTCCGCGGGCGGTGCGGGAGAATCTGACGGTGGTCCTGCCGGCCCTGAAGCATGCCCTGGAGAAGACCCAGGGCGATCCGGCCGACTGCGGGAATCTGCCCCGAGGGGGTTAGCGGTCGCCTTCGCCGCGGTCCGGAGGTTGCCCTGAACCCTGGGAAGCCTTCCGCTCTTCCTCTTTTTTAATGACCTCGATCTCTGCCTCGATCTCGCGCACCCGCGCCTTGTAGCCGTCCACCTCGGCGATCAACCCCTTCACATCCCCGTGGTCCAAAATTTCCTTCTCATCCCGGGATTGAAGGTCATAAGCCAGGCTCCCCAAACGGATAAACGCTTTGCGGACGTTCCCCTGAACCGAGGTCAGTTCGACCCTCTTCTTTAGAATTCGACTGGTCTTTCCGGCCTCGGCCATAAAGACGGACAGGCCGTCTTTCATCGCTTCCAGGCCGTCCTCGGCCCCCTTCTTGATCAATTCCCAGAGGGTCATTTTTCCCCTGCCTCCTTTCTCCGGCAAACGCCCTTGGTAGCTCTATCAATAATTTCCCCATTCGCTTGATCCTCTCCGGACAGGATCCGGTCTACTTCCTTCTTCATTTTCTCCAGGTGCGTGCCCGGCCAATAGACCCGGCGGCATCGTGGACAGATGTGGAAGGAATCATAATCCCGGAAGATAAAATCCGGGACCCTTTCCTCCACCTCTTCTTTGGGCACCGGGTGGAGCTCTTCATTGCACAGGAGACAACGGGAGAAGTATTTTTCTTCCGGCGGTTCCAGCCGGAGTTTTTGCAGAACTTCCCGCACCTGCTCCCGGGGGCTGTTGGCCTCCAGGATCGTGACCTGAAGATCTTTCCCCAGGACTGGAATTCTCCGGCTCCGGGTCAAAAACATCCGCCCTTCGGCCAGAGCCGCCCGGGCGGCCTCTTCGATCTGGCCCTCTCCCCAATATAACACGTCAAAGCCCAGGGCTCGGAGTTTTTTGGCCAGCTTCCCCGTGGTCCGGTCGGTGAGGAATCTCATACCTCTATTCTATAATTTTAACCGGGCAGAGTCAAAAGTTCTGAAAAAATAAGAGCCACCGAGAGCAAGGAGCGGCCGAGCCGTAAGCATAAAATATTATCGGGACACGGATGAACACGGATAAACACGGATAAAATTCAGGGTAAAGAGACTTTTAAAATCTCAATAGGTTTCCCGTTCACAATGAAGACGAAGAGATTGCCGGTTTTGAAATTACGGAAGATGGAACTGGCTGAGGCAAGAAACGAGGGCCGCCACCCCGAATCCCAGGATAATGAGGCCGGAGATGCGGTTGACCCAGCGCAACCCCCGGAGGTTGAAACAATCCCGGAAAGCACCGACCCCGAAGCTCAAAATCCACCACCACGAAGCAGACCCCAGGAAAACGCCCAAAACCATCACCCCCCCACTGCTGTAGTCTCCCCCGGATTCTCCTAACCCGAGCCCGGCGAAAACGGCGGCAAAAGAAAGAATGGTCAGGGGATTGGTAAGCGTGAGAAAGAAGGTGGAGATATAATCCCCCGCCAGATCCAGCCTGCGGACCGGAGGGGGTGCGCCCCCCGGCCGGGACAAGAAGGTTCGAATCCCGAGGTAAAAGAGAAAACTTCCTCCCACGAAACGCAACCAGAATTGCTGGTGGATTAAAAAATGGGAGATGATGGTCAATCCAAAAGCGGCAACGCACCCGTAGAGGGCATCCGCCGTGGCCGCCCCCAGCCCGGAAACCAGGCCGGACCGGCGACCATAAGCCACCGTGCGCCGGATGCACAGGACTCCGATCGGGCCGACCGGCGCGGCGATGGAAAAACCAATGAGGAGTCCTTTAAAGAAGAAAAGAAGGTCGATCGATTCTCTCCGATCCTTCGAAACCAAAAATCAGCAGGCGGGTTTTTTGGGGAAGCCTTCGTAGGGGCGGGTTTCAAACCCGCCCCTCCTCCCGGATGACATCTTTGGGGATCTTTCAGAAGAACTTTTCAAACCGGTCTTTCTTGGCCTTGCAGACGGGACAAACTTCGGGAGGCCCGTCGCGGGCGCAGAGATAGCCGCAGACCTTGCACCGCCAGACGGGATAAGGAAGGGAAGAGAGAGCCGGGGTTTTCGGCCCGGCGGGGGCTTTCTTTCTTTCCTCCTCGGGGGGACGCCTCTCCGGGATGGATTGGAGTTTTTGCTGGCCCTTCAAGACGGCCCCGGAAACATAAAGGGCGCAGTAGCAGGCCCCGCAATCATCCAAATCCGGGTCCCGATAGTCGCAGGGGCAGATGATGTCCAGGTCCTCGTCCTTATTACCGGAAGCCAAGCGGCAGGGGCAGGCCCAGTATCCGTATCTTTTCTCATTGACCAGCAGGCCCTTGACCAGTTCTTTCGTGAAGGGCGTATCCGGGTTGAGATGGTATCCTCCGGCCTCGGCTTCCTTGTGCAGCCGCTGGAATAGACGGTCCACTTCCCCGGGGGAGACGGTAGATTCTTCTTTCATGAACCGAGCGCCTCCTTGACCTTCTGCTCATCATAGCCCACGATGCACTGGCCGTTGATGGAGAGGGTCGGAAAGGAACACCGGGGGTTTAATTGTTTCACTTCATTCGTTGCCTTCGTCCGTTCTTCCCCCTGGAGGAGGTCCACCTCGACGAAGTCATACTCCACCCCCAGCTGGTCCAAAAGTTGTTTGGTCTTTTTGCACCAAACGCAGGTGCTCAGGGCATAGAGCATGATCTGCCCCTTATTCTTTCCGGCCACGCGCGTCATTCTCATGTCCCCGCCTCCGCATGATTTAATTCCCTTGCCCATTCCCTCTGTATGTAGTGTATTCCAAAGGGAAAGGGCGCGTCAATACGGATTCCCCCGCCCCCAGGTCTCGCCCTGCCGGGGAGCCCCACTGGCTGCCTTCCGGCAGAAAGGGGGAAGTTACGAAAGATTCCGATTGGGGAAGATGAGGTGGCCGGAGACAATTCAGGCGCAAACAAGAAGGCTAAGGGCTAGGGGACAAGATTATTCATTTCAAGCCTCTCGATTATATAAGAAGCAAACTTGATGATCTCGTAAAAAGTCTCTTGGAGCGTCACCCCGGCGAAAGCCGGGGTCCATCCCGCCAACGGCGGGATTGAAATAACTGGATTCCGGCTTTCGCCGGAATGACGAATTCTATGGAATTGCGACTTTTTACGAGTTCATCAAACTTATGTCCCCTTTTCCCGTTTTTTATCGCCCGAACCGGCCCCGTAAGCAGTCATAGGCTCTGGTAACTCATAAGATCCATTCACAACAATGGATCATTTGCCATACGTAACCACGGGGGGGGTGAATGAAAGTTGACATTTTCCAAATTTAGTAATACTATTTATAAAAATGTTTAACGGAGCTGATGGGAGGTTAGACTACTATGGCGACCGTTAAGACTCTGGCAAAAGGCCAAATTGTT
>Ga0315285_10002283_pt1 | contig 20011 bp, 12 predicted proteins | sample YL17G09_36_MG_FD_203698 | JGI IMG/M metagenome (GOLD analysis project Ga0315285, IMG submission 203698) | Sediment microbial communities from Yellowstone Lake, YNP, Wyoming, USA - YL17G09_36 | ecosystem: Environmental > Aquatic > Freshwater > Lake > Sediment | place: USA: Wyoming | collected...
ACCGCCCCTGCCACAGGTGCCCGCGCCAGCCCTGCCGGAAGTTCACCATCCGCGTGTAGCGGCGGTGGGCCTCGCCGATGGCCGGACAGAGCGCCTCGGCCGTCGGGGGCACGACGATCAGGTGGACGTGGTTGGGCATCAGGCAATAGGCCCAGATGCGGACCTCGTGCTTGCCGCACCACTCGCCGAGCAAATCGAGGTAGGCGCGGTAGTCATCGTCGCAGAAGAACGTCCGCTGCCGCCGGTTGCCGCGCTGCGTGATGTGGTGCGGGCAGTTGGGAACGACGACTCGTGCTAGCCTGGCCATGCTCTAATCCTACCCGACCGCACCGGGTTGGCAAGGGAAATCTGTATGGTGTCCCCAGATTTCCCAGATTTTCAGGGAAATCTGTATGGTGTCCCCAGATTTTTGACATGCTCTAATCCTACCCGACCGCACCGGGTTGGCAAGGGAAATCTGTATGGTGTCCCCAGATTTTCCCGCACCGGGTTGGCAAGGGAAATCTGTATGGTGTCCCCAGATTTTCAGGGAAATCTGTATGGTGTCCCCAGATTTTTCCCCAGATTTTTGACCAGATTTTTGATGGTGTCCCCAGATTTTACAGTTGGGTACGACGACTCGTGCTAGCCTGGCCATGCTCTAATCCTACCCGACCGCACCGAGTTGGCAAGGAAAATCTGTATGGTGTCCCCAGATTTGGTGTCTTGGGTACGACGACTCGTGCTAGCCTGGCCATGCTCTAATCCTACCCGACCGCACCGAGTTGGCAAGGAAAATCTGTATGGTGTCCCCAGATTTGCCCCCAGATTTGCCAGATTTGCCCAGATTTGCCCCTGTATGGTGTCCCCAGATTTGCCCAGATTTGTGTCCCCAGATTTTGTGCCAGATTTTCCCCGTGTCCCCAGATTTTCCCCCGATTTTCCAGAGTCGAATCAGCGATCATTTTGCCGGCGCGCGCAAAATGATCGGTTCGGTCGTTACCGGATAGTTCGCAAGAGGTTAGGGTAAGCAAGGACGGCCATCTATTCTAACGCAGCCGCACATGAACCTTCGGTTCACTCGGAAACACGAAGAAGCCGAAGCCGAGGACGAAGCCGAGGACGAGAACGAGAACGAGGACGATGGCTGTCGCCTGATCCCTACTACCTATTACCTACTACCTTTTTTCAGAGAGCCTACGCTCCCACCGCGGCAAGCCAGGCTTGGGCGATCAGGCCGTGGCCGGCGGCGGTGGGGTGGACGCCGTCGGGGGCCCAGTACTCCATCTCGCGCCGGCACGCCGCGGCTGCGAATATGCCGTCCAGGGGCACGTAAGTGGCGCCGTAGTCCATCGCCACGCGTCTGACGGCCGCGATGCGCGGGTCCAGGTCCTGCCGCCACGCCGCGCGGTCGGCGGGGATCGGCAGCAGGAACGGCTCGCATATCACCAGCCCGGCTGAGAGCTCCCGGCGGATGGTCGAGAGGATTCGCCGGTAGCAGTCCTCGAAGGCCGGGACTTCCGAGATGATGTTCTGGTCGTATCGCCGCCAGGTGTCGTTAATGCCGATCAGGATCGACACCACGGTGGGTTTTATTGCCAGCACAAGCTCCTCCAGCCGGCGCTCGAGGTCGAAGACCCGATATCCGCTAAGGCCCTTGTTGGAGCAGCGGATATTGAGCTCGGGGTGTCGGGCCATGAGTGTCCCGGCCGCCATTGCGGCGTAACCCCAGCCCAGGCCTTCGTTAATGCCGCTGGCCTGGTCGCAGTCGGTGATGCTGTCGCCGTAGAAAAGCACGTGGTCGTTGGTCTTGAGCAACATGGCGGACTCCAAGGGAAAATGATCAATGCTCAATGTTCAATGCTCAATGTAAAATGCCAAATGCCAAATGCTAAATGACGAATGCCAGAAATGCCAGAGGACGAACGGCGAATAATGAATGCCAGGAATGACAAATGCCAGAAATGCCAGAGGACGAATGACAAATGCCAGGAATGCCAGGGGCCAATGGCCAATGGCTGAAGGCCAAATGACGAATGCAGGAATGCCAGCCCCGGGATTCTTGGCATTCGTCATTCTTGGCATTCGTCATTCTTGGCATTCGTCATTCTTGGCATTCGTCATTCTTGGCATTCGTCATTCTTGGCATTCGTCATTCTTGGCATTCGTCATTCTTGGCATTCGTCATTCCCGCCGGGCCTTTCCCGGCGGCACAAATCTAATGTTTTTGGACAATTGACTTACCCGTGCGAGGGCGTATAATCGGCCGGTGCAGTGCTAACTCGGGCTGGTTCACGAGAGGCTTATGCTGAAATGATCGACCGTACGAAATCTTCCGTCCTGTGGCGGCTGGCGGCCGTGGCGGCTGCTTTCGCGGCAGTCTCCGCCGCGATGGGCAACGACTACATCCACGAGGATGCCCGTATCCAGGGTAAGGAGATTCACTCCTTCACCGACAACGGTCAGGAGGCGATGGTCGTTCTTGGCGATTTTGGCCTGACCCTCGGGCAATACGTTCTGGGCGGCCGCGACGCGGTGATCTGGATCCGCAGCCAGCCGACAGGCGGGGGGCTTTGCCAGTATGACATGGAGATTTTCATCGAGGGCAACGCCACGGTTACCGAGCCCGGCGGCTCGACCACCAGCGACAAGATGATGTTTGTCACGCTTCGCTCGCTGGGCAGGCTGCGGGCCTCCGGCACGATGTCGCCCAAGCCGCTGGCGGACTTCCCGCTCTACAAGCGAGCCCTGGCCACGCGCCAGGACGCCGCCCATGCCGCGACTGCCACCACCACGGCCCCGGCTGAGCTGCCGGCGCTGATAATCTCCAACACCCCGGCGCCCCAGCCAGCGTTGCGGGTCGCCCGCCAGGCCACGCCCCTTGACGTCCGCAAGCCGCAGGCCCCCCAGCCGGTGCTGCCGGTGGAGTTCCACGCCGAACGCTTCAGCAGCCAGGAAATCGGCGAGGGCAACCAAAAGCGTCGCGTAACCATTGCTCATGGCAACGTGTACGTTGCACAGGGCAATCCCGATAGCGATCTCTTCCTGGAGATGCGGGCTCAGACCGCGGTGGTCTTCAGTGCTCGTCGAGCGGCCGGGGACGGTGACAAAAAGAGCGCCTCGGCCGTGCCGTACGCGCCGAAGGTGACGGGGATCGAGACCCCCGGCGGCGGGCAGGAGGTTGTCACGGGCGTGTATCTCGACGGCGACGTGGTCATCTCCCGCGGCTCGCGTTACATGCGTGGCCCGTCGGCGTACTACGACTTCACCACCAACCGGGCGCTGATGGTCGAGCCGGTCTTCCGGGCGGTCGAGGAGAACCGGGAGATCCCCATGTACATCCGGGCCGATGAGGCTCGCGTACTGTCCGACCGCGAGATAATGTTCCGCAAGGCCGTGGTCACCACCAGCGACTTCCGCACGCCGAGCTTCGCCATCTCCGCGCGCGAGGCTTACGTCAAGGACGAGACGCCCTACGACGCCAAGGGGGTGCGCATCGGCGAGCAGCAATGGCTGACGCAGGTCAAGGACGCCACGTTCGACGTGTACGGCGTGCCCGTCGGGTGGACGCCGGGCAGCAAGAGCGACTTCAGCGAGAACACCACCCCGCTGCGCCGCGTCAGCGTCGGCAGCCAGGGGCGGATGGGATTCGGCGGAGAGACCGAGTGGCACCTCTTCCGCCTGCTGGGGCTTGTCGAGCCCAAGGGCGTCAACGCCACCCTCGAGGCCGACTGGTATGAGCGAGGCCCCCTGTTGGGGGTCGATCTGGACTACGACCGCCAGAGCTACCACGGCTATTCCAAGGCCTACGGAGTAGTCGACCAGCAGCAGGAAGACGACTTCGGCGCCAAGACGCGAAATGACCTCTCCTCGCCTGAAAACCGCGGCCGGCTCCTTGAGCGCCACAAGCAGTACCTGCCCAACGACTGGGAGCTCCAGTTCGAGTTGAGCTACATCTGCGACCGGAACTTCCTGGAAGAGTTCTTCTCCAACGAGTACTTCACCGGCAAGGACCAGGAAACGCTCCTGTACGCCAAGAAGCAGCAGGACAACTGGGCGCTGACGGCGCTTCTCCAGTACCGGCTCAACCGCTTCCAGACCCAGACCGAGAGTTTCCCGCAGCTCGGCTTCAACCTCATCGGGCAGTCCATCGCGGCCGACAGGCTGACGTTCTTCAGCGAGAACCGCGCGGGCGTCAACCGATTCCGGCCTGACAACGCCCTGGAGGAAGACGACAGCGGCTTCATGGGCAGGCTGGACACCCGCGATGAGGTCGATTGGCCCATGCACCTGGGGCCCGTCAACGTCGTGCCTTACGCCGTCGGGCGTGTCACGTACTGGTCGGAGAAGTCCGAGGCGGGCTTCATGGGCCGGCCGGAGATGGGCCAGGGCGACCGCCAGTACGGCCAGCTTGGCGTGAGGTCGAACATGCACTTCTGGCGTGTCTATAACGACATTCATAGCCGGCTGTGGGACCTTGACGGCATCAAGCACGTCGTGACGCCGGAAGTGGTGGCGTTCATGGGCGAAAGCGCCCGCGGCGTCGCACCCGACGACCTCTACCCGATGGACCCGGACGTCGAGGGCCACCTCGGGCGAAAGAGCGGCGTCGGCCTGACCCTTGCCCAGCGCTTGCAGACCAAGCGAGGCGAGGGCGAGAACCGCCGGACCGTGGACTGGATGCGCCTGGCCGTCACCGGGGCGTTCTTCGACAGCGACGGGTTTGACGACCCGCCGTCGGACGGGCGGTTCTTCTTCTACCGGCCTGAGTACAGCATCGCCCGAAACTCCATCAACTACGACTACCAGTGGAGCATTTCGGACTCGACGACCTTCCTGGCCGACGGCAACTACGACGTCAACCGACACGTGATGGGCCGCTGGGACTTCGGCGTGGCCGTCCAGCGCGACCCGCGGCTGCGATACTACCTCGGCATCCGCAGCATCGAGGACCTCGACTCGACCATCGCCACCGTCGGTGCGACATACCAGATCAACGAGAAATACTCCATCAGCGGATTCCTCCAGTTCGACACCGACTACAACAGCGGCCAGATGCTCGGATCGAGCCTGAGCCTGATCCGCAAGTTCCCGCGCTGGTACCTCGGCACGACCTTCACCACCGACAGGCGCACCGGCGACCTCGGCCTCTACGTTACCGTCTGGCCCGAAGGCATCCCCGAAGTCCGCCTCGGCTCCGGCCGAACTACCCTGCTCAACCAAAGCGACCTGAACTAGTAGCCGGTAGCCAGTAGCCGGTAGCCAGTAGCCAGCGCAGCCCTCCGTAGCCTTGGCGAAGGAGGGTAGCCGGGAAAGAAGAACGGCGGAACCGGGAACCAGAAAAAGGCGAGAGGCGGAACCTGGAACCCGGAACCCGGAACCCCGGTAGCCCGTTTTGTTACGGCCTGTTCGCTTCAGCGAGCAGGTGAACCAGCCCCAAGACACTTCCCAGGAGTTGAGCTCGTGAAAGACAAGGCTTGGCAGATTCGTTTCGGGCTTGGGCTGGTGGTGCTCTCGGCGTTGCTGTACGTGCTGCACTTCGCGCTGTTTGGCGACGCTCACCACATCATGATCTACCTGGTCGGCGACATTGCCTTCGTGCCGATCGAGGTGCTGCTGGTGACGCTTATCATTCATCAGTTGCTGACCCGCCGCGAGAAGATGTCCATTCGGAGCAATCTCAACATGGTCATCGGGGTGTTCTTCAACGACCTTGGCACCGAGTTGCTGCATCGTCTGTCGGCCTTCGACACGGCAAGGCAGGACTTCAGTCTGTTGGCGGACATCGACGCGAAGTGGGACGACAAGCGTTTCGCCGAACTGCGGCGTCAATTCGCGGCCAGGCCGTGCGCTCTGGAAAGCCGCTGCGGCGACCTTGCCGAGTTGAGGCGGCTGCTGCTTGCAAAGCGGCCGGGGCTGATGGACCTGCTTCGCAACGGCAATCTGCTGGAGCACCAGGAGTTCACCGACATGCTGTGGGCGGTCTTTCACCTGGCTGACGAACTGGAGCGGCGGGGGGGCTTCGCGGACCTGCCGGATGCCGACCTGGACCACCTGACCGGCGACCTTCGCCGCGCGCATCAGCGGCTCGTGCTGCAATGGCTGGACTACATGCGGCACCTCAAGGCGGACTACCCGTACCTGTTCTCGCTGGCGATCCGGACCAATCCATTCCGCCCCGACGCCTCGCCGGTAATCGAGCAGGCGTGAGGCCGAACGTTCTTGACGGTAGTACTATGAAATGATACTATCAGATCATGGAATACAAGGGATATGTCGGAGAGGTCGAGTTTGACGATGAGGCGAAGATGCTGCACGGCGAGGTGATAGGCATTCGTGACGTCGTGACGTTCGAGGGCGAATCGGTTGCCGAGATCGAGCGGGCTTTTCGCGACTCGGTGGACGATTACCTCGATTTCTGCCGCCAGCGCGGGCAGGACCCGGACAGGCCGTGTTCCGGCAAGTTCGTGGTCCGCGTGAGCCCGGACCTTCATCGCAGACTCAGCGTGCAAGCCAGTGTGGAGCGAAAGAGCCTCAATGCTGTCGTGGAGCAGTGCCTGGCGAGGCAGATCGCCGAGGGACCTCGCGCGACGGCTGCACGCCGGCAGACGCGGCACTCACGGGTCGCGGCCAGGAAATCAATAACCGCAAAGCGTACAGGCCGCGGGAGCAAGTAGAAGCGATGCACGCCCTTCGCAGGCGTTCCTGTCCTTGCCGTCACTTCGCCCCCATGTCGGCCAGTGCGTCGCGGGCTTCATCGAGGGAGGCCCTGGCTTTGATGGCGTCGGCGGGCATGGCGGGCTTTCGGGCGAGGTAGTCCTGGTAGCAGTTGACGGCGCGGGCCAGGGCGAGTTTTCGCCCGGGGTCGGTGGCTCCATCGGCCAGTTCCATGTGCCAGTCGGCCAGGCCCAGCAGCTCGCCGGGATACAGGATGCTCATGTCCTTGCCGAGCAGGCCGATGAATCTCTTGACCATGAAGTTGCCGGTGTGGTCGGCGTATGCCAGGGCCTTTTGGGGCTCCTGGAGTTCGACCACGTACAGGCGGATGAGTCGCTCGGCGGCGGCCCTGTTGCCCGGGTTGTCTTTCAGCCGGCTCTTGAGGGCCGATTCCCTCTTTTGCAGCAGATGCCTGGCCTCGCTTTCGTCCAGGGCTGTTGGCGTCGGCCCAGCATCCTGCGTTGTGGCGGGCCTGGTGGCGGGCCTGGTGGCGGCGCCGGGGAGCATGGCGGGTAGCGCGCCGAGGTTGGCCTGCTCGAACTTATAGCCATTGATCATGAAAAGGGCGACCAGAGCAGTGTCGGCGATGCCTCCCCACGAGCCGTCGGGCTTCTGCAAACCCGCGAGGTACTTGCCGCCGTCAGTCCACCACTTGACCTGGCCGAGATTGTCGCGCCCTGTGGCCAGGCCGAGGCGGGACAGCATGTACGCGGGGCTGGCCAGGACGATGTGGGCGCTGGGGGCGTCGCCCTTCTTGCGGTCGAGATCCTCTGGCGGTTTCAGGTCGGCCAGCGTGGTGAAGTTCTTGTCCAGCCAGCCCAAAGCACGGGCCAGCGGCTCGCCCTGGGCGCCGCCGGGATTCTTCAGGGCTTCGGGGCCATAAAGCCGGCCCAGGGCAATGGCCAGGCTGCCGGCGCCGATGATCGTGTTCGGCGCGCCGGGCTTCATGGCATCGCCCTTGCTATCGGGGCTTATGCTGCCGTCAGACTTCTGCTGGCCGGCCCAGTAGCCGGCGACCTGCTGCCAGTACGCGCGCTGGACCTTCAGCCCGCTTTGCTCTCCGGCATCGACTCCAAGCGGCGCCTGCCAGCTCCGGCCGAACGAGGTGTAGTCCCAGCTTGTCACGGTCTCGCCGTAACTGCCGTTGCGAGTGGCGCGGATCAGGGTCGCCACGTCGCCGACGAGATTCTGCCCGGCCCGGCCGGGCTTCTGCTTCTGGATCTCCAGCCAGGCCAGGCACCTGAAGGCCACGCCATCGGTCTGCCTGGTGATCGTCGGTTCCAGCCAGCGGATGGCCTTGACGGCGCGAGCGTCTTCGACCGAAGCCCCGCTGCCAAGCAGGGCTGCCAGGACCGCGGCCGTCGAGAATGTGTTGAAGACTCCGCGGTCGTAGGCGTCGCCGCTTGAGTTGTTGTAGACTATCCAACTTCCGTCGGACCCTTGGGCGTTCCAGAGCCATTGCACGGCCCTGTCGAAGGAGTTTTGCACTACGGGATCGCGGAAGAACACCTTCTCGGGCAGCTTATCCTGGCCGATCTCATTGAGGCTGGCGTTGATTTTCGTCACGGCCTTCTGCACGGCCGAGACCGTGGCGCCCTCCCGCCGGATCTTCGAAATGTAGGCCAGGTAGTAGTCCTTCGTTCGCCGGACCAGCGTGGGCCGGGACGCAGGCGGTCCCTGGTGGGCGAGCGCCTGGTACCAGTTGCCAAGCTCCATCAGCGGACCCGACGCCAGGTCGCCGGGGATGCGGGCCGCGAGGGGAACGTACGTGCGATAGACCTCGCCGACCTCCGCATTCAGCAGCCCCACGGCCCCGGCCGGATAGTCAAGAAGGCCCAGGTAAGCGTCGATAACCGATATCCGCAGCCTCGTGTCGCTGGGGTTCTGCTCGAGCCGCCGGCGAAGAGCCAGGACTTCTTTCATCCGGTTGACCTGGTTGAGCTTCTCAGCCGCGGCATCCTTCTGCCGGGACTTCAGCAACGAGGCTGTCTGAACGGCCTGCTGGTAAAGCTCCGCCGCCTCATCCCACTTGCCGGCCTCGGCCCGCAGGTCTCCGACGACGATCAACTCGACGATGAGGTCCTCACCGAGGGACATGCGGTCGGCGGATTTGGCCTGGCGCTGCAACTGGCGGCAGAGTTCCAGCCGGTAGTCTTCCCAGCAGCGGCGCTGCCTGGGGGCGAGGGAATCGAGCTTCGCAAGGGCCTGCTGGACCAGGGCGTGCGTTCTGGTCAGCCTCAGGCCGAAGATGCAGACCTTGTCATAGATGTACACCTGGAAGCCGGCGTCGTCATCGGCCTTGGCCGCGGCGGCTGCGAGCGTCTCCGCGAAGTCGGCATCGTCGACTTTCGAGGCTGACAGGTCGACCTTGAGCGCCTCGGGGCCGTACATCGCCTCGAAGCGTCTCTGGCAGTTTGGGTCCTTGAGCGGGTCGGCCGGCGCCGGCGCCGAGGTGCCGGCGGATCCGCTGCTCAGTGTAGGCTGTGTCTGCTGGGCTCTTGCCGCGTGGTAAACCAACGACCCAGTTAATGCCAGGATGAGCACGGCATATCGTCGCTTCATAACACGGCGCTCCTTTGTCGGCCTGGCACGGAAGGCCCGGCCGGCCCCCAAACCCAATGGCTATGGCCTTACTCGGATGGTGCTCCATTTCTCGTAGAGTAGCCAGAACACCAGTTCTATATCCGCGTCGGCCAGGCGAATGCAGCCCAGCGACGCCGCCTTGCCGATGCTGGCCAGGTCGTTAGTGCCATGGATGCCGTAGCCCTCGTGCGTCCTGGTGGCGTCGTCGAGTCCCTCCATGCCGATCCAGTAGCCCATCTTGCCCAGCGGGTAGCCCGGCTCGCCCCAGCGGATCGAACGCTGGACCTCGGCATCGGGCGGCGGGAACCACGGGGCCTGGTCTCGCTTGGAGCCAAGCCTCACCCGCCACAGGCCTGTCGGCGTCGAGCCGTTCTTGCCCAGTCCGACCCGCAGCCGCTTTACGAACGCCGGGGCACTGCCCTGGCGATGGAGGAATATGTCCAGGTTGAAATCGCCCTTGTCCACAATGGCGTGGAACGGGCCGCGGATGACCTTGAACGTCTGGCCGGCCCTGATGCTCTTGCCGCTGTCCATGCGGTTGATCTTCAGCAGTATCTGCGACGGCACGTGCAGGCCAAGCTTGCGCTCGACCTTGTTGAGCACCTCGCCCGGCAGGAAGGTGTACTGGGCCGTGTACGGGTCGCCGTCGAAGATCTCCCGCGAGAAGATCATCTCATCGGCCAGGGCCTCCAGCTTGGCGCGAACCGTGTTTGCCGTCGCCTCGCCAAGCGAGCCGGACAGCAGGGCCTTGCTCAGCAGGGCTCGGCCCTCGGCTTTCTTCCTCTCGGCCAGGAGCTTCTCGCCGTCGGCGACCATCTTGACCGCCGTCGCGGCCCCGATGTGCTGGAGTAAGGTTATCTCGGCGTTGGCGTCGGCGGGGGCGCTGGTCGCGCCGCGGCCGGCCGGGGTGTTGGAGTCCGCTTGGCGCACGGCGCCGCCGGAACCGGTGTCCACGATAGCCCCCAGCGGGCCCGGCGAGTTGGCGCCGGCGCCCGCCGGGCGGAAGTTGCCGTCCGTCCGGGCGCGCGGCCAGAACTGAAAGATCAGCATGGCCGCGACTATCGCTACGGCCGAGGCGATTATCCAAACCTTGCGGGATTTTCTCGAATTGTATCTCACGTGGAACTCCATGCTTCAAAATCCGAATCTCGAATCTCTAAATCCGAAACAAACAGAAAAATTCTAAATCCAAATGCTCCAAACTCCATTGGCCGACATAATCCTCGTGAAAAACCCAGGCATCCCCTTGGGGGTTCTTGTTTCGGATTTCGAGATTCGAATTTGTTTCGGATTTCGAGATTCGGATTTCGGATTTCTCAGGGCGCCGGGCTGCCATTGTTAAAACGCAACACTTCCTTATCGGTTACGAGGACCTTCACTGGATAGTCGTTCGGGTGGATGGGAAGTTCCCGCACAACCTGGACGGAAAACGCCAACCCGCAGGTATGTGCCGCAAGTCCAGGCCGGGCCAGGAAGCGGTCGTAAAACCCGCCGCCCCGGCCAAGGCGATTGCCGTGCCGGTCGTACGCCAGGCCCGGCACGACGATCAGGTCGATCTTCTCGACCGGCCAGGGCTCGCCGTCGGGCTCGCGCAGGCCGTTGCGGCCGGTCACCAGCTTCTGGTCCAGCGAGTGGACCGGCACGGCCACCATGTGCCGCTTGGCCCACGTCACGCGGGGCAGCAGCACTGTCTTGCCGTCCTTCCAGCCCGCCACGGCGATAGGCCGACAGTCGACCTCGCCGGGAATCGGCGCGTAGAGCATGACCGACCGCGCCCTGGCATAATCGGGCAGCGCCAGCAGCGACTCACAGGCCGCGATACTCAGTTGGGCCGCCATCCCGGCCGGCATCGCCGCAAGGGCCGCCTTCATCTCACCACGCAAACGATGTTTCATGGCAACCTGTTACTTACCCTCTTTACCCTCTTTACCCTCTTGCCTGCCATCCCGCAAGCGGCGGGCCCATTCCAGATAGGCGGCGATGTTTTTTTCGTAGCCGCGATCCGTCGGGGTGTAATACGTGCGGTCAACGCCGAGGTAGTCCTGGTCCGGGCTGATCCCGCCGGGATGGCTGTGGCTGTACTTGTAGCCCTTGGAATACCCGTACTGCTCGGCCATTGCCGGGTGAGGGGCGTTCCGCAGGTGCTTGGGCACGGGTATGGTCCGCTGGTTTCGCACATCGGCCAGCGCGGCCTCCACGGCCAGGTACGAGGCGTTGGACTTCGGCGCGCAGGCCATGTAGACCACCGCCTGGGCAAGCGTGATCCGGCACTCGGGCATGCCGATCCGTTCGGTGATCTCGAACGCGGCGGCCGCGACGGAAATCGCACGCGGGTCGGCGTTGCCGATGTCCTCGCTGGCCAGGACCGCGATCCGCCTGGCGATGAATCGCGGGTCCTCGCCGGCCTCGAGCATGCGTGCGAGCCAGTAGACGGCCGCGTCGGGGTCGCTGCCCCGCATGGACTTTATCAGCGCGCTGGCGGCGTCGTAGTGCAGGTCGCCGGCGGCGTCGTACTGGAGGGCCTTGGCCTGGATCGACTCCTGTGCCACTGCCAGGTCGAAGATGATCGGTTCGCCCGGCTTGGCGGCGACGGCGGCTCGCTGACTCAGCACGCCGACTTCCAGGGCCGTAAGGGGGCGGCGGGCGTCGCCGTCGGATATCCTGGCCAGGTGCACAAGGGCCTCGTCAGTGGCCTGGACTTTGTACCTGCCCAGCCCGCGCTCGCTGTCGGCCAGAGCCCGGGCAAGCAGCTTGATGATGTCCTCATCCGTAAGCGGCTCGAACTTGAAGACGGTCGAGCGGCTCAGCAGCGGGGAGGTTATCGAGAAGAACGGGTTTTCGGTCGTCGCGCCGATCAGCACGAGCGTGCCGTTCTCGACGTCGTTGAGCAGGGCGTCCTGCTGGGCGCGGTTGAATCGGTGCAGCTCGTCGATGAACAGGGCGGTCCGCCTGCCCGTCGAGGCCAGCAGCGCCCGCGCGCCGTCGGCGATGTCGCGGACGTCCTTGACAGACGCCCTGCCGGCGTTGAGCATGTGAAACTCGTACGAGCACTGCCGGGCGATGACGCAGGCCAGGGTCGTCTTGCCGCAGCCCGGCGGGCCGTGGAAGATCAGGCTGCTGAGCCGGTCGGCCTCGAGCATCCGCCGCAGCATCTTGCCGGGGCCAAGGAAAGCATCCTGCCCGACGATCTCGTCGATCGTCCTGGGCCGCATCCGAACCGCCAGCGGCGCGTTGGCCGCCACGGCCGCGGACTCCGATTCCTTGAACAGGTCCATATCCCGCCAGTATACCGCCAACACGCGGGTGGTTCAGAGATAGACAGGAAAAAGAAGAAGGTCATAGGGGGAAGAAAAAGAAGAAGGTCATAGGCCATAGGCCTGCCTGCCGGCAAGCCGGGAATGCCTGGGAACGCCAATCTCCCCTTAGGGGCCGTTGGCCTGATTGGCGCGATGGCAAAGGGCGCCGCGAGCCCCAACGGGGCAGGCTGGCGGTTATCTCAGTCCCGAAGGGCGGCAGTCCCGGCGCGCCGGGAGCCGGGGGTGAGCGAAGCGAACCCCCGGAACCATCGACAAATAACATCTCAGCCCCGAAGGCCCCAGCGGGGCAGGGGCGATGGCGAGGTCGTCCCGGCGCGCCGGGACTTGTCTAGCGCCGGCGCGATTCGAACCCGCGACCCGGGGGTTATGTCGGACCTCCGGTGACAACCTGCCGTAACTCCTTGTGCCGCGGGCCCGGCTGGGGCCGGGGAAATCCACCGGGACAAATCCGGGACATGGCCGGGCGCAAAACAAGGCGAGGCTCCGCAAGTGCTTTGTGATAAAGTGCTTGCGAAGCCTCGCTCTTTTGATACGGAGAGGGTGGGATTCGAACCCACGGTACCCGAAGGTACACCGGTTTTCGAGACCGGCCCATTCGGCCACTCTGGCACCTCTCCAGCGGCTGGGTCCCGTGACGGACCGGGGGACCGAGGGATGATTGTAGTCTCAGAGGACCCGGACTGCAAGGAACCGAAAGCCGAAACGGCGGAAAGTCGGCGGAAAGTCACCCTTCACCGCACATTATCACCGCACAGTCAGGTAGTAGGCGGCAATTGCGGCCGGGATTAGCGCCGCCGCCGGCAGCCGGGCCGGCCAGGATGTGTTGAAACCGGCAAAGGGCCAAAGCCAGGACCAGCGAGATGTGTCGCTTGTCACAAGATTGGCGCCATGCTTGCGGCTGTAAGTGTCTAACGACATGGTTTCATCGCCGTTGACGGGGCTTGGGCGCCTCGACATACCATTCGGGCCGGTTTGTGCCAAACGCCGCGAAAACGCGAAGCCTTTGGAGTGCGGTGGCAGAGTCCCGCAGGGACGGCGACACCGCTTTCGCTTGGACCGTGGCAAGATGTTGCGCACAGGCGCGATCGAAAGCGGCGTCGGCGCCGCTTCGCGGCTCTGCCGCCGCACTCCATAGGGCAAGCCGTTTTCCGACTGTGCCGGGGCCAAACACATGCTTCCGAAGACGCAAGCTTGGCGGCGGATTCCTCACAGGACTTCTCAACGGGTCCCGGCGTGGTCATTTTGCGTTCCTTGCGGCCAGTTTTCGGGCCAGTTCGCCGCGCAGCGGGCCGTGGACGTATCGCCACAGGCTGTCGCCCGGGCAGGTGGTGTTGGCGTTGGGGGCGTCGCGATGGCCGATGACGTGGCCGGGGCCGATGTCGTACCGCTCGGCCAGGAAGGTGATGAGCTTCCGCAGCGACGCCAGTTGGGACGGTGTCGGCTCATCGACGGCGAAGTCGCCGACCAGGCATATGCCGATGCCGAAGTTGTTGTACTCGTTGTCGGGCGTGTTGCCGGTGTGGGAGCCCCATTTCTGGACGCCCCAGCGCTGCCCGACCTCGACGTGGCCGTCAGGCCCGCCGTCGCCGTTGTCGATGACGAAGTGGTAGCCTAAGCCGTCCCAGCCGCGGGCGCGGTGCCACTCGTCGAACAATGCCGCGTTGCCGGAGCGGCTCGAGCTGTGATGGATGACGATGTGCCGCCAGGGGCGATACGCGGCCGGCTCCCATCGCCCGTCGGGGGCGACGACTTGCCCGCGGCGCGGGTCGGATGAGAGGGGCGCGGCCACGGCGTCGCGGGAGAGGTCCAGGTTGTGGACCGCCAGGCCATCAAGCTCGGGGTTTTGCCGCGAATCGCAGCGGGGCACGGCAAGCACGCAGCCCAGCAGCAGGAGCGACATCCATCTTCGCCGCACGGTCATGGCCGATCCTTCGGTTTGCGGCCGGCGCCCAGGGTCGGCCGCGTTGCGGAGTTTTTTCTAAAAACATTCTAACGTTGTATCGGCGGCGGGGGCAGGGAATCTTTGAACTCCCCGAGCGTGGCATGATGCACGATGCGCGCGGGCGCAGCCGGCGACGGGGCGGGCATGCCGATCAGGTGTACGGCGAAGCCCTCCCTGGCGGCCTGGTCGGCAAGCTGGGCATCGCCGGTGACAATGCTGATGCCATTTCGTTTGGGTCGCGCGAGGTCGGCGGCGACTCGCCTGAAGAGGTAGGGCGTGTTTCCTCGCCGGTAGAGGACAGGCAGCTTGCCGCCGGCGTGGTGGTGGTCGGCCAGCAGGGCCTCATACTCGGCCGGGTCGGCGGCCTGGCAGAACAAGGCCACGTCGCCAAGCTGAGCCATTGCCGCCAGCGCCTGTTGCCAGGCAAGCTGGGGCGTCTTTCCGCGGGGCGGGACCAGCCTTGCATCGACGAGCGTCACGTGGCGCCCATCCGGCACGCCCAGGATGCACGCGGTCTGCCGCTGGAAGGCAAGCGAACTGTAGGGGGCGCCCACGCAGACGGCCCGCACGGCCCCGGCCTGGCAGCCCGGCCAGTAAATGAAGAAGTCCTCCGGGGAGTTGATAAGGCCCATCGTGATCGGCTCGGCCTGGCGGATGGCCAGGACCGCCGGCAGGCCGCTTGCCGGTCCCCGGCCGACGAGCAGGCCCGGCTGGTAACAGAGGCTGGGCGGCTCGAGCCCCGCCCGCCAGATGCAATCCGGCACCATGAACCGGCAGTGAATATCCTGGCTGACGGCGACGGTCGCCAGCAGGCTCTCCCACGCCACCAGGCCAATCAGCGCCACCGCACCGCCCAGCAGAAGCCAGCGGCAGAGGAACCCGACGACCTCCGCTGCCGGGCCGGGATGATCGTTTGTTGGAGCGGAACTCATACGGGCATTATCGGCCGGAAGGGGACGGGGCGTCCAATTGCGGATTGCGGATTGCGGATTTCCACTCAGGGGTACCATGGCACGTCCCAATTCCGCAATCCGCAATCCGCAATCCGCAATCTTTCTATTGCATCAGCGCCATCAGTCTCTTGATGCGGTCTTCGATCGGCGGGTGGGTGGAGAAGATGCTCGTCGCGCGGGCCTCGAACTTTTTGATCGGGTGGATGATGTAGAGCGGCGCGGTGGCGCGATTGGCCACTTCGAGGACCTCGGTGTCGCCGCTGAGTTTGGCCAGGGCTGAGGCCAGGCCGCTGGGGTTGCGCGTCAGTTCGACCGAGCCCGCGTCGGCCAAGTACTCACGCTGGCGCGACAGGGCCATGTGGATGATCTTCGCCAGGATCGGCGCGACGATGGCCAGGACCAGTGCGATTACCAGCAGCACGATTTGCAAGGCCCCGCCGCCCTGGTCGCGACCCCGACTGGAGCGGCGCCGCGAGCCTCCGTACCACATGCTCCGCAGGAAGACGTCGCAGAGCATCACCAGCACGCCGACCATCACGGCCATCAGCGTCGCATAGAGTATGTCGTAGTGCCGCACGTGGCTCAGTTCGTGGGCCATCACGCCCTGGAGCTCATCGCGATTTAGCCGTGTGCGAAGTCCGGTGGTAATCGCCACAGCCGCGTGCCGGGGATCCCGCCCGGTGGCGAAGGCGTTCATGGCGGTGTCGTCGATGATGTAAATCCGCGGCATCGGCAGCCCGCCGGCGAGGCAGAGCTCCTCGACGACGTTGAACAACTGCGGGTCCTGCTCGCGTTTGAGCTCGTGGGCCTGGCTCATCGCCAGCAGCGCTGCCGGCCCGGCGTAGTAGCTCAGCAGCGTCAGCACGAATGCCAGCGCCCCGGCCGCGACGGCAACGATTATGCCGAACCTGCTGCTGCCGCCGCCCCAGACCATGCCGATAAGCAGCCCCAGGCCCGCAAAGAGCACCATGAACACGCCGATCAGCAGGATGCTGTTCCGCTTGTTGCGGGCGATCTGATCGTGGTACGTCTCGCCGGCCATCAGAACTTGACCTTCGGGGCCTCTCGCATTTCGGGCTCTTCAAGCTCGAAGAACTCCTCGAGCTTGAAGCCGAACATCCCGGCCAGGAGGTTGTTCGGGAATGTCTGGCAGGCCGTGTTGTAGCCGGCCGTTACGTCGTTGTAGTGCTGCCGGGCGAAGGAGATCCGGTTCTCCGTGCTGGTCAGCTCCTCCTGGAGCTGGGCGAAGTTCTCGTTGGCCTTGAGGTTGGGATAGGCCTCGGACAGCGCGAAAAGCTGCCTCAGCGCGCCCGAGAGCATGTTCTCGGCCTCGGCCTGCTTGGCGACGCCCTGCGCGGCGATGGCCTGGTTGCGGGCCTGGATGACCCGCTCGAGCGTCTCTTTCTCGTGGGAGGCGTAGCCCTTGACCGTCTCGACGAGGTTGGGGATCAGGTCGTAGCGGCGCTTGAGCTGGACGTCGATCTGGCTCCACGCGCCGCGGCACCTTACACGCTTGGTCACCAGGGTGTTGTACGTGTAGATCGCCAGTAGCAGCAGCAATACCAGCACGCCAAGAACTATTACCCATGCCATAGCCGTATCCTTTCCTATGCCCCGGCCGGGCTTCCAGGCCCGACCTTGCATACAGCCTATACCTTTTCATGCGCACGTTCAAGCTCATGGTTTTTATTGCTTGCGGGCTGGGAATCAGGATTATAATCCCAACTTCATCATTCCGCGTGGAGAGCCCAGGCAGTGGATCCTTTTACATTCAACAAGATTGAGTTCAACGAAGTTCGCCGCATCCTGAGCGAGTTTTGCAGTTGCGAGCTGGGCAGGGCTCTGGCGGGGCGGCTCAGCCCTTCGCGAAATCCCGAAACGATCAACCGCTGGCTGCGGCAGGTTACGCAGATGGTCGAGGCCGTCCGCGACATCTCCCTGCCCCCGCTGGCCGGGCTGGCGGACATTCACGTGCAGTTGGCCAAGGCCGTGCCGTCCGGCGGCGCGGGAGGGGAGGACTTCGCGACAATTGCCTCGGCCCTGACCGGCGCAGGCAACCTGCGGACCTGGCTGGACAAGCTGCCCGAAAATCTCGATCTGCTCCACGAGCTTGCCGGCGGCGTGGGCCGGTTCGACGGCGAGATCAAGGCCATCAACGAAGTCATCGCGCCCGACGGGACCATCCTCGACACCGCCTCCGAACGCCTAAGCCGGCTGCGCCTGGAGATCGACTCGACCACCCGAAAGATCCACGACGTGATCTACGGCTATCTCCAGGACCCCGAGGTCGCGCGCCTGCTCCAGAACGTAACCGTGACGCTGCACGGCGACAGGTACGTGCTGCCCGTCAAGGCCGAGAACCGAGGCAGGCTGCCCGGCGTGGTCCACCGCGCCAGCAACACCGGCGCCACGGTGTTCGTCGAGCCCAACGCCTCGGTGGAGTTGAACAACCACCTTGCCGACCTGTACTTCGACGAGCGCCGCGAGGTCGAGCGGCTGCTGAACATGCTCGCCATCCGCCTGCACGGGCGGACCGAGGACATGGCCGCGGCCATGCACGCCTGCGGGCAGGTGGACCTCATCGCCGCCAAGGCCCAGTATGCCTACCAGTTCGACTTCACCTGCCCGGAGATCGTCGAGCGCGGGAGCCTGCAATTCAGCGAGGCCTGCCACCCGCTGCTGCTTGACCAGGCCCGCCGCCAGCAGCGCCAGGGCGTGCCGGCAGAGCAGCGCCGCGGCGTCGTGCCCATCGACGTCCGGCTCGGCAGCGACTTCGACATACTGGTCATTACCGGCTCGAACACCGGCGGCAAGACGGTGGCCCTCAAGACGGTCGCCCTGCTGGTGCTGATGGCACAGTCCGGCATGCACATCCCGGCCAGGCGGGGTTCGACGATGCCGGTCTTCCGCGACGTGCTGATCGACATCGGCGACGAGCAGTCGCTCGAGCAGTCGCTCAGCACGTTCGGCGCGCACATCCAGCGGATCCGGCACATCGTGAGCAAGGCCGACTCCGGCAGCCTGGTGCTGCTGGATGAGCTCGGCAGCGGCACGGACCCCGACGAAGGCGGCGCGATCGGCCAGGCGATACTCGACGAACTGCTCGAGCTTCGATGCCTCGCGATGGTCACCACGCACCTCAGCGTGCTCAAGGCGTACGCCTTCAACCACGAGCGCGTGGACAACGCCTCGGTCGAGTTCGACACCAAGACCATGTCGCCGACGTACCACCTGCTTATCGGCACGCCGGGCGAGAGCCACGCCATCGAGGTCGCCAAGCGGCTGGGGATGAGCAAACGCGTCGTCGCGGCCGCCAGGGGCCACCTGGACTCCACCGGCAAGCAGTTCCGCAAGGCCATCCGCGCCACGGGCCAGGCCCGGCAGGTGGCCGAGGAAGCCCGCTCGCAGGCGCAGCAAGCCGAGCTGGCCGCCAAAACCCAGCAGGAGACTTACGAGTCCAAGCTGGCTGACCTCCACCGGCTCCAGGGCGAGTTCGAGACCTGGCTGGCGTCGCTGGGCGAGCTTCGGCCCGGCGACGAGGTGGTGGCTGCCTCGCTTGGCAAGCCAGGCCGGCTCGTGCGGCTGGAACTCCACCGGCAGATTGCCGTCGTCGAGACGGAAAACGCCGTGCAGATCGAGGTGCCGCTCAAGCAGCTCATGCCGGACCTCGGCCAGCAGGCGGTGCGCGAGCAGATCGCCGCCCTGCGCCAGCAGATCCTCGACCAGGCCAGCCAGACCGAGGCCATCCGCTGCGAGGCCCAGCACGTGCGCGAGGAATATCACCGCTCGCTCCAGCAGCAGAAGCTCCGTGCGCGGCAGTTCGACGCCTGGCTGGGCGCCATCGCGCGGATGAAGATCGGCGACGAGGTGCCCATCGCCCGCAAGCCCGGCAAGGGCGTGCTCAAGCAGGCGGACCTGCCGGGCCTGCGCGCCACCGTCGAGACGGCCGAGGGGGAGATGACGCTGTCGATCCAGGACATCTTCCCGCAGACTGGCCCGTGGGGGCAGCGGTTCCGCGAGCCGCAGGGCGGCCCGGATGAGTCGCGCCAGGCCCCGCGGCGCGGAGACAGGGCCGACGAACGCCCCCGCCAGCGGGGCCGGCAGGGATGGCAGGGCCAGCCCGCCGGTTCGACCGCGAGCTCACCGCCGAGCGGCAGGCAGGTCGGCCAGGGGCAGGGGCAGAGTCAGGGACAGGGACCGCAGCACCAGCCGCAAGTCGGCCAGGCGGCACATGGCCGGCAGGCCCCCGGCGAGCGCGCGCCGAAGGAAGCGCCCAACCGCCCCATGGACCGAGTCAACGTCGGCGCCCGGGCCGCGGAGGCGAAGATCAAGGCCCTGCTGGCCCTCGAGCCAGGCCAGCAGGTCTACGTCGTGCCGTTCCACAAGCGGGCGACGCTCATACGCATCCAGGCCGACAAGGACCTGGCCATCGTGCAGTCGGGCATCTTCGAGATGCAGATACCCTTGGTCGACCTCGAACCGCTCCAAACTCCGCCGCCCGCCGCCGCCAAGGGCCCGCG
>Ga0315285_10002285_pt1 | contig 20001 bp, 21 predicted proteins | sample YL17G09_36_MG_FD_203698 | JGI IMG/M metagenome (GOLD analysis project Ga0315285, IMG submission 203698) | Sediment microbial communities from Yellowstone Lake, YNP, Wyoming, USA - YL17G09_36 | ecosystem: Environmental > Aquatic > Freshwater > Lake > Sediment | place: USA: Wyoming | collected...
AAACGAAGGAGATGACATGATGGGATGCGTATTAACATCACTGGTCATCAACTCTTTAATATGGTTTCTTTAAGATTTTGGAGGGGCCATTCCGAATGTGGATTCCTGAAACACGTCCAAATACATGAACCCATCTTCGTCTTTGTTGGAGGAATACATGTCGCCCATGACTGAAGTGCCGGGATGCAGTTTGTTGTTTATGAAGACGAATATGGCATATGCCGGGTCCACCTTCATGTGTTTGCGAATGATAAAAATGAATTGTGCCAGTGTCAAATCGTGCGGCACAATGAATTTGTTCTTTTTTAGCGGAAAGGCCAACTGCAGATTTTCGCTGCACTCCACCACCACCGGAATGCGATCCGGATGCTGCTTTAAAATGAGCGAAGCCTTTAGTTTGCGTTCATCAAAGGGAACGTTTTTGCGATATTTTCCAGGAATGCTTGCCATGTTAAGTGGTAAGATGAGTATTGTTATATAAATAGCATGTATTTATTATTCTTTCATAATTAATAGTTAAAAACAATTAAAATAGTTTTAATATAACGACCACCCGATAATGACCACCAGTGTGAATAATAATTACATATATATTCACATATGTTGCATTAACAATTGGAAGGATGTGTTGCATCTATTGTATTTTAACATTAAAACCAGCGGACTGCACGATGTTGTGACGCGCATAAAGTGCAATGCATTATGCGACCCCGAATCAAAGCAGGATGTCGAGAATTATTTTTCAGAGTGGTTGTTGACAGATGCGAAATTGGAACTATTAGGAATAATGTGTGATTTATCATTGTATGAAACACCTACCATAAATCTGTTGCATAAACACGCAATCGACACTGAAGACGCGGACAATTTCAACGTGTTGTATTTGCACACAAAGGGCGTTACGAGAATCAATGTGAACGTTGACGATTGGGTAAAATACATGATTCATTTCAATGTACATAAATACAAAACATGCATGGAATATTTGACAACCCATGAATATGATGCGGTTGGCGTTAATTTATCTACAACCCCCTCTACACACTATTCTGGAAACTTTTGGTGGGCAAAATCGTCGTATCTAAAAAAACTAAAGCGTTGCGAATACGAACACTACAATTCTCCAGAGTTTTGGCTTACGAAAGACAATTTGGGTAATTTTTCATCGTTGTGGCAATCGGACGTCAATCATTACAATCAGCGATACGAAGAACACAAATATAATGTAAAAATGTAATACAAATAAAATAATAACATAACTTATAGGTTATCTATTTCAATACAACAACCACCATGGACCCCCAACAGTTGCAGCAAATCCAACAGCTACAGCAGCAACAGCAACAGCTGCAACAGCTGCAGCAACAGCAGTTGCAACAGCTGCAACATAGCCATTTTGTGCCAATTCCGGGCGAACGCGTGATTAGCCCAAGCGGAGGTGTTATGTTTCGACACAACAAAACCGCAATGAAGGCAACTGCGGTTTTAGGAATTCCATCACAACAGCCCCAACACGAAACACCGCCTCAACCCGAAGCAGCAGCTCCAACCGAAGCAGCAGCGCCTCGCGCATCAACGCCTCGTGCATCAACGCCTCGTGCATCCGCAACAACCACGGCGACTGCAGAAGCCAGCCCGTTGGTGGGAATGGTGCAGGATGTGGTGCTTGGCATGATACTGAACATTCCCGCCATGCGCACCAAGTTGCAGAGCATTTTAGAGAATCCGGCATTGATCACGGCGGAAATCAAAAAAGCGCATGACGAGTTGCAGACCAAACTGTCGCCCAGCGAATTAAGGCAGTTGAACTCGTATGCGTGCCAGGACAGCAGCCGGCGCACCATCGGAACCGTGATGCAGACCGCGTTTGCCAACATCATGGCGGACGGAAAAATCGACATGAACGATGCGCCCCACTTCATGACGCTGATTCATGAATGCATCACCTTGTTCTCATCCGATGCAGTCAATGCCAACGTCGTTGCATTAAACAGCAACACCGTGATCACGTTCTTGCATTTTGTCCTGAAATGCATCCTGATTCTTACCCTGGACGGTGCGGAAGAAACCGCGGCGCTTGTCATGCTCGATTGCAGCTTTAAATTGGTCAAGCTGACGGTCATGCCCTTGCTTGTTGGCAAAAAATGGTGCTGCTTCAAGTGAAGTGATTCAAGCGATTCAAGCGATCATTCTCATTATAAATTATATTGTCTTATATATAATTTAATACATGACATCGCCAGTGGTCGTGCATGTGAAGTCGAATGGCAATCAAACGTATGAAACAAATGCCGGCATTCCGTTTGAATGCATCGAGTTTGTGCGCCGATACTTCATGCAAACGCACGGCCTGACGTTCCCGTCCGTGGTGGACGCAACCGACATGTTCTACCGCATTCACGCGTTGACGCAATTGCAATCCAAAATGCCGGTGCACACGCGGGTTTACCCCTATGTAAAACCGGCTCTGCACTATTTGCGCCCGGGCACAATGCTGTTTTGGAAGCCCATGCCCACCGACGAACTCAAATACGGGCACGTGGCACTGGTCATGGAAGCGAACGCGGAATACGTGGTGGTTGCACAGCAGAACCGGTCGCCGCCGATTCAAGTGCATGACACGAGAGAATTGTTCAATGCAATCAATGCACCCAATTCGGCGTATTTGGGAGTCAAGGTGCTAAATGACAATTGAATTATGACAATGATGAAAAAAACAATGAACGGTGTCGATTTTTTAAATCGGAAAAAATTGATTATGAATATACAAATTTAGAGGTTCATGCATGCATTACACCATTATCAAGACACAACATGTCGACCGAACCTTTAAATAAAACGGTGCAAGAATTAAGAGAATTGTGCAAAGAACGCGGCGTGAAAGGCACCCGCAGCAAGTCCAAAGCGGAGCTCATAGGCATGCTTGGCTCAACACCAACGCCAGTCGCAGCATCAGTCGAACCAGTCGCAGCACCAGTCGAACCAGTCGCAGCACCAACAAACAACGTGTTCGAGGTCGGCGACAATCTCGAACTGTTGAAAGGGCTCGCAGACGAGAGCATGGACATGATTTACCTCGACCCGCCGTTCAACACCGGGAGAGACTTTTACTACTTCCAGGACAAGTTTGCCGACTTCCCTGAGTTCATGCGAGAGAGGCTCACGGAGTGTTGTCGCGTGTTGAAGAAGGACGGCAACATCATTGTGCACGTCGAACCCCGCATTTCGCACCACATCCGGGTCATATGCGACCGGCTGTTTGGAGAATCCAACTTCAAAAACGAGATCGTCTGGCACAGCGGTGGAAACTCCAAAAACAAGTATCAACTCGGCCGAAATCACGACGTGCTGATTGTGTATGGCAAGAGCTCAAAGTCGAAGTTCTTCCCGTTGTACAAGGAGTATCCCGAAGAATACAAAAAAGGGCTGAAGATGTGCCCGGTCCACCAGAAATTGTACAGCACATCCGCCGCACACAACTCGCAGCCCGAAGTCAATCCGCGCCCCAATTTGACATACGAATGGAACGGGAACACGCGGCAATGGTACTTGGCAAAAGAAAAGATGCAGGCACTGCACGAGGACAACCGGCTGGAATACAATGAAAAGGGCATTCCTCGCATCAAGCGGTTCATGGAGGAAATGGAAGGCATTCCCGTTCGCGACACGTGGGACGACATTTCCTCCATCCAAAACGGGGAAAAAACAAAATACGCAACCCAAAAACCGATTAAATTGCTTGAACGCGTTGTGCGACTGTATAGTCAGGAGGGCGACACGTGCCTGGACCCATTCGCTGGCTCCGGAACACTGGGACGGGCGTGCAGAAATTTGAAGAGGAACTACGTGCTGTTTGACATAAATCCGGAAGCTAAGGAGGTGTTTGATAAAGCGCAGCAATGACCTCGAGCGTCTTTGCCTCATTGTCGTACATTCTTCTTATTGCCACAGGAATTCCTGTTATGAGCTGATCCGGTTTTGTCGGATTTATTAATGCAGAGACCGGAACACATCGGATGGTTGATCCCGTGATTCCGAATGTGGGACTTGGCCTGAAAATTGCCAACATGTCAAACTCGTCATTGCGATAAGCGACGTGTCCGGTTGAATTTGTGTCCGCGTTTTTCTTGCTGTTGCGACGCGTTGTCTCGAAGTGCCAAGCATCCATGCGAAACTTGATTTGATTTCTCACGATTGGACCGAGCCCGTCGTCATCGGTTATGCCGTCCCACGATTTGCCCACCACGGTCTTGACTCGGCGCCCGGATTTTTCAGACAGCCAAGCATTCACATGGCCTTCCACGACATTCGCAAGCGCTTTGCCAATGTCCCTGTGTTGGTCCTTGTCCATGATTGCAGAAACCAGCCAATCTCTCATTAAAGAGGGAGAAGGGCCCAGCCACTCGGTGGCACTTGCTTCCGCTTCTTCCTGAGTTATGCTGCATGTGGCCGTCGCGGATGATTGCATTATTGTTGTGTGCTGTTGTGTGCTGCTGCTGTGTGCTGTGTGCTGCTATGCAATACATGTCTCAATCAATTTTTAAGTATATTTGTAAGAAAAATTATAAGAAAAAATATTTTTTTTGTTTTTTGGTTTTGGTTTTAGGCCCATTCGATTTTGACCAAGCGTGCATTGCCCATGCTCTTCAGCGACTTGAGTTCGCGACCAAGTGCTTTGGTTAGTTTGAGCGTTGTGTTGTGCTCGCGTTTGATGTATTCGTAGATTGCCCCGCCGCGTTCAAGTGCGCGCAAGATTTCCACAGACACGATGATGCCCTTCCATTCCGACACTCCGTCGTGATTGGACGAGACGAACTTCGGGCGCTGCAATGAGTCCTCTGTGCGCGATTCACGAATGAGATCGCACAAGTTCTGCTGCATGAGAACTGCGTCGTGCGATGTTTCAACTGCCAACTGGATGGTGTATCCGCCGTTGCCGATGACGACCGAGCCGTCCTCTTGCTGGGTGCTGAATGTCTCCATGCCGCTGGTGCCGGGAATGCGCTCATAGAGCTGTTGCTGAGCATTGGGGGCGTGAGTGCGAGTTTGGACAATCAAATCGCCGCGGCGAAACCCGTGCGTCTGAATGAACTGGTTCGTGTTGCATCGCCACACGTTGACCTGCATTTCTTCGGTTGAGTCAAACCCGCACCCGCCGCTGCTTCCAGTGTTGAAGGGAATGCGCTGATCAATCGAGTGGTACAACTTGTCCGGCATCTCCGCGTAGGTTGAATAGATGCGACCGGTGTCTGGATTCACCAAATTCCGGGGACTCATGCGGCGTGGTTCAGCAGTTAGCTGCACGATTTGTTCGCGGATTTCGGCGGTTTGTTCGGCGCAGTTGTGATTCTCAATGGCGCCCGATTCAAACGCAGCCTGAATTGCACGCATCGTCAGCTCGTTCGCATGCTCTTCTGCATTGGGGTCCTCCGCATCGTCATCAGCATCAGCATCAGCCATTTGTTGTCTGCGGATGACGATGGGAATGTTGCCGTGCCAGTTCCCACTGCGACGAGACCCCCCATCGACCAAATTCTTGCCATTGCGGGGCATGGTCTGAAGAGGCACGTCGTCCGGGTTCTCCATCATGCGCACGTAGCTTTCAATCTCGGCGAGTTCAATTTTGCCGCTGATGTAGATCTTGATGTCCATGTTGTTGTGGAAGCCGAACATGCGGCCCATGAGCCCTTGCAACACCACATCCGTCTTGGAATCCTTGGAGGTTTCAACCACGAACGAGATGTGCTCCTTGGGCACGCGCTTGCCCATGCGGCACATGCCGCGAATGAAGATGACGGTGTTTTGCTGGGGTGCAATGGCAAGTTCATCCATGGACTGCATGCTGCCGGGCTGGTGATGCTTTGTTTCGGAGTCATACACGCGATACGCCCAGCCGTGTTCGGTTGCCACGCGAATGCAGGCGGACATGTTGTCGGTTCCCTTGGAGTCGCGCACACGCACAATGGCGTACTTGGCAGCGGCAGCAGCGGCATCGGCATTGGATTCTCGGATGGCCTGAGCGACCACCTCGGCGGGCGACAGTCGGGGGTCAAACTGCCGAATCGCGCCGGCTTCCAAGAAGTGCCGGGGTCCCTTGTAGCCTTCGGCGGGCTCGAGACGCACAACGCGCTTCATTTGTCCGTGGTGCCAGATGTTGCTGATCTCGGAGAAGGGAGTAGCAGACACGGTCAAGACATAGTTGTTGCGCTCGCCTTCCAGGTTGGAAATCGCTCCATCAGCGGTGATGCAGAGATTCTTGAAGAATTTGTGGGGGCGGTTCGTCTTGTCTTGGGCGTAGTGCGCCTCCTCCCAGATGAAGATCGTGTTGCGGGCAATCGTGGGTTGTCCGGCGTTGTGCTCGAGTTCGGCACCGCACCACACCTGAATCCGGGCTTCCAATGTGCGGATGACGGATTGCGTCATGTTGGCAGAAAGGGTTGCGTGTTCGGTTTGAACGTAGAGACGGATGAACTCGGTCTTCGAAGCGCGGAGTTGCTCGGACAGTTCGTGTTCGGCATTGCCGCAAACAATGACCGCGCGGTCGATCTGGGGGTTAGTGCACAACATGTTGCATGCGACGTACAAGAACGTCTGGGTCTTACCGGATTGAGGGAATGCAAGGAGCACGTTCCAGCGGCATTCCCCCTCGAATGCGGCAATGATTTCATTGGCGGCGGCAATCTGGTTCGGGAACGCCATGACAGGGACTTCGACTTGAACAGGAACGGCGGGAACAGCTTGGACTTCGACTTGGGCGGGAACCGGAACAGGAACAGGAACGACGGGAACAACCTGCACATCAGCAGCAGCAGCCACAGCATTCTGGTGCATCTTGCTGGATTCATGACGAGCGCGGTTGCCCTTGTCATTTCCACCAGCACTGGTCCATCTTCCACCGCAAATGGCGCAGGTGGTCTTGGGACGAGCAGGAGAAGCAGGAGAAGCGGAGGAAGCGGAAGCGGATACAGACGACATTGTTCTTAAACGAGTTTTGTATAACGAGGGAAATCACTAACTCTCAAAAAGAATCGGGAGAGGAAAGCTTTCAATTTTTTTTCCAACGTATGGATTTTCGAGGTGACATCGGATGACATTTGGACCCATTTGGATTGGGTTAAAATGACATTTTCTATGGATAAATGTATGCATATACAAAATATGGTTTTTGTGGTAGTTGCTCATCACGATGAGGACACTTCATGGGTAAACAATTTGAAATACAAGTATGAAATTATATCAAAATCGAGGATTCCACTCGAACATGCTCCAAACAAAGGAAATGAAGCATCATCTTTTTTGCAATATATCATATTCAACTACGACAATTTGGATGATGTGTCCGTGTTTGTGCACGGGCACAGAAACGCATGGCATCACAAAGAAAACATGGATGAAAAAATGAATCAAATGGTGTTTGATAAGAACTATTACAACATTAACACAAATGACACCAATAACAGTTTGACAACGCTTGGCCATTTTCCGATGGAACTTGCCAAAATGAAACAAATGCTTCCTGAGTTGGGAGCCATTTTGAATATTAAGTTTGACCCTGAAAAGATAGTTTATAGAAATTCAGCGCAATTTTATGTCAGAAAAGAGTTCATAAAAAAGCATTCGAGAGAAACATATTTTAAACTACATGCATGGTTGATGCGTAGTAAAGAAAGTTCTTACTACACGAGCCGATCATTTGAGTACATATGGCATATCATTTTCACGGGAAGTCATGTGGATGTTTTCTAAATTAGTATGCCACGTCTCCTCCAAATAGAAACTCTCCCATGTAATTAAGCACATCATCATCGTGCTTGCCTCCGCCTTTATTCGAGGAGGGTTTATTGGCATTGGCGCTCATGTCGTGCACTCTGCGATACGTGGCCACATGCTTTTTCATGAACTTCTTGGTTTTACCGCGCGTTTTCTCCCACAGCCGGTGTCGCAAATAACACACGATGGACAGGCGCACGGCGTCCTTATTTTCCAACCGGATGGGCAGATTCCCGTGCCACTCGTGCACGTCCATGAACAGCACGTCGCCGGTGCGCACATTGACGCCGACGCCATACTGCGGAAAGCACGTCTCGCCGCCGGTGTATTTCCCGTGCTCAATGACCACCAGGTTGCCGAAGCCCTCCGCATCATCGCCGCGGTCCGTGTGGATGGTGGTCTTGTAATTCACATTGGTCGTCACGGTGGTGAACGCGGTGTCGGCAATTTTGAAGTAGGTCTGCTTGGCCTTGCGGTGCTGCCGCTTGTAATGGTCGGGCACGATTTTCTCGTAATAATTGTCAATCTCTCGAATGAGAGGAATCAATTTCTTAAATTTGTCGGGATACAGCATGTTGAAGCGCGTTTCGCGCACGGCGGGGTTCAGCTTTACGCCGTGCTTTTTCAGCAGCATCTTCTGGCTGGGGCCGAGCGAGTCAAAGTAGCCGACAATGTTGGTCATTGCAGCGATGTCCTTGTCGGACTTGGCCTTTTTTGAACGCGATTTGGTCTTGAGACCGGACGTGAGCCGGCGATTGGTGGACGTGGTGCGCGCAAAGTCAATCATGTTTTCATAAAACGTGTCGATTTTCTCTTTGGACAGCTTGCCCTTCCTAAATTTCATGAGGAGGCGGTTGTCATCGGTGTAAACATCCGCGTCGTCATTGATGATGATGTCGATGAGAGACGGAACCACGAATTGGTGCTTGTGCTTCTCCATGCCGGCATCGGTAATATTTTTCTTGACGTAGTAGACGTCAATGCCGCCCTTCTTTTCGTGCTTTACAATCATTAAATTGGACTATTGAAGTTGACACATAGTTTATAGAGAGATATTATAAAAATAACAGTATAATATATCATAATTTTATTGTCACGCGAACTCGGAACTGTGATGAACCACCTGCTTTACAAGTCGTTGACCACTGCGGTCATCATCACCATTGTGTTTTTGGGGCTGAGTCATTTCGACGTGTATTTAGAAGAAACGCACGGCATATCGGGCTATCACAAAAACCTTTTGAAAGCCCCCGTGCAGTTCTTACTAATCTTCGTGGTGTCGCTGACGGTCATGCACTTTTTCTCGCACTGGTTTCACGTGAAAACATGAAACAATCTCAATGAGAACAAAAATATATTGCATTTTTATTTCTCTCGACACATCATAACACCCAACAACAAGATGAATTTCAACATAACAAAATACACTGGCGTTATGGCGTTTTACGCCGTGCTGACTTACATTCTCTTTCCCGTGATTGCCTATTTCTTATTCGGAAAGACATTGGAGGCGGCTGGCAACGGTTTCATCGTGGGAAGTGTCGTGTCGGTTGTTCTCTGGAAGGTGTATGGGTTTGGATTGGTGAAGGGATGAGGAATGTAGCGTCACTTCCGGGTTTTGTGGAACCGACGAATGGACTTGCGGCGACGGGAACGGAATTGGCATTTGTTGTTTGCAACATATACATATATATATAACTATATGATTTATTTTATGCATATTGTATATCCACCCTCATTTATATACTTAATCATGAACATACCTCAAATGGACCCTCAATTTAAGAAATTTAAAACCGCATTTACGCACAATGTAGACGTCCCGTTCGACAATCTAGCAAACCTGAAGCTTTTAAGTGATGTTGAGAATGATGCGTTCATTCAATCGGAGGCAAGCAAACAAAACATTATTCCAAACACCGACGAGTATCGTGCTTTCATTGCCGGTGTCGCAGCATACATCCGGGGGGAAGAGTTCATGGCTGCTGCTGCTGCCGATGCCGCTGCCGATGCCGCTGCTGCTGCTAGAAGGCAAGCAATGCGACGAGACAGGCAGAGGCGTGGCGGCAGCAAAAAACATAGCAACCGGCGCAAAAAACATAGCAAGACTCATCGAAGATAACTTAACTTTTTTCGTGGGTCGCTGACAAATTAGCGCGACAATAAATCAATTTTTATTCAAATGTGCAAACATATTGAAAAAACATTATCCCATTCCCAGCGTGGATGCATCATACACCGCATCGACCAACCCATATTTGATGCATGTATTCGGGTTAAGCCAGAGGTCATGCTTTAACAATTTGACCAATTTCTTTTTGGGTATTTTTGCACAGTCGCCGTACAATTTCGTGATTTGTTCCATCATTTCGGTCAGATGATTGTATTCATCTTCCAGTTCGCTCATTTTGCCCCACATTCGGCTGTTCAGCTGATGAATGAGCATGTAGGCATTCGCGCCAATGAATCGCTTGTTGCAAACCACGCTGATGATGGTTCCTGCCGACGCCGCGCAACCCTCAATGATGGAATGAATCGGAACGCGCAGATTCTTTATGGTGTCCACTGCAGCATATGCGTCATAAAGCGACCCGCCATACGAATTAATGTGCAGATAAATCGGAATGTTGGGCACGTTCAACTCAAACGACATCGTGTGCACAAACTTCGCGGCCTCTCTCAACAGGGTGTTCAATTGAAATATGGACTCCCGAGAGACATCCGAATAAAAATAGACGTGATTGTTTTCTCTCACAATCTTGGTCTCCTCCTCCTCTTCATCACTATCATGTGTATCGGGTTTTTTGACTGCAGCATTGCACCCTGCATTTCGTTTCGTCTTGATTGTCATGTGTCTGGGTGTGTGTCTTGTGTGATTAATCAACGATGTTGAATCTTTATGTGGTTGTATTGCTTGAAACTATTATGAAAAATATTGAAAAATGAATGCATTTGTATGCATTTTTCTTAAAAGGATGGGGGTGAAAAAAATGTTAGTAAATGAAGCACATATTTTTATGATTTTGATTTTGTGTTATTTTCATATGATTACAAGCCGGCAACAACTGCGTCTCCAAATTTCGAACGACATGCGCGCAGCAATTCAATGCCTTTCCACATGTCATCTTCGGGCAATCGGTGTCGTTTTTTGATGAGAGTGAGTAGTATCCTGCACTTACTTGATGAATCGAGTTCTGTCAGCATGTCTTGTATTTGATCTGGCGCAGACCTGTCCTGATATGATTTGATCATGTCATCAAGAGTTTTGTCAAATGTCGCTGGATGTTGGCCAGAATTGCGCCAGTAGTCTATGATGTTCTCACCCTTTGCACGAGTGATGCGTTGGTGCACTGACGACCCAACTTCACGGACCGAATCCGGAACAAGGTTTGGAAGAGCCTGTTCCTGCACTTCTGCTTCCTCTTGAACAAGGACAACGGGTTGAACCAGTTCATCCTGCACTTCTGCAGCTTCCTCTTGGACAACAACGGGTTGAACCAGTTCCTGCACTTCTGCTGCTTCCTCTTGGACAACAACGAGTTGAACCAGTTCCTGCACTTCTGCTTCCTCTTGGACAACAACGAGTTGAACAAGTTCCTGCACTTCTGCTTCCTCTTGAACAACAACGGGTTGAACCAGTTCCTGCACTTCCTCTTGGACAAGGACAATGGCTTCCTGCACTTCCTCTTGAACGACAAGTGCCGGTTGTGCCTGTTGTAGTAGCAGCAGAGCACGATATTCTTTGTGGTGTGTTGACAATTTTCTCTCAGTGCATGTCAGAACATCAAGGTTCGTTTCAGTCAAATAACGTTGGCACAATTGTTGATTTTTTGAACTGGAGGTGTTTGAATTCAACTTTGAATTGTTGTCATTAATGATTTCACGAATCATGCGTGTCAAATCATTTTGAATGTTCATTTGCAATTGTTTGTTGTACGTGATCCCCAGCTCTTTTCCAATTTGTTTTGACTTCAGGTCTATCCTGTGGCAACTGTAATTGCAATTTCCATCATTGCGGTGTTCAAACGGGTATGAACCATATTTGCGACCATCTTTGTGAACATGCACATGATTCAATGGCGCATCAGGTGGATTCTCACCATCAAACGCATCTGAATACAGCACAGTGGTTGACTTGATTTCAATCGCACCCATGTCGCTCATTGAATGCGAAACTCTGTATCCTTGTGCCACCAATCTATCCAGTTCTCTTTTGTCAGATTTTTTCAACCGCTTTTGACCGCTTGTGTCATACTTTTTGTATGTCGTGTTTCTGTCGGTCCGGATGGCAATCAGGATTCGGGGTGAATTTGGCTTTTCCAAAATCAATATTTGCGTGTTGATGGTGAACAATCCGCATGTTTCGTCGGAAAACCAATCACGTTCTTCTTCAACAACAACCCCATTCACGCGGATAATCAATCCATTGTGGATGTAATTGCTGTAAGCATCTGAAATTGCCTCCGAAATCTCCTTTTGAATCTGTGCTTGAGAAGTGATCTCGTGCAATCGTTGATGCAATCCGCTGAGCACGATGGTTGATCCACGCGCAAATGGATGAATTGCACGGTATTCATCCATGGAAATGATTGAGCATTTGGGTTTGTATGACTCATTCACACTGGGTTCGGCTTCCATTCTGTCGAAGTCAAACTCAACAGTGTGACAAATTCCACTTACATTTGTGTGAACCGTGAACAAGTTTCCTGCCGCAATTGCAGCTGCCTTCATTCCAACCCCGAATTCATTCAGCTCATCATCGCTGTCTTGGCCGGCTCGAGTGTGTCCCAGTGTGAATGGGTTATTCTCTCCAGACTCGTTGATGTTTACAAACCCGTGTTCGCAATCGTCGCTGATCGTGATTCGTTCAATCATTCCAGACGACACGATCACTCTTACCTCAATTTGTCCTGCAATTTTCACGGCATTGTCAATGTATTCTCTCGCGATCATTGCCAATGTGTACCCCGAATTTTTGTACTGACGTCGCATTGATCTAAAATGCGGAGCTCCTGTGTCCATAATCCTTTCTTGTCCTGATGACATTTGCATGTATAGACGCTGTTTGGGGAGAGAGAGGACCGAGCATCAAATCAATTTTTTTCCAGATGTATGCATTTTGTGAATGACATCGGATGAAATGCTTTTGCCCGTCTAAAATAGGCTCGAATTGCCCCAGCCCGCTTCATTCGCAGCCATGGGTTCAAAATCCATCTGCGGTTGTTGCATCTGCTGCTGTTGTTGTTGCGGGCCACCGCCCGAATACATGGCGTTAAAGTCCTTCACCATGCCGCTCATGGCATTGCCCATGCCCATGCCCATTTGGGCCCGGTTGCTGGTCAGCTGCGGGGGAGGGGGCGGCGCCGTCATGGGCACGCCCGACGCCATGGACCCCGTGATCGGCTGCGTCACGCGCACCTGGCCCTGCCCCTGGCCTTGTGCAGGGCCCGCCTTGTTTCCATTGCCCGACCACATGTCAACGGCGCGCTCCACCAGGATTTGCGCCTTCTCGCCCAGCTTCGTCTTAATGGAGAAGAGCACCATGATGAATACCATGAGAATGTTGATGATGTGGAAGCGCTCGTACTTGATGCCGCTATACGTGGGAAAATAAATGATCATGCGGTGGATGAAGTAAATGCCGAGCAGCATGGCAAACGTCTGCGCAAAAATCTCGGCGACAATGGTCAAGCTGCCCTTGTCATCGTCGGGGTCGGGAACGTAGTAGCGGATGACGTAGATGACCAAAATGGCGGGAATGAACCCGATTGCAACGTACTGCATCATGTTCAAAACCTCGCCCTGCGCGTCCTCGTTCAGCTTGAACACTTGCTTAAAGAAGCCACCGCTGGCATTGGCACTATCCTTGGCAGTTATCTCAATGGCGTCCATGGAATTCCGGGTTGTTATAACTTTTCGCTTTATTATTTTACAATTACGAGAGAAAATTAAAATGCAAACAACCAACAAATATCAAATGGCCCGAAAACAGCATAAATGCAACCACGTGAAATAACCCAATCAAACAATAAAAAACAACACAGATTCAATACAAATACAATGCTGAAGAATCTAACAGAATACAACAAATACAGACACGTTCCAACCAATGAGTTTCATATGCCGTCAAAACCCGAGTTTCCAAGTCGGCATGAAGAAAATCAGTACCTGAATTTAATTGAGGACATTCTCTCGGATGGAACCAAGGAAGATGGCCGCAACGGCGCAACATTTACCGCCATTGGCGCAGCGATGCACTTCTCGCTAAACGATCGCCGCGTCCCGTTTTTGACGACCAAGCGCCTGGCGTGGAAGACGTGCCTAAAGGAGCTGCTGTGGTTCATTCGCGGGCACACGAACAATGCGCTGCTGCAGGCGCAGAACGTGCACATCTGGGACGGCAATGGTTCGCGCGAGTTTTTGGACAGCCGCGGGTTAGGTCATAGAGCGGAGGGCGACCTGGGCCCCGTTTACGGGTTCCAGTGGCGGAATTTCGGCGGCGATTACAACGATGGTTCCAAAAAGGGCGTGGACCAGCTGCAGGCCGTCATCGATGCGCTAAAGGACCCCGAGCAGCGCACGTCGCGACGACTAATCATTTCGGCGTGGAATCCGTGCCAGCTGGATGAAATGGCGCTGCCGCCGTGCCACGTGCTCATGCAGTTCCATGTGACCGACGGCACCAAGCTGTCGTGCTCGTTGTATCAGCGAAGCGGCGATGTGGGTTTAGGCGTGCCGTTCAACATCGCGTCGTATAGCATGCTGACCCACCTTTTGGCACATCACTGCGACCTGGACGCGCATGAATTCATATATCATTTAGGTAATGCGCACATTTATGATGACCACGTCGAAGCGCTAAAACAGCAACTTAAAAGAGAGCCGCACGAGTTCCCACAAATCGCCATTCGCGCGCTGCATGAAGACATTGGGAAGTATGAGGTGGGAGACTTTGAGGTGCAGGGGTACACGTGCCACGACGCCATTCCAATGGTGATGCGTCAATGAGAAAATGATGCACTAATTTTATAATATCATCATTATACTATATTGTCATTCATCGTGATTATAAACACACAATATGGGGAATAAATCATCAAAAGAACAGATGGCATCTAAATTAAGCCCAGGACAACAAGCACAGTTCAATGAAGCAAATCCAGGTTGGCAGCGTGCATTGGTGTATAACAACTCATTGGCGGTTGAACAACGCAAGAATGCGAACCTGGCAGCCCAAGAACGGCAACAACAGCAACAACAGCAACAACAGCAGCAACAGCAACAACAGCAACAACAGCAGCAACGACCGCAAGAACGACACATTGGTTCAACCAGTTATCTTAGTTCAGCTGATAATACATTTAAATTCGTAGTGGATGCAAGCATTACTGCCCCAATTGAGTTTCAAGAAGTGCAGAATGTGAAACCAAATGCAAAAGTGCCAATAACCAAGTTTAATTTTTTCTTTGTAAGGCATGCAAAGTCATGCGCAAATGAACAATCAGGATTATTGAATTTGAAAAAACTCAAATTAGACGACCCATTTATTTCAAATGATGGAATATTTGCAACAATTGAAAAACAAAACGAGTATGATGAATTTTTTAAAAATTACGACGTGGATCATTATTTTTGTAGTCCATTGATCCGAACATGGTGCACTGCAGCAATGTTATTCCCGAATCACATATCTGATTTTGAAATTGCACCACATCTCCGCGAAGATGCATATTTCAATTACTCAAATCACCCATATCCATATGAAACAAATGTGCAACGATTTAGATTCTTTTCAGATTACGTTGAGACACTCACGGATGGAAAAACAAAAACAATTGATGTGCCGGGATATGCATTGATGAATAAAGCATTTGCAGATTATGGCAGTGATTTTGTGGACCAAAAAGGAATAGAACTGTTCATGCAATGGTATATCAAAAATGAAAACACACTTGGCAGAACAAACAGCCAAATCAGGAATGTTGTGGTGACGTGTCACAGCGAGAGTCTGAAAACATTTTGCAATGCGCATTTGAATGAAAGTCAACTGAAGGAAAGAGGCATGGGCGGCGGTGATGCTTTTTTTAAACATACGAACAATTACTGCATACAAGTTCAGGTTGTCATGGACGTAAGACCATCAAACCAAGTGCAACATGGTCGACCATTGACGACGCCGGAGAGAGAGGAAGTTAAACTCCTTGTCGCCAAACAATTAGCAGACCCAGCGGCAAAGGCGTTAAACGATAAGATTGCAAAATTGACACAGGCAGAAGCTGCTACAAAATTGGCAGAGGCAGAAGCTGAACTGCAGAAATTGCATGCAGACAATGCAGCTCTCGGTGAAAATCTCGAACCTATAGTTACACAAGCTCAACGGCTTGTAAATGAAACACGTGCAAAGCAGTTGGAAATGGCAATTGCACATATGAAACAAAATTCGAATATTCCGAGTGCTGGTGGAAATAAACGCAAACAAACAAAAAGGGTGAAACGAACCAAGTCAACCAAACGTCAGAACAAAAAAACAAGAGCTGTGAAACAACGTGGTGGTGGAAATAAATATTTCGATGCCCTAGAAAAGAATCTTCCATTCAGCATGACAATAACAAAAGTAATTGATGGGACGCCAGACATTGCTCGCGACCCTCGTGCAAAACACCTAGATTGCATTTGCGAACCGGATGCTTATCAGGACCCTGTTAAAACATTTGAATGTGCTAAAACCCGAGGACAAGACGATTCTAGGGGGTTTGCATTTAGACAGAATCCCAAAAATGCGGGTGAACTGGAAATCAATAAAGATATACGCGCGAAAGTGAACCAGGCGGCGGCGGAGGCGGCGGCGGCGTAGATCAAGAGTCTTACAACAATTGACCCAATCCACTTAAAATGCATCGTTTCAAGTTTTTACAATTGCAATGAATTGTAAAAACAACCCAGGTTGCGGGACGTTCATTTTCTAGAATTCTTGGACTTCTTGGACTTCCGAGTCGATTTGGATTTGCGATGTTTGCGCCGAGTCATTTTGCGACGCTTCAAGCCGCCAACCAATGAAGGCACTTGTGGAACATTGAGTGGGGCGGTTGCCTCTTGTGCATCTGTCGGAGCGGCGGCTGGTGCCTGAACTGGTGCCTCGGTTGGCGCTGTTTCGGCTGAAGATGAAAACAAGTTATTAAGTTTATCACTGATGTTGCTGACGGTGCTTGAAACTGCAGCTGTGGCTGATTCTGTTGCCGACTTCAGCGTGTTATTCAAATCAGTCGCCGCAGTTGAAACCGTGCCGGCGATGGATGCAGGAGACAATGGAGCAGCGGGGAAAGCATCTGCCATGGTGTCTGGTTCTGTTGCTGTCGCTGCATCTGTCGCTGCATCTGCCATGGTGTCGGGCGCTGCATCTGCCATGGTGTCGGTCGCTGCTTCTGTCGCTGCCTCTGTCGCGGATGCAGGTGGAAGGTCTGATTCGAACGATGCCGACACTTCTTCCGGTTCTTCAAAAGAATCAGGAGCCGCATCCTCTGCTTTGGGCTTAATGGTGACTTCAAGGTTGTTTTCTTTCATGGTCTTCGTGATCCACTCAATGATTTTATCGGCGGTGCGTTCTCCGTCATATTCGCGCGGCGCCTTGTTCACCACATAGTAAACAATGGTTGGAACTCCGTTGACAGCATAATTGTGTTTGCGGTAATGGTCATGGTTCATGAAGTCGGTTTCATCTTGCCCAAGTTTTGCAACTGTCAGATTTGGATGCTGGGGCAATGACGCCAACACTTCATCCCATTCCGGTTCAAATTTCTTGCAATGTCCGCAAGTGGGGCTCGAGTGCAGCGCAACAAAATGATGGTTGTCTCGGTTCATTGCCTGTTTCAATTCAGACAGGGTGATGCCACCCTTTTGTTTGCGTCGCTTGTTGCCGCCCTTCTTTCTTAGGCGCCGTGTCCGATTGTGGTGCTTTTTATAGTGTTTCAGCGTTTTTGTCATTGTTTTGTTTTGCTTAATTGTGTATGTCCCTATACAGATTGTGCATAATTTAAATTCGTAAAATTAAATTATGTGTTAATAATATTAGCAACACACACCAACCAATACAAATATCAATCAATATCAATATCAATAAGCAAATGGTAACCCCCACCACATGCGCCATTTTAGCCATGTTTGTTATCGGACTCCTGTTCACGCTCACGCACACCAGCAAAAGCGTGCGGGAGGCATTTGAAGGCGCCACATCCGATGACGGGTCTTTTGCGCCGAACAAAAACCGGTGCCCGAACATCCTCATTCAAAAAGGGAGCCAGCTGTATTTGCACAACAGCCGCCTGGCCAACGTGCCCGGCGTGAACCCGCTTAAATTCAACAATTTAGAAGAGTATGTGGAATTCACGGAGTGGCAGCGCGGCCAGGGCATTCGCTGCCCGGTCTTGTACATGCAGCACTCGTTTGATGCGCAGGGCAAACCCGTCTACAAGATTCGCCCGAGCCCGCTGGACTTGCAGGGCGGACTGCCGCCGGTTGCGGACCCCGGCGCGGTTGCCGCAAATGCCAATGCCAACTTCATCGACGATGCCGACAAACCGCCCATGAATGCCAACTCGTACCCGGCGTTTGACCCCATGGAACCGAATGCCGGTTCCCCTAAAGACAACATTAAGAAACTGAGGGGGCTGAGCGCGAACCCCATGGACCCGAACTGGGGCGGCGACGCTTACACGCAGTCGCTGATTGACGCCGGCAAATATTCGGGGGATGAAGTCAGTATATTTGTGCCTTGAAAGAAAGCCTCTAAAGGTTGGTTGATTCAGTTGGCGCCGTCCAAGAATTTCAATGCAGCCGGCACAACCGTGCTCTGAAAATTCGTCATGGTGATGAGAGAATTCATCATCGAAATGGTTTTATCGCTGGGTGGCGACGATGGATTTGACTCGGAGATCATTTGCTCCGACAGCGCGTTCATGGACGCCACTACTTTTCCCTGGGTCCACGCGTCAATCATCTCCACCAAAGTTTCGTAAGTGATTCTATTGTTGCTGATCTGTAAAATCCCGACCATGGATTTTGCATTGTCGGTTAGAACATCCGACAATTTTTTAGCTACAACCGGTGGCGTATCCGACGATGAAGACGATGAATCCGAATCCGACGACATTGACCCCAACGAAAATCCTTCCCGACGGCGCCGAATGGCAGCCGCACTGGCCACAACATAATACCCCGCTAAAATGAGCACAGTGATCAATATGTATTTCAAAGTGGTGCCAATTTCCATGATGTTATAATGTGAAACGTATACATTACACCATTAAAAAATTATAAATGTTCTGAATGCATTGTTTGCTTAATTTGCGGTTCGTTTCTAGACGAATGTCGGCCAAGCAGTCGCCACTCCCGCAGGCTTGAAGCGCCTCCATGAGGGCGCGCAGCGTGGGGAATTGTTTCATGATCGCCGCCGCGGTTTTGCTGCTGACGCCTGGAATATTGCACAGCATTATCTCTCCAATGTTTTGCGGCGTAATGTTTTCGCACTTGACTTGTTTCACCTTGAGCACGCTGCAATAAGTCGGAGAACCGTCGGTTCCCCGAACCCCTCCCTGAGAGTGCTTGTCGCCCCCCGACAACTTGTCCGCGTAGTGATGAATGAGTTCGTATGTTTCCAGAATGGACATTGTGCGAACCACGCTGAACCCCTTGTAGTAATTGAGCGAACACATGGCCGACAACAGCGCCTTTTTGCTGATTTTGCTAAATCTCTCGTTGTATCGCGCCAAATCGCCCTCTATAACGTAAACCACGTTGTGATTGGGCACGTTGGGAAATGCTTGGAGCCGAAGGGATTGCTCCTTGTAGCGGCCGTCGAGAATGGAAGCCGCTAAATCTGCGAGGCTCTTGCGTTCGAACACAATGTAGTCGGTTTTGCCGTCGTCGGACGAGAGAATGACGTCGCCCACGGGGAGCGGTTCGGACCGCGTCGTGTGCGTCGTGCCGGTCAAGTTCAAACGAATGATGTCGTTCAATGCGTCTTCGCGCGTGTCCACCCTGATTAACATGATTTTGCAAAATATGTATCAAGTGCATGCAATTGGATAATTACTAATGTTTAAGTAATTATACACTAACAAATAAGTAAGGGACGTGCAAGGGACGTGCAATGGACGTGCAAGGGACGTGCAAGGGACGTGCCGTCCCTTAAACCCTGGCAGGACGTGCCTTAACCGTGTAGGTTTTCTGAGGGAA
>Ga0315285_10002294_pt1 | contig 19957 bp, 10 predicted proteins | sample YL17G09_36_MG_FD_203698 | JGI IMG/M metagenome (GOLD analysis project Ga0315285, IMG submission 203698) | Sediment microbial communities from Yellowstone Lake, YNP, Wyoming, USA - YL17G09_36 | ecosystem: Environmental > Aquatic > Freshwater > Lake > Sediment | place: USA: Wyoming | collected...
TTTGAAATTCGAGATTTACTCTTGGAGGGGAGCTAAGCGGTCACAAATGAGGTCTGAGAGCTTGTGAAGAAATGGCAATACGGGCTGTTTTCGCCTTTGTAAGTCCAACAATATCAACAACCTGATTTTGTGCCGCTCAATTAATTCACAAGCTCTGAGAGCGTGAGATCCGAAATTGTCTTTTCCCTCCCTCGCACCACTTCTATTTCCACGCCCTCTTCTCTGAGTTCTTTGCGCTCCTTGTGGCTAAGAATCCCCCTTTCCCCCAGCTTCCAGCCAGATATACGTCTTATAAGTCCTATTTGTCCCTTTCGTCCCTTACCCAACTCGCCCAAGTCGCTTTTCTTCTTTCTACCCCAAACCCCATACCCGTCTTGGTTTAGTGAATCTATAAACTGACCTCCTTAGCCCGCTTCAGCGGGTTCCCGGCCGTCTTCGGTCGACCTTTGCCACCCGGTTTCAACCGGGGTCGGGCCTGACTTGCCCCCTCTCGATAGCCCGCTTCAACGCGACTTCTCCGATTGCTTTAGCTGTGGTATCGGCTGGCAGCCCCTTGTAAAAGTCTCGTCATGGCGAGCCCGAGCCATTTGGCACGGGATCAAGGCGCGAAACCGCAGGAAAACTACCCCCTTTTTCAAGGTCTCGCAACCCAGAGAACGTGACAAAGGCCCGCGCGCAGACCGCGACGACTTCTGCAACGGGCTGCTAAACCCTTCTGAAAAATGTCGCTGAAGCCCCCTTTTCTCGGCGGGGTCAACCTCTTTCACCCCTCTTTTTGGCCGCAAACCTGTTTCGTGCGACCCAGGCCCAGGATAAACTCCGCCACTCCGCATTCCGCGTTTGTCAGCCTTCGGCCTACACGCGACCCCGGAAACTCCGCTCAGTCTACACCGCATCCAACCTTTTCGTCCCTTATGTCCCTTTCGTCCCTTACCCAACTCGCCCAAGTCGCTTTTCTTCTTTCTACCCCAAACCCCAAACCCCATACCCGTCGCCAAAGGTGCGGCAAACCATCCGCGAATTCGGCGGCACAATGCCCCAAAAATTGCCGACGCCCGAAAGCCCCAACAAGATCGAAACCAAACACCCCAACCAACTCGCCAAAACCGACACGCCACCAAAAAACAAAACCCACTAACCAAGACTCGCCAACCCGTACGTCCCAAATAAGGTACGACGCTGAAGGGGATTTCCTCGAAGTGTTGTTCTCGGACAAGCCCGCCTAGAGCATTTTAATCTTGAGACGCGACACACATGCATGAGCAAAAAACGGGGACTGACTCGCTTTTCGGCAGTTTGAAAAGCGTGTCTGTCCCCGCTTTTTGCGGGACACGCGTTGCAAAATCAGAAAGCCGTGGGCGGTGATCAATAAGAGCGGCCCGCACCGGTATGGTGCGGGCCGCAGTGATTTCCGGCCTTCTTTACGCGCAGAGTTCGAATACGCCGGCTGCGCCCATGCCGCCGCCGATGCACATCGTGACAAGCCCGTATTTCTCGCCGCGGGCTTTCATCTCGTTCAGGAGTTGGGTGGTGAGTTTCGAGCCGGTGCAGCCGAGCGGGTGGCCGAGCGCGATAGCGCCGCCGTTGACGTTGACCTTTTTCGTGTCTAGGTTGAGGTCGCGGATCACCAGCAGGCATTGAGACGCGAACGCTTCGTTGTTCTCGAACAGCCCGACGTCGGACACCTTGATGCCGGACAGCGCGCACGCTTTCGGGATGGCCTCGAGCTGTGCGGGGCCGAGATAAATGGGCGCGCCGGCGGCCACGTTGTAGCCCAGGAACTTGCCCAGCGGCTTTGCTCCGTACTTTTTGACGGCCTCTTCGCTCATCAGCACCACGGCAGCCGCGCCGTCGCTGGTCTGGCTCGAGTTGCCGGCTGTGCAGAACCCGTTTTTGGCGGCAAACGCCGGCTTGAGTTTGGCGAGGCCTTCAAGAGTGGTGTCCCGGCGCGGGCCTTCGTCGGTGTCGAAGATGATGGTCTTGCCGTTGCCGGTGGGCACCTCGAGCGGGACAATCTGGCTCTTGAACTTCCCGGCGTCGATGGCGGCGAGGGCTTTCTGGACGCTGTTATACGCCCATTCGTCCATCTGTTCGCGAGTGATCTTGAAGTCCCGGGCAACGTTGTCGCCGCAGTTGCCCATGTTGATGTAGGCCTCGGGATGTTCGGCGGCCAGCCAGGGGTTGGGGGCGAACTTCGTGCCGGCCATCCCGATCAAGCTCATCGTCTCGACGCCGCCCGCGATGCCCACGTCGAGCAGCCCCGCCCGGATTTTGGACGAGATAATCGCGATCGACTCGAGCCCTGACGAACAGAACCGGTTGATTGTCATCGCGGGTACGGTATCGGGGAAACCGGCCCTAAGCACGATCAGGCGCGCCATGTTCATACCCTGCTCCGCTTCGGGATAGGCGCAGCCTATGGTAACGTCTTCTATCTTTTCGGGGGGGACGCCCGCGCGGGCGACCGCTTCCTTGATGACGGCCGCGCCCATGTCTTCGGGCCGGAAATTGGCGAGGGTCCGTTTGGCTTTTCCCACCGCCGTGCGAACCGCAGATACCACGTATACGTCACGCATGTTCATTAACCTCCCTCTTGGAATCGAGCGCGGTTCGAGGCCGCGCAACGCGTTTTTGTTCAGCCACCACAGGTTTCGCTCCGTTTAGTTGCGCAGGGGTTTGCCCGTCATCAGCATGTTCTGGATACGCTCCTGCGTCTTTTCCGTGCCGCACAGCGACAGGAAGGCTTCGGCTTCGAGGTCCAGCACGTCCTGTTCGGACATTTTGGTTCCGGGCATGCGGTTGCCGCCGGTGAGGATGTTGGCCGTATGCATGGCTACGGTGGCGTCATGTTCGGAAGCGAACCCCCCGCCTTTGAGGTTATACAGGGCGGCGCGGAACACGGCGCGCGCCGGCTCGCCGAGCGCGGTGAGGACGGCCGGTTTCGGCGGCTTGTAGCCGGCGACAACGAGGCCGCGGCACACGTCTTTGGCGCGCTTGATCTGCTGATCCCAGTTCACGCAGATGAGGTCGTTCTCGGTGAAGTAGCCGAGGTCGACCAATTCGGGTCCGCTCGTGCTCACCTTCGCCATCGCGATGCTCTCGAACGCCCGGCGCACGTACGGGAACGGGTTGCTCTCGGTCACGCTTTCCGGCGCAAACGCCAGCGCCCGGCGCAGCATTTCTTTTGTGCCGCCGCCCGCGGGGATCAGCCCCACGCCCGCCTCGACGAGCCCGCCGTACGTTTCGGCGGCGATGACGGCCTTGGCGCAGTGCTGAGCCACCTCGACGCCGCCGCCCAGCGTGAAATGATGCGGCGCGGAAACCACCGGGCCCCGGCAGAACCGCATCGCCATGTTCGCGCCCTGGAACCCGCTGATCATCTTGCGGAGACCTTCCCAGTTGTCCTGTTTGATGTCGGCGAGGATCATCATGAGGTTGGCGCCTGCCGAAAAATGCGGACCCTGGTTGCCCACCACCATGCCTTCGAACCGGCCCTCGTTGATCAGCCGCACGCCCTCGGACAACATCTCGATCAGGTCTTTGCCGATGGCGTTCATCTTGCAGTGGAACTCGACGCACAGGATGCCGTCGCCAATGTCCATCAGGCTGGCGTCGCTGTTTTCCGTGACGACCTTCTTGTTCTGCTTGACAATGTCGAGCCGGATCACGTTCGGGTTCTGCTGGACCAGCTTGTAGCCCTTCGAAGCCAAGTCAAAGTACATCTGGCCTTTGGGGCTGTCCTTGTAGAACGATTCCGCCTTGGCTTTCTTCATGGCCTGGGCAATTGGCGGCAGCGTGAGACCGTCGGCTTCCATCCGGTCGCACACGTACTTGAACCCCAGGATGTCCCACACCTCGAACAGGCCTTTTTCCCAGGCAAACCCCCACTTCAGCGAGTTGTCGATGTTGATGATGTCGTCGGCGATTTCCGGGATCCGGTTGGCGGCGTAGACGGCCATATTGGCGAACATTTTCCACACGAACAGGGCGCCCTTGTCTTCGCCCGTGTGCATGATTTTAATTTTTTCTTCGACCGACCCGGCTTTCTTTGCCGCGCCGATGCTGTCGAACCGCGGTTTGACTTGGGGCTTGTATTCGAGCGTGTTCGGGTCGAGCGAATAGATGATCGACTTGCCCTTCTCGTCGCGCTCGCTGGTCTTCTTGAAGAACCCCGAGCCCGATTTTTCGCCGTAATAGCCCTTCTCGATCATCTTCTTGACGAAGTCGGGGGGTACCATCAGGTCGTGCTGCTCGTCATCGGGGCAGCCGTTGTAAACGTTGCCGACCACGTGGACGAACGTGTCCATGCCCACCAGGTCGCCGGTCCGGAACGTGGCGGACGACGCGTGGCCGATCACCGGGCCCGTCAGGGCGTCGACTTCCTCGAACGTCAGGCCGGCCTTGAGCATTTCGTACATGATGTATTGCATCGAGAAGGTGAGGATGCGGTTGGCGACGAAATTGGGCGTATCTTTGGCGTACACGATGCCCTTGCCGATCACGTTCTCGCCGAACTCGGCCATCTGCTTGACGACCTCGGGGGCCGTGTCCGCCCCGGGTATAATTTCGAGCAGCTTGAGGTAGCGGGGCGGGTTGAAGAAGTGCGTGCCGAGGAAATGGCGGCGCATGTCTTCGTCCATCGACCCGACCATGGATTTGATGGGGATGCCGCTGGTGTTTGTGCTTACAATGGAGCCCGGCGACCGGTACTGGCCCACCTTCTCAAACACGGCCTTCTTGATCTTCAGATCTTCCTTGACGACTTCGCAGATCCAATCGCAGTCGGCAATCTTCGGGAAATCATCCTCGAAGTTGCCTATCTCGATCAGGTCAAGGATGCCTTTGTTAAAGATAGGCGAGGGTTTGGCTTTGAGCAGAGCCGCTTTGCTCGCGGCCGCAAAACTGTTTCGCTTGTCCTTCTTTTTCTTGTCGTCTTCGGACAGGTTGGGGGGCACGATGTCCAGCATCAGGCACGGCACCCCGCAATTGGCCAAGAGTGCCGCGATAGCCCCTCCCATAACGCCCGAGCCCAGCACTGCAACACGTTTGATTTCCCGCATTGTTCAGGGTCTCCTTCCCTTCATTTGATCGAAGCCCATTGTGTGAAACACGCCCAGTGGCCCATTTTCCGCAGCGGAAAATGGGAGAACCCGTTTTTTAAACGGAAATCCGATCTTACACATTCTTTTAAATAGCGTCAAGAATACGATCTTGGCGTCTTTACCTCGACCCGACTCCAGTAAACCATGGAGGGTCAGATTGTCCGCCGTTGCGGCCTCAACCTGCCCTCAGCCGTTGTAACTGGCACCATAGCAATGGCTTTAACCGCCAAGCCGGCGTGCAGCGATAAAGAAACAGTCCCCCATGCGCGGCAGGACACGAAACGCGGCCTCGCGCAACAGTTTCTTGAAGATGGTGCAATGAGGATCATGCATGCAGTAGCGCCGCTCGAGGACCGTGAACCTGTTCACAAGCAGGCGCTCGACCTCTTCGGCCGTATAGAACACGGCGCAGTGTTCCATCCGGGCCTTGTCTTGCAGAGCGTTATAAAGGTTGAACCATTCGAACGGGTTTCGCCCGGCCAGCGCGTCCAACCGCCGCCCCAGCGCGACGGCGTTGGGGGCTTCGAGTATGAGTGTGCCGGCGGGCCGCGTTACTCTGGCCAGTTCCGCGAGGGCAAAGGCCGGGTTGTAAAGATGTTCGATCACCGAGGCAAACACGACGAGGTCGAAGTGGCCGTCAGGATATGGCAACCGCTGGCGGTCGATGTCGCACTCGACTGCGCGTATACCCTGGTGCCGGCCTTTCTCGACGTCTGCGCCCAAATCGACGGCATGGACCTCGCCGGCGAACCGGTCGCGCAAAACGGCGCCCAACCCCGCCACGTCGCCGCCGCCGCCCGCATCGAGTGCGCGGTCGGCTTTTTGTGGGACGTGGCGCCCGAGCAGTTCGAGCAGCATCGCGTGGCGGCGCCGATGAAACTGCTTGTATTCATCTCGCGTCAGGTCTGCCATGGGACATTTGTCCGCGTCTGGGAAAAGCAGGTATAGATTGTCATGAAGCTTTGCCTCCTCCGTAAACGAAGAAAAAGGCACGCGAATGGAAGGCCGCGAAAAGCGGGGACAGGCACGCTTTTTCCCAACTGTCGTCCGCGAAAAGCGGGGACAGGCACGCTTTTTCCCAACTGCCGGAAAAAGCGAGCCAGTCCCCGTTTTTCGCTAGGTATGCGCTCACTTTTTGCTCATGAAGCCCTTCGGCTTTTCCTCCGGTTTGAACGGTCTGAACGGCAGCGTGTCAGGCACGATACTGACTTCGGATGTGAGTTTAATGGGCACCGGCCCGCCGATGTCGTAGGTGAGCTCGACCAAGAATGCGGTCCACCCTTTTTCGGGTTTGGGCACGCGCGCAACGTACACGCCGCCGCCTTGGTCGTCGAGTTTGCTGCTGGTCCATATTTTGCCGATGGTGTCGACGCGGAAATCGCGCGCCGTCGGGTTGGTCGCTTGCCACAGCAAGACGTCGCGCGGCTTGTCCAAGGACTTCACGACGATCGATCCGTCCTTTTTCATTTCCCACGAATACCGCGGCCGCGGCGTGCCCGTGATGACGGCGTCGTAGAATGCAAGCAGGGTTTCGGGCGCGTCGGAGCCTCTCATGCCGTGGTCGGCGTTGGGCACCATTCGCAGGAGGGTCTCGCCGGGCAGGTCCTTAATGAAGAAGCGGGGCGAATCCGGCAGGAAGAATTGGTCGCCGGTGGCGTTGATCATGAGTTTGGGCATGGTGTACCTGTGGCGGTACTCGTACGGCTCGACAATTCTCAAGAGGGCGGCATATTCGGGTGTGTCCATCCAGTTCATGATGCCTTCTTTTTCGTAGTCGTCGACGGCCGGCGCCCAGAATCCCAGCGATCGGTAATGATGCTTGAACGACGGCACGATGTTGAGCATGTCGATCACCATCGGCGCGATCGCGATGACGCGTTTATCCACGGCGCCGGTTGTCCACGTTGTCCAGCCGCGTTTCGAGCTGCCGCACACCACGAACTGATCGACTTTCGCGCCGCCGCCCGCCTCGCTCGCGCAAAACGCCGTTATGGTATCCATGGCGCGGACGGCGGCTTTTGTCATGGGCAGCCTCGCCGGCCACAACTCGTCGCCGGTGCGCATGTACTTGTCCCACGTGTACGCGATCAGGCCGTCTTCGGTTCTCGGCTCCGTTTCGTCGCCAATGAACGTCAGCGGCTCGTTGGGAATGCCTCTCAATTCCGCCACAACCGATCCCGTTGCCACTGCGGCACCCCGCGCACGCTCCGACAACTTCTCCGGCGCGGGATCGTCGATATCGCCGCCGGTGATCATCAGCAGGGCTTTGTTCGACGCCAGTTTGTCGGGTTTTTCGATCACGAGCCAATGCGTCCACACGGGCCGGTCCACTTCCTTTTCCGACCGCCACGCCTGCGACGTCATGTGCAGGACATAGGTGGTCGACCCCTGGCTGGGGATGGTCTTCTCGACCCGCCAGGCGTAATGGTCATCCGGCGCCTGGACGTACCGGTCCAGCGCCGTTTGGATTTTCGGCGCTTTCGGCGCATAAGTCGCGCAAGACACCAGCCCCGCCGCCAACACCGCCGCCAATACCCACCGCATCGCCAAGAACCGAGCGTTTCTCATTCCGTGCGCCTCCTCATATCGTTGTTCCGTACCCGGCCACCACTGTATGACACACGCCGCCTTTATGCAAGGCAGCAGGTGAGATAACTTCGGACCTATAGGCGGCAGATTTTGAAAAAGAGGGTCATAAAAAGGGTTCAGTCTTGACGAATCGTCTGAGGTAATGCATACTCCTAATCGCGAGTGAGTTGTGGGCTAACTGCTCTGTCCGTCAGGGGAAACGATGTCTTGTGAGACACGTATATGTCCAATACCCACAGGTGTGTTTGCTGTTTCCTGCCTCTGTGGTCTCAAGGAGGCTCTTGGAAGCGAAATCCCGCTGTCATCGTATACGCTAGATGCGGCAGTGCGTGAACGCGATCCTGCGGGATCGCATGTGCCAGATAATGCTGGTCAGGCCGATTCTTCAAGCATACCGGATCGAGACCAACCAGATCCTCTTTTCCACCTGTTCTGCTCGTGTGGAGAATGCTTGAACCGTGTTGACGGATGACGAGATAGATTCACTTATTGCTGCTCAACCAGCCGGGCAACACCGTGCAGCTATTCTCGCGGGTGTACTCAGAAGGGTCAGGCGCTGTTCACTGTGCCGTGACATCTTTCGTCAAAAGAAAGACTTGGAAAAACACCTAAGTAGAGATCATGCAAAACAGCTTGCGAACTCGACATCCTACGAAGTTGGCACGCATGATGTAAGTGAGGGGGCACACAAGGTCTACGTGTGTGCATTCTGTGGCTATGCCGTGAGTGATCCTGGGCTGTGTTCCCCCTATAGCCGCATTTCGGATCACGTCGCGACATGTGCCGCGTACGGAAAACAGGCGCATTCTGCACACAAGTCCTTTCATATTTCTGAAGATACTCAACTAATTCGCGCATACACGGAGGGACACGCTCAGATTGAAGTCTTCCTATGCCCGGTCTGCGACGACAGCTTTGCATCGAGTAGGAGCCTGATACCGCACCTTGCCAAGTACCATTCTGATGCAAGGTGGGAGAGCTTGCCCGACGAACAGAGAGCAAGGATTGAAAACTTGCTGGACCGGAGTCGTGAACAGTCGCTGGACTCGGTGACGCCACGCCCCAGCACCGATTCTGTATGCGCAGCAGAGGAACCACAAACCCCGTGGCCTCCGTCTGATGCAAGGCCGGGGCCACCGCGGGGTGATAGACCAAGAAGCAGTACTCCTCCGACTTCCGCGGCTGTGTCGCTACCGCCGCATCGTCCTTCGCCAACAGTGCGTCCCGTCATTACCCATGAGTTTTCGAGAACGCTTTCTCAGGGCGAAGTTGACAAAGGTTACTGCGACGTTCCATCCGGACTGCGAGCCCTTCTCGGTCTAACTGACAAGATCGTAGTCGGTTTTCAGGGTGGAGAAGAGAGCACTCTGGAGTATCGCCCATTACAAGGACGACTCCTTGGCTTCGCGTCCTGGTATCTTGGAAACGCACTTGAGGCGGCTGACAGAGTTTTCTTCCGTGTGATCGATGTCTCCATACCGCGACTTGCTTTCTGGACGAAATGGGAGTGCAACTTAGACCAATTGCTTCGATGTCCACCGGAGGATTTTGACTGGGCGGAGTCTTCGATTCGTGACTGCCTGCTGAGGGTCTTGTCAGAATCCCAAGAGCCACTTTATTATCGCTCATTGTATGCCGAGATCTCCAAACACCGTGCGCTCGCCCCTGGGTCAGTGCTTGGCGTTTTGTCGAAGTACCGGGGCGTGCTTTTCGTACTCACGAAACGGGGAATGTGGGAATTGATGCATGATAATATACGTGACGCTCAAGAAGGCAAACGTGTTGCCCTGAATCGGTCGCCACAGGAATTAAGAGACCAAGAAACAGAGGTCTGGTTGACGGTGGTAGCTAAGGACATCGAGGATCACGATTTGGTCTACAGACTGCTGCGGCGCTCGCGCCAAGACATGAGCTATACCGACATTTGCCGAGAATTGGCCGCTAAGTATCATGCAAGCTGTCAAGCATTGTGCGAAATGAGGTTGTTCGACGCCAGCGATGCCAGACTGAAGCGGCTCACAAACGGGAATTTCGCCCTAGTCGAATGGTTTGAGCCTGCACTATCACCTGATGGGGATGGCACGGAATCCGAGCCAATCCAGCCTCAAGGGCCCGAGGTTCCACCCGAAGAACCCCCACCTAACCGGACCGGACGAGGTACGAAGCCAGAACACATTGCTCTAAGAGCGTGGAGTCTGCTGCGAAGATGCGTGTTTTTCTTAGTTTCAAGAATAGTGCGCAAGAAGGTCAAAGATGGATACAGAGCTTAGAGTGTTTCATATATCCGCCAAGACGGGAGCGAGCGGACTGCTAAGAATACCGAAACCTTTGGCCAATGAGTTTGTAAATGAAGGGATCGTCCAAGGCAGGGCGCGCATACCGAATGGTCACGAGTATCCCGTAGTGTTAAACCCGTTTGACCGTACACTTGATGGCCTCAAGAATTGGCTGCGTTCGCTATCCGAAGACGAAGAGTATCACTCGCTGCGTGTTGAACTGAGGAACCGGAGTCCGCTCTCCATAACTATTGAGCCTTCTACCGAACCGGTGTCTGCCAACGAGATCGGAAGCACCACGTCGGTGTCCAGACCGGAAGAGGGACTCTACCTCGGTAGATGGCTTGAGGACAACTTCAATGAGCTGATCCCTACGGAGAAGGCGTTCACTCTTGACGAGACGGACCTCCTGACGCATGTATTTATCTGCGGTGTGACTGGAGCGGGAAAAACCGTCCTAGGCAAGATACTTCTTGAAGAAGCCACATTGAAGGGAATTCCGGCAATAGCCGTTGATCTAAAGGGAGATATTTCGTCTCTTGCCCTGATGATGACAGGCGACAACGACGAGGAGATTATCCCGTTTGTGCACCCGGGGCCTAACACGACCAAAGAAGAGGAGGCGGCACGTATTACCGCGGAGCACAGACGTAAGCTGGGTTCGTGGGGCCTCAGTCCAGAGTTTGTGCGCGAAGCAAGACAGAGCATTGTCGTAAACGTGTTTACGCCTCGCTCCAACAATGGACTTCGACTTGCTTTGTCTGCTTTTCCCGATCTGCCCGAAAACATAGACGGTGTGCGAGAGTCTGACGCTGATGTGCACGATTCACTTTTGGAATTTCTGACGAAACAATTCGTTGCGCGGCTGTCCCTTAATAGGAATCGTGCGGAGAAAGCGGAGGGATATCTCTTTGAAATCCTGAAGACCTGTTTTCGCCGAGGGATTCCAATGCATGGCTACGACGGAGTGAAAAAGGCATTAGAGGAGTTTCGTTCTCCCGGACTGGGTATAGACCAGATTGGTGGACTTGAGACGGAGGACTACATCAGCCCGAACGATAGGCAACATCTTGCGAGCGCCGTTAACGGTTTGCTTACGGGTGCCGCAAGGCGAATGTACGAAGGATGGCCCGTAGACATAGATGACCTCACAAATCGGCAAGACATGGGTGGTAGGGTCCCTATCTCGATTATCAACGTTTCCCATCTCGATTTTGCCGACCAGGCATATGTTGTCGGGTATCTTGCGCACCTCATCGGGTTCTGGATGCGCAGACTCCCTGGCACTTACACGCCACGTCTTGTCTTCTATGTTGATGAAATCGGCGGGGGTGGAGGTAAGGCCGCGTTTTTCCCGAGTGTTGCTGTTTCACCATGTAAGCCCGCCTTAACGACCCTCTTGCGGCAAGGGCGCGCGTATGGTGTATCCTGCATCTTCGCGACTCAAAACCCTGGCGATATAGACTACAAGGGGCTTAGTAATTGTGGAACCTGGTTGGTTGGTCGTCTTCGAACTAGACTGGACAGGTCCAAGATCGAGCAGGGGGCGGCAGACGCCGATCTGGAATTTGAGTCCGCGAAACGTTACCTCCCAAGTTTGAACACCGGACAATTCGTCGTTAAGACCCCTTCCAAACCGTGGTCCATTGTGCAGGAACGCTGGCTGTTGAGCCTTCACCGCCCGCTGGAATCGAACGAGATCAAGCAACTCAAGGCGACATACGAAGATGGGGCGGCACTATTGGTACGGGATGCGCAGGGGATGTGGCAGCGTGGCATTCGTTCAAACGCGATCAGCCTACTTCGACAGGCGATTTCCGAATACCCATTCTCTTCAATAATTGCCACAGGTTGCCTTCTACTCGCAAGAGTGTTAATTGATGACGAGAAATATGGTGATGCAATTCATGAATTGGAAGAGTTGCTGAAGCGATGGATCACGGATGAGGAGCTTGCCGAGGCCAAGTTTCTCATGGGCTCGTGTCACGAGAGGGTTGGTGATTTCGAGAAGGCGTCAAGCACGTATGCCGAAGCACACAGAGTTACCACGAACCCTGACGTTAAGGAACGGGCTAGGACTCACGTGGAGTACTGTGATGCCCGGGGTACCTGGCCAAAGCTTGGCCTTGGCGGAAAGCTTATCTGGTGGATCAGTGGACGTAGACCTGCAGAAGGAGAACTCCAGGAACTGTATTCTGTCGATAGCGAGATTCTGACCCGTGTACACCAGACGGTGTTGGACACAATAGACCTGTCGCTGCCTCCCGAATTTGACTATGCGAAACTCGCCGAGGCGCACCAGTCAGCAGATGTGAAGACTGAGGAACTCGATGCAGAGATGGTGCGAATACGTGACTGGGCTGAGAAACAGACTATCAAAATGAAGAGTCTGAGGTCGTCTGGTAACCTGGAAACGGCTGCGAATCTGGCTCGTCAAATCACGCAACGGCTCTTGGATGCAGAGCTTTCGGCTTCTGAATCCCTGCTCTCAGAATTGAGAATCACGTGGGAAGCGGTAACAGAGAAGAGGCAAACAGTTTGTTCTCGTGTAACGCAGGTCGAGGCAAGGCAGTTTGAGTACGAGATTGCCAGACTATTAAGTGTAATGGGGTATCGAACAGATGTTACCCGGGCTACGGGCGATGATGGGGTTGACGTATTTGCACGGAAAGACGGGGAGAAAGTAGTGGTCCAATGTAAGAGGTGGAAAGGCAGGGTCGTCGGGCGTTCGATTATCGATGAACTTGGCGGTACAGCAAAGCGCTATGAAGCGACGCATGCCATAATCGCGACAACATCCTCGTTTTCACCCGATGCTAGACGTGCGGCCGAACAACTGAACATCGAGATGTGGGACTTCGACCACTTAACAAGTTTGATGAGAAAGTATGCCAAAGGTAGTCTGGAGGGCTAGAGTGCTTTTAGTTTGCATGTTGTACCGGGGGCATAAGACCAGCTTCGATTAATGTAGGAAGCACCTTCGCAACGCGCACAGTTGTAGGGATAGGCTCTTCTTTTCTATTTGATTCAATCCATCGGCACGTGCTAAATCTATTGCATGTTCGCACTGGAAATGCAGCCCGGGTTCGGGTTGCCAACAGGAGGACCATGCTCGATGGATGCGATTGATGCCCTGAAAACCCGCCGTAGTGTGCGCGAATACACCGCCGAGCCGGTCGAGACCGCCGTCATCGAAGATCTGATCGATTGCGCGCGGCTGGCGGCGACGGCGTGCAACGTCCAGCCGTGGGAGTTTATCGCCATCACCAGCCGGGAGACCCGCGTCAAGCTGGCGGACCTCGCCCCGAACGGCCCGCACATCGCCCACGCGCCGGTGTGCATCGCGGTGGTCTGCGCGGAAGGCACGTACTATCTCGAGGACGGCGCGGCCGCCACGCAAAACATCATGGTTGCCGCGCACGCCCACGGGCTTGGATCGTGCTGGGTGGCGGGCGACAAGAAACCGTACGCGGCCCAGGTGCTCAAACTGCTGGGCGTTCCCGCGGGGTATAAGCTGGTGAGCCTCGTCACGGTCGGCCACGCGGCGGCCCGGCCTGTTCCCACCAAGCGGCCGTTGGCCGATGTGATCCACTGGGAGAAGTTTTAGCGATTGACGATTGACGATTGTCGATTGCGGATTGTCGATTAGGTGGGAGCAAGTAAAGGGGGGGGTTGTTGAAAGAGTTGAACAGCGACTTTATGACCGCGAAAAGCGGGGACAGGCACGCTTTTTTCAAACCGCCGAAAAAGCGCTTCCCAACTGCCGGAAGCGTCGCGAGCCAGTCCCCGTTTTTCGCTGGCGGATGTGACAAACGCGAAACGTGAAACGCAAAATTCGCGATTGCGGATTGATGATTGTCGATTTCGGATTGAGGATTAGCCGGAGGAAGGGAAGGTAAGCGGGTTTGGTTAACGCAGTTCTCGGGGTTGTTGTGTTGCTGGGTGCGTTGCCGGGGGCGGATTTGTATCTTGCCGGGCACAACGCGGAGCGGGTCGGAAAGTTCAAAGAGGCCAGCGAAGCGTATGCTGCCAGCGTCGCGGCGGACCCGTTGCTGGCGCCGTACGCGCGGATCGGTGCGGCCCGGTGTTTGAGCGGGACGCGCAGCCGCGGCGAGGCGGTGCAGGCGTTGCGCGGCGTGCTCGCCGAGGCGGGGGAAGGACCGTGGGTTCTTCCTGCGAAACTCGAGATGGCGGGCCTGCTGGCGCTGGACGAGCAGTTTCCCGCGGCCGCCGCGCTTTATGCCGAATCGCTCGATTATGCCCCGCAGACGGGGGCCCCGAAGACGGGGAGCCCGAAAACGTGGATCGTCGAGCGGTACGATTGGGCGGCGGCGGAGGCCTATGTCCGTGTGCCGGAATTTGAACCGCGGGCCTATGCCTGTTTCCGCGATAACGTGGCCACCACCGTGCTCCGTCAGCGGCGGGTCGATTCCGCACGGTACCTGGGAAAATCGCCTGAACTCGCCGACCGTCTGGTGGCGCTCGATGGGCTGATCAAGTCGGCCGAATGCGCCGATGCGTGGAAACTGGCGTTGCGGCTCCTGCCGGAGGCGGTTGGCGGCGGTAGCCCGGTGAACATTAACGTGCTCGAGCCCCTGCTGACGTCGAACAAGCAGGCGCTGACGGACGCCCAGCGCGTGGCGTTCCAGAAACTCGTCAACGAGCACGGCGACAGCCAGTGGATGCGCCTGTTTCTGGCCTGCGTCGCCCGCAGCCATACGAGCCTCGGGAAACCGGAGGTCGCGCGGCTGGCGTGCGACCTGCTCGTCAAGCATTTTGAAGAATCGGATGAGGCCGGGGAGGCGCTGTATTGGCTGGCGAACCGGCTGGCCAAGGACGAAAAGGACAAGAGCGCCGTCGAACAGTACCTGCGCCTGGCCAAACATTGCCCCGGTCACGCGCGGGCCGAAGCCGCCCTGATTGCCGCCGCCGAACTCCAGAAGAAAATCGGCGACGCCAAGGGCTGCGTCCACTCGCTCGAACAACTGGTCGGCCACTATCCCCAGAGCCGCCATGCCGCCAACGCCTGGTATTGGCTTGGAAAACAACACGAGGCCGCCGGCCACAAAAAAGACGCCGCTAAAGCATTTCAAAACGCGGTTGCGATCGGGCCGGGCAACTACTACGCCCATTGCGCCGCACACCGCCTGTCGAAATACGGCGACAGCCCCTCGAATGGCAGAAACCTTCGCGTGGACGGCGCCGGCTCGTACATGGCGCCGTTTGAAATCGCCGCTGAAGAAAGTCAAGCCCTTCCGGATGTCGCCAGGGACCCGCAGTTCGAGCGGCTGACGTTTTTTGGCAAAAACGGGCTCGAGGAGGGCGAGTGGGAAGCGTTGTATCTCGGCAAGCGGCTTGGTGGCGGGGCCGAAGACGCCCCCGTTTACCGGATGATGTGCGAAGCGGGGTATGCCAAGGCCGCGATGGATTTGGCCGAGGCGGTCAACTGGGGCATCGAGGACGGCAAGCGGACACCCGCGCGCCTGCGGATAGATTACCCGCGGTCGTACTGGCAACAGGTGCAGGCCAATTGCAGCGGCACCGGGATCGACCCGTACCTTGTGCTGGCCATTGCCCGGCAGGAAAGCACGTTCAGACCGGGCCTGACCTCGCATGCGGGCGCCCGCGGCATCATGCAGGTCATGCCGCCCACCGCCCAGTGGCTGGCCAAGGTCGACCCCTCGATCGACGCGGCCTGCATCGCCAACCTGGAGAACCCGGACAACTCGTTCCGGCTCGGGATTTGTTACCTGTTGCGGATGGTCGAGCGGTCCAGCGGCAACCTTGTGCACGCCCTGGCCTCGTATAACGCCGGCCCCGGAAACTGCTCGAAGTGGCTTAAAAGGTGGCCGAAAGCCGACCTCGAGACGTTCGTCGAAAACATCCCGTTCGGCGAGACGCGCAACTACGTCAAAACCGTCCTCGGCGCCTACGCCGCCTACCACTCGTTGTACCCGCCTGTGGAATGACGCCTGACGACTGTTTGGCGGGTAAGTCATTTGTCTGCTATAGTTTGATTTAGTCTGGGCTCGTCCTATTGTGGGAAATGGCCGATTTGTTCAGATCAGGCCGTTTTGTAGGAAAGAGAATCATGCCAAGTGCAGCACATCGGGAACCGAAGAAACGCATGAAATCCCGTACGGCTCAAAACGTAATCCTGCATGACGACAATTGCCGCTACCGCGTGTTGTTTGAGAGGATGACGGAAGGCTTTGTGCTGCACGAAATCGTCACGGGTGCGGCAGGCAAGCCCTGCGACTATGTTTTTCTTGATATCAACCCGGCATTCGAAGTCCTTACGGGGCTGAAGCGCGAGGATGTAATAGGGCGCCGCGTTAAGAAAGTACTGCCAACGGTGGAGCCGTACTGGATCGAGAATTTTGGGCAGGTGGCACTCACCGGCACGCCCGCCCGTTTTGAGAATTACGCCGCGGCTTTGGGCCGCTGGTACGAGGTTTATGCGTACAGCCCCGCGCCGCCGCGGCAGGTCGCGGCCGTTTTCCTGGATGTAACCAGGCGCAAGCAGGCTGAGGAAGTCTTGCAGCGATACGAACTGCTGGCGGCGAACAGCCGTGACATTATTCTGTTCATGCGGCGGGACGACGGCCGCATCCTCGAGGCAAACGCCGCCGCCATCCGCGCCTACGGCTATTCGCGCGAGGAACTGCTCGAGATGATGGTGCGCGACCTGTGGAGCGATCGCGATCGCGATGCCGGCGAAGCGCAAATGGCGAAAGCCGGCGCCACGGGTATCCTCTTCCAGACTTTCCACAAGCGCAAGGACGGGTCGGTATTCCCCGTGGAAGTCAGTTCGCACGGCGAAATAATTGCCGGGATTCGCACCCAGATCCATATCATTCGCGACATCACCGAACGTCAGGAAGCCGAAAAAGCCCTCCGCGAAAGCCAAACCGACCTCAAGCACGGGCAGGCTGTTGCCCGTACAGGTAGTTGGCGCTTCAACGTCCAATACAACCGGTTGTCGTGGTCGGACGAAACGTACAGGATGTTCGGCATTGCCCCAGGCACCCCCTTGACCTATGAGACGTTCCTTGATGCCGTCCACCCCGATGATCGGCAGTACGTCGACGAAAACTGGACAGCAGCCATCCGGGGGGAAATAGCGTACGATATCGAGCACCGGATTGTGGTCGGCGGGGCCGTGAAGTGGGTCCGGGAGCGGGCCGAACTTGAGTTCGGTCCAGAAGGCGAGTTGTTAGGGGGGTTTGGGACAGTCCAAGACGTAACGGAACGCAAACAGGCGGAGGGGGCGTTGCGCGAAGCCAAAGAAAACCTCGAGGCCCGCGTCAGCGAACGGACCGCCGAACTCGAGCTGGCCAACGTCACGCTCGAGCGGGAAATGGCCGAGCGCCGGCGCGCGGAAGGAGCGGTGCTGGCTGAGCGGCAATTATTCTACGACGTTCTGGAGACGCTGCCGGTTTACGTGGTGTTGTTGACTCCGGACTACCGGGTCAGTTTTGCGAATCGGGTATTCCGGGAACGTTTTGGCGTGTCGGAAAAGCGCTGTTACGAACACCTGTTTGGGCGCTCGGAACTGTGCGAAATCTGCGAAACCTATGGCGTCCTCCGGACGATGGCGCCCCATGAATGGGAATGGGTCGGGCCCGATGCACGCACCTACCAGGTCTTTGACTTTCCATTTGTCGATACCACGGGCGCTGTTCTTATTCTGGAAATGGGCATCGACATCACCGAACGCAAAAGGTCCGAGGAGGAAGTCCGCCACTATCAGGAACACCTCGAGGACGTAGTCCGGCAGCGCACGGCAGAGGTGGAAAAACGAAACGCCCAACTGGCGGCCGAGATTACGGAACGCGAACGGGCCGAGGAGGCGCTGCGGCAGAATGAGGCCATCCTGATGCGCTCGAACCGGGACCTCGAACAGTTTGCCTACGTGGCCTCGCACGATCTGCAGGAGCCGTTGCGCCAGATCGGCGGGTTTGTCCAACTCCTGCGGCGGGATTATGCCCCCATGTTCGACGCCACCGCCGGCGAGTACTTCGACTTTGTCACGGATGCCGCTTTGCGGATGCAATCGCTCATCCAGGGCCTGCTCGATTACTCGAGGGTTGGACGAAGGGGCGTGGCCACCTCCAAGGTGAGCCTCGAGCAGGCCGCACGGACCGCCATGGTCAATCTGGCCGCCCGAATCAGCGAAACCGGCGTCAAAATCAGCCTCGGCGAATTGCCCTCCGTTCCCGGCAACTCCACACTCCTCACCCAGGTCTTCCAAAACCTGATCGGAAACAGCCTCAAATTCCGTTCCGAACGCCCCTTGGACATCCAGATCGGGTCCCGGATCGACGGCAACGAGTGGCAGGTCTGGGTAAAAGACAACGGCATCGGATTCCAACAGGAGTACGCCGAGAGAATCTTTCAGGTGTTTCAGCGCCTGCACGGGCGCTCCGAGTATCCGGGCACCGGAATCGGGCTGGCCATCTGTAAGCGGGCCATCGAACAGCACGGCGGCAGAATCTGGGCGGACTCTTCACCGGGCGCAGGCACAACGTTCTATTTCACGCTGCCCGCCGGTTGAGCAGGGAAAACGATGGCATATCCGCCGTGCCGTAAGACTTAAAGAATAAGCATGGCGTCGCCGTAGGAGTAGAACCGGAACCGTTCGCGGATCGCCAGCCGGTACGCCTCGAGGACGAAGTCCGTGCCGGCAAAGGCGCACACCAGGGCCAGCAGGCTTGACCGCGGCAGGTGGAAATTCGTTTGCAGCGCATCGACCGCCTTGAACCGGTACGGCGGGTAGATGAACTTGTCCGTGATGCCTTCGCCGGGGTGGAACCGGCCGTCCCAAAACCGGGTCTCGAGCACCCGCGTCACCGTGGTTCCAACTGCCACAACCCGGCCACCGGCCGCGCGGACGGAGTTGAGTTTTGCTGCGATTTCTTCGGAAAATACGAAATCTTCCGGTTCCACGACATGTTCCTCGACCGTATCGGACATGATGGGGCGGAAGGTTCCATAGCCAACGTGCAGAGTCAAAGTTGCCCGGTCTACGCCGCCTGCCTCGAGCGCCCGGAGGGTCTCGTCGGTGAAATGCAGGCCGGCGGTGGGTGCGGCGATGGCGCCGGGCACCCTGGCGTAGACGGTCTGATAGCGGGTCAGGTCACCGGGGTCGGGGTGGTCGCGCCGGATGTACGGCGGCAGCGGTATTTCGCCGACCTGTTCGAGCACCCGCAGCACGTCCGGCGAGTCGAACACGACCCGCCGCTGGCCGCCCGGCAACAGTTCCTCGATCTTCGCCGAGACGCCCCCGCCAAACTCCACGCGCATCCCTTCCGGCACACGCGCCGACGGACGGACCAGCGCCCGCCACTCGCCCGGCGACAGCTCATGCAGCAGGAACACCTCGACGTGCCCGCCGGTCGGCTTGCGCCCGCGCAACCGCGCCCGGATCACGCGCGTGTCATTGAGCACCAGGCAATCGCCCCGCTTCAGGTACCCGGGCAGGTTCCGGAACACGTCAACTTGCATCGTCCCCGCGGCCCGGTCCAGCACCAGCAGGCGCGACTCGTCCCGCCGCGCCGCCGGGCGCTGCGCGATAAGTTCCGGAGGGAGTTCGTAATCCAGGTCGGAAGTTTTCATCATTGAAAAATACCATGGAATCAGTGCGAAGTGCGAGGTGCGAAGTGCGAAGTTATTCAGAGGTCCCTTGCACTTCGCACTTCGCACCTCGCACTGATTTGACATTGCCGGTTGCGTCTGGTAGTATTCACTCCCTGCCGGGCGTTAAGGTCTGGCTCGGCGGGAAGCCTGTCAATGAAACACGGGCGGCTATGTCTGTGCCCGGGGCCGGGCAAAAAGTTGAATGACCCAAATCCGCACGTAACGAAGGGACATAAGGGACGAAAAGGAGACAGCGCCGGGCAAAGCCGGCAAGGTGTAGCGAGTGAGAGTCTTGCACAGTGAAGGCGTAGCGAGCCACACTGGCCCCGCGCCATGGCGCTTCGGTCGCAA
>Ga0315285_10002295_pt1 | contig 19949 bp, 22 predicted proteins | sample YL17G09_36_MG_FD_203698 | JGI IMG/M metagenome (GOLD analysis project Ga0315285, IMG submission 203698) | Sediment microbial communities from Yellowstone Lake, YNP, Wyoming, USA - YL17G09_36 | ecosystem: Environmental > Aquatic > Freshwater > Lake > Sediment | place: USA: Wyoming | collected...
ATCGCGGCCATCTGCTCGAGATGGGACGGCCTCAGCCGAAAGGCCACGTCATGGAAGGCCCGCTCGGCGAGTAAGGTCAGGCCCTCGGGGGCCACCCGGAGGACCGGCCGGCCGTCGCATTCGCCGGCGGTGACATGGTCCCGGGCGATGGCCTCGTACTCGGTCGTGTCCTGTCCCAGGGAAAAGAGGGGCGTGTAAACGAAGTCTGGCATGGCACTCCTTCCGTTGGCCCGGCGATCCGCCGGCGAATTAATGGGCCTGGACTTTGCCCAGGCCGTACTCGTAGCCCTTCTCGAAGGCCAGCAGGTTGAGGCCCTCCGTCCCCGTCAATCGGCGATTTTACCTTTTCTCCTCATTTCTTCTGAGCCGGGATTCCCCAAAAAACATACCACTCATGACGAACGTCTGTCAATAGCTTCGATAGCGCATCCTCTTTAAAAAGGCGATATTTTTGTGTCTCTAAATTATCTCTAATTATCGGCTCTATAACCTGTGCTCGTTCAGATACATAGGTGACACCTTGGGCTATGATAGGAGTTGCCATGTATCTCAAACCTACGACGGTTTATGGGTCGCTGATCCCCGGGTCCGAGTATATCCGGGCCCTGGTCCGCCAGGGGACGATCTCTCCGGATGCCGCGAAGCGGCTGCGCTGGTTCGATCATTACAGTCGATACGGGGATGCCCGGCTGACCTGCCGCCATTTTGGCATCTCCCCACAGACCTTCTATCGTTGGAAGAACCGGTTCGACCCCTATGACTTGACGACCCTGGAGGCTGCCAGTCGGAGGCCCCACAACGTCCGCAAACCCCTGACTCCGGCCTCGGTCGAAGACCGGATCCTGAAGGCCAGGCTCAAGTATCCCCGGTGGGGAAAAGACAAGATCGTGATCCTGATACGGAAGGAAGGGGTCCGGGTCTCGACCTCGACGGTCGGCCGTGTCCTGAAGCGGCAAGGACCGGGGAGTGTTGGTAGAGCCCCTTAAATATCCGCCAGGCTCGGGAAGCCCGTAAGCGTCGGCGTAAGCCCTGCTACGCCATACGCAAGCCTCAGGGATACCGGGTGACGGCCCAGGGGACCTTGTCCAGGTCGACAGCCTTCAAGTCCGGCTCCAGGGCAACGACGTTCGTTGGCAGTTCAGCTCCCGGGATCTCATCTCCCGCTGGGACGTGTCTCGAGCCTACCGGAGGGCCACCAGCTACACCGCGTCCCAGTTCCTGGAGTACATGGAGCGGAAGTATCCCTTCCCGATCCGCGCCGTCCAGATCGACGGCGGGTCGGAGTTTAAAAAGCACTTCGAGAAGGCCTGCCGGGAGCGAGGGATCCGGGTCTTCATCATCCCGCCGCGAACGCCGAAAATGCAGGCCTATGTGGAGCGGACGAACCGAACGCACCGGGAGGAGTTTTATGAGGTCGAAAATATCGGCCTGAAGCTGGAAGAGCATAATCAACAGTTGGAACAGTGGGACAAGACGTACAACTTCATCCGGCCGCATCAATCGCTTGATTATCTGACCCAGGCCGAATACTATCAGGGCTGGCTGAAAACTCATCCTCAGCCCAACGTGTCACTAATGTAGTGGACGGGTTTATAACCTTGACACGATATTCAAAATATGGTTAATTAATAGCCTTTGTCTTGCCCATTTACCAGGGTCAGGCGGGACAGAAATTATGACAGCGGATAACGCTTTAAAATAGAGGAAAACCCGATGAGAGTTAACATATCCCAGAAAAAAATCCGTGATCAATTCGTCGCTAAAATCGAGGAACTCAGCGGCCAAAAAATCCTGGCCTGTTATCAATGCGGAAAATGCTCGGCGGGCTGCCCGGCCGTCTCCGAAATGGACATCCTCCCCAACCAGGTGGTCCGCTATGTCCAGTTGGGCTTCAAGGACGAACTTCTGAAGTCCAAGTCTTATTGGGTGTGCGCCTCCTGTTTGACCTGTAACGCCCGCTGCCCGAAAGGGATCAAGATCGCCGAAGTGATGGAGGCCGTTCGGCAAATTTCTCTCCGCAAACGCAAAGACTACATCAAAATCCCCACGCTCACGGACAAACAGAAAGAGGAGGTCCCACCCATCGCCCTCATCAGCAGCTTCCGCAAATATACGTCATAAAATATTGAACGATGCAGATAAATTTCATTCGACTCCAAGGGACAGGGAATCCATATTATGAAAATAAGCTATTATCCGGGATGCACGCTGAAAGCCAATGCCAAGAACTTTGAAGATTCGACGCTCTGCGCGCTCAAGAAGCTCGGTCTAGAGGTCGAAGAGCTTCGCCGCTGGAACTGCTGCGGAACCGTTTATTCCCTCGCCGCGGACGATATCATTCATCATGTCGCCCCTGTCCGCAATCTGATTTTCTCCAAAGGGGCCAAGGCCGACGTCCTGATGACGCTCTGCGCCATGTGCTACAACACCCTCAAGCGGGCCAACGACCGTTTCAAAAAGAACGCCGAAGACCGAGACACTATCAACCGCTTTATGGATGCCGAGGGACTGGCCTATGAGGGCGATGTTAAGGTCCTCCATTTACTGGAGATCTTGCGCGACGTTATCAAATTCGAGAATCTTGCCCAAAAAGTCGTTCGCCCCCTGAAGGACCTCAATGTGGCGAGCTATTACGGCTGCCTTCTGGTGAGACCCAAGGAGATCGGCCTGGACAACGTGGAAAATCCTCAGGTCCTCGATAATCTCATGTCGGCCCTGGGCGCCCAGGCTGTCGATTTTCCCCATAAAACGGAGTGTTGCGGGGCCTATCAAACGGTCGATAATCCCCGGATCGTCGCCGAACGGACCTATCAGATCCTGACCTCGGCGCGGGTCCGCGGCGCGGACGTCGTCGCCGTCAGCTGCCCGCTCTGCGCGTTCAACCTGGACAACCGCCAAAAGGAAACCGTCGATCTCTATTCCGATTTCAAAAAAATGCCCATTCTATATTTCAGCCAGCTGCTGGGCATCGCCCTGGGTTGCCCCGTGGAGGCTCTGCGCTTTGACCTCCACGATGTCGACCCAAAGCCTGTCCTGAAGCGAAAAGGATTGATCTGACATGGCCAAAATCTATTTTGGCGAGCTCAAACCTAAAAAAGGGAAAATCCATATCAACAAGAACCGATGCAAGGGCTGCGGGTTCTGCGTCGAATACTGCCCCAGCGATGTCCTGGAGCTTTCCGAGGAATTCAACGCGAAGGGCTATCATCCTCCGTCGATAAAGGACGAGGACAAATGCATCTACTGCCAGCTCTGCGAGGCCATCTGCCCTGAATTTTCCATCTTTGTCACTCTTAAAGAAGAGGAGGAAGAAGTTGAAAAAAGTGAAAGCCGACCCTAAGGGAGTTTTGACCGGAGCTCATTACCTGGACGGCGACTTCGCCATCGCCGAAGGCGCCTTGGCCGCCGGCTGTCGCTTTTTTGCAGGCTATCCGATCACGCCGTCCACGGAGACGGCCGAGAGGTTCGCCGAGCGCATCCCCTATGTCGGAGGCGTCTTCATCCAGATGGAAGATGAGATCGCGTCGATCACGGCCCTTATCGGCGCGGTGTGGGGCGGGAAGAAGGCGATGACCGTGACTTCGGGTCCCGGGTTCTCTTTGATGATGGAGAACATCGGTCTCGCCTGCATGATGGAAACACCCCTTGTCATCGCCAATGTTCAGCGGGGCGGACCTTCGACCGGTCTTCCCACCCTGGTCGGCCAGGGAGACATGATGCAGGTCAAATGGGGTTCGCACGGCGATTATCAGATCATCGCCCTGTCTCCCGATTCCCCTCAGGAATGCTTCGACCTTACCGTCCGCGCCTTCAACCTTTCGGAGACCTATCGAGTCCCGGTCTTCATCATGACCGATGAGTGCGTGGGCCACATGCACGAGAAGGTCGTCATCCCGCCGGCCGACCAGATCGAAGTCGTCGAACGGAAATGGTATGAGGGCCCCAGGGACAAATACCTTCCCTACAAGCTCGATAAGGACATGATCCCCTTCATGGTTAAGGCAGGCGATGGATACCGTTTTCACACCACGGGCCTCACCCACGACGAACGCGGCTACCCCGTCATCAACGCCGAATGCCAGGACTGGAACGTCCGGCACCTCACGGATAAGATCCTCAAGCACGCCGACAAGCTCATCCAGGTTGAAGAAGACCGGACCGACGACGCTGAGATCATGGTCATCTCTTACGGAATCACGTCCCGGGTCGCCTACCGGGCCGTCCAACTGGCCCGCAAAGCCGGCATCAAAGTCGGCACGCTGCGTCTGGTCACGGTCTGGCCGTTCCCGGAGAAGCGCATACGGGCCCTGGCCAAGAAGGTCAAGGCCTTCGTCGTCCCCGAACTCAATCTCGGCCAAATCGCGAAGGAGGTCGAGCGCTTCGCGGCCGGTCGCGTCCCGACCATCCTCGTCTCCCATTGCGGCGGCTGGGTCCACGATCCCGAAGATATTCTCAAAGCCATCAAGGAGGCGGCACTATGACCGAAGAAACCCGACACCCCGAAGCGAAGAGTCCCGTGGAAGATTTCCTGCGGATGGACCGCATCCCGCATATCTGGTGTTCCGGCTGCGGGATCGGCGTCGTCGTCTCGTCCTTCGCCGATGCTCTGCGTAAAAGCAGCCTCGACTTGAACAAGATAGCGATCGTCAGCGGCATCGGATGCACCGGCCGCGTCGCCGGATATGTCAAGCTTGATTCCTTTCACTCGACGCACGGACGCCCCATTCCGTTCGCCACTGGCCTGAAGCTGGCCAATCCCGAGCTCAAGGTCGTCGTCTTCAGCGGCGACGGAGACCTTTTTGGGATCGGCGGCAACCATTTTATCCACGCCGCCCGGCGCAACATGGATATGGTCGTGATCTGCGTCAACAACTTCAATTACGCCATGACCGGCGGGCAGGTCGCGGCCACGACTCCCATCGGCGCCAACCTCTCGACGACTCCTTACGGCAATTTTGAAAACCCGTTCAGCCTGCCGTATCTGGCCGACGCCTGCGGCGCCAGCTATGTCGCCCGCTGGACCTGCCTCCATATCCGCCGGGTGACGAAATCTATGCAGGAGGCCCTCGATAAGAAGGGCTTCTCCCTGATCGAAGTCATCGCGCCCTGCGTCACCCTGTATGCGCGGAGAAACCGCCTGGGAGACGGGCTGAACTTGCTGAAATTCTACTACGACAATTCCGTCATTCAACACGGCGCGGACACGCGCACGCTGGATATCGGCTATCAGGGGAAAATGATCTGCGGAAAATTCATAGATCGCGAGAGGCCGACCTTTCTCGACGGTATGAACGCGCATATGAAAAAAGTCTTAGGCGACAAATATGTCCCCTATGGAGAGCAACCATGACCGAAATCCGTTTTTCTGGTTTTGGCGGCCAGGGCATTATCCGCTGCGGGCTGATCACGGGAAAAGCGGCAGCCCTTTTCGACAATAAATACGCGACCATGACCCAGAGCTTCGGCCCCGAGGCCCGCGGAAGCGCTTGCAGTTCCCAGGTCGTCGTCTCCGAGGACCGAGTCCTTTATCCATACATCACCAAGCCCGACGTGCTCGTGTCCATATCGCAGGACGCCTACGATAAATACGAACCGGAACTCCGGGATGGCGGCGTCCTCTTGGTCGACACGGATCTGGTCAAGCCCCGGCCCGCACGGAATAAGATCAAGCTGTACGGGATCCCGTCCACGCGGTTGGCGGAAGAGCTCGGCAACCGCATCTTCACCAACCTGGTCATGCTCGGGTTTTTCACCGCCATCACCAAGGCCGTCACGCCGGAGGCTATGAAAAAAGCCCTTCCCGGCCTCGTCCCGAAACGTTTTTTCGACATCAACATCCGGGCCTTCGAGGGGGGCTATCAGTTCGGCCTGGATCTTTTGAATAAAGACAATCAGAAGGGATAATCATGAAGCGCACGGGTGTATTCGTCTGCCACTGTGGCCTCAACATCGCCGGCACAGTGGACGTCAGGAAAGTAACCGAAGACATGGCCAAGGAGCCGGGCGTCGAGCACTCCGTCGATTATGTCTACATGTGCTCCGACCCCGGACAAAACCTGATCGAGCAAGCCATAAAGGATAAGAAGCTGGACAGCGTCGTGGTGGCCTGCTGTTCTCCGAACCTCCACGAAACAACCTTCAGAAACGCGGCCAATCGGGCGGGACTGAACTCCTTCAAATGCGAGATCGCCAACATCCGCGAGCAGTGCAGTTGGGTCCACAAAGACAAGGACAAGGCCACGCCGAAGGCGGCCAAGCTCACCAAGAGCGCGATCAAGAGGGTCCAGGAGAACGAAAGCCTCGAACCGCTGAGCGTTCCCGTGACGCGACGGGCGCTCGTCATCGGGGGCGGGATCGCCGGGATCCAGGCCGCCCTGGATATGGCTAACACCGGCTTCGAGGTCGTGCTCATCGAACGGTCACCCTCGATCGGCGGGCACATGAGCCAGCTGTCCGAGACCTTCCCGACCCTCGACTGCTCCCAATGCATCTTGACGCCGAAGATGGTCGAAGCTTCCAAGCATCCCAAGATCAAGCTCATGACCTATAGCGAGGTCAAGGAAGTGTCGGGCTACGTGGGAAATTTCAAGGTCAAGATCCTCAGGAAACCCACCTATGTGGACTCGGCCAAATGCAATCTCTGCGATGAATGCACCAAGGTCTGTCCGCTCGTCGTTCCGAATGAGTTTGACCTTGGTTTGACGGGCCGCCGGGCCATCTACATCCCTTTTCCCCAGGCTATCCCCGCGTCCTACACGCTCGACGACGTGAACTGCCCGGAGCTCTCCCAGATCATCGCCTGTGGAAAATGCGCCGATGTCTGCAAGGTGAAAGCTATCGACTATGACCAGAAGCCCCGGATCATCGAGGAGGATTTCGGCGTGATCGTCGTCGCCACCGGCTTTGATCTCTATGATAAGGAAATGATGGCCGAGTACGGCTACGGCAAGTTCGCCGACGTCGTTGACGGCCTTCAATTCGAACGGATGTTGTCGGCCTCGGGCCCGACAAAGGGCAAGGTCCTCCGTCCGTCCGACCATAAGGAGCCCAAGGAGGTCGTGTTCATCCAATGCTCGGGCTCCAGGGATCCGGAACAGCACTGCGCCTATTGCTCAAAAATCTGCTGCATGTACACGGCCAAACACGCTATGCTCTACAAGCATCACGTCCACGACGGCCAGGCCTACATCTTCTATATCGACATCCGCTCCGGCGGAAAAGGCTACGAAGAATTCGTCCAGCGTGCCGTCGAAGAGGACGGCGTGATCTATCTCCGCGGAAAGGTCTCCAGAATCTTCGAAGAAAACGGCAAGATCAAGGTCTGGGGCGTTGATACGTTGATCGGCAAGTCCATCGAGATCGATGCCGACCTGGTCGTCCTCGCCCAGGCCATGCGGCCTTCCAAGGGGGCTGACGAGCTCGCGAAAAGGCTGAAGCTCGGGCTGGACAAAGACGGGTTTCTGGCCGAGGCGCATCCCAAGCTCCGGCCGGTGGAAAGTGTCACGGCGGGAATGTTCCTCGCCGGGGCGGCGCAGGCTCCCAAGGACATCCCGGAGGCCGTCGGACAAGCGAGCGGCGCGGCCGCCAAGGGGATCATGATCCTCTCCCAGGAGCGGCTTTTCCATTCGCCGACCGTGGCCAAAGTCGTCAAGAATCTTTGCACCGGCTGCGGGATGTGCGTTGCGGTCTGTCCCTATGATGCTATTGCCTTCAAGGATGACAAGGTCGAGGTCAATGAGGTCCTGTGCGAGGGGTGCGGCATGTGCTCGGCCACCTGTCTCAGGGCCGCCATTCAAGTGAAGAACTTCTCCCAGCATCAGGTCCATGAAATGATTAGGGCGTGCCTCGGAGGATAGAAATGACGGAAGAATTCGAACCCACGATCATCGCTTTCTTGTGCAAGTGGTGTTCCTCCGCGGGAAGCGATCTGGCCGGCGTTTCGCGGATGGAGTATCCGCCGAACGTTACGCCTATCCAGGTCATGTGCTCCGGGAGCGTGTCTCCCCTTTATGTTTTTTCGGCCTTCAACCGCGGCGCGGACGGCGTGCTTGTCTCCGGTTGCCATCCCGGCGACTGCCACTATATCAAAGGCAACTATTATGCCCGGAGGAAACTCGCCTTGGTGAAAAAGCTCCTTGAGTATGTGGGCCTGGAGCCGGAACGGTTCCAAATGTCCTGGGTCTCGGCCGCCGAAGGCCAGAAATACACGCGAATCATCAAGGATTTCGTCAACGAACTCAAACCCCTCGGCCCTCAGACGAAGTTGAGGAGAAGTCCATAATGGTCAACATCGACGACCTCAAGGCGGAAGCGAAAAGAGTTCTCAAGGAGAGGAAGGTCAAATATATCATCGGCTATGAGCGCGCCTCCGATACCTGGAAGGCCAACCCCGTTTTTCTCAGATTGCCCGAAGACGTGGACAAACTCGTCTGGGATCCGACCTGCTTCCACAATTTGGTCCGCTTCCTGGTGGACGAAAAACGGAGGAAAGCCAAAGAGAAGCCGCCGGACCCGCGGCCCGTCGGGATCGTCGCCAAAGGCTGCGACAGCCGGGCGATCGTCGTTCTTCTCCAGGAGAAATTCTTCGACCGCATGGATGTCTTTGTCCTCGGAGTTTCCTGCGAATCAACCGGCGTGATCGACGAGCGCAAACTGGCCAAGAAAACGGCGGGGAAAAATGTGCGCAAAGTCGAGTTTGGGGAGAAACAGAATTTCGTCGTCGAGACCGATGACGGAATGATGGAGATCGCCGCCCCCGAGATCCTGGCCGACCGCTGTCTCGGCTGTATCGTCAACGTCCCTGTGATCTCCGACCATCTCCTCGGCGACAAGACCCAAAGAACCGTGGCCCATCCCTTCCAATCCGTTGAAAAAATGGAGTCCCTGTCCGGGGACGACAAGTGGTCGTTCTGGAAGGATCAACTCAAAAAATGCATCCGCTGCTATGCCTGCCGTTCGGCCTGCCCGATGTGCTACTGCGAGGAATGCGTCGTGGACACGATCAATTTCGCCGTGACCGCCGACACGTCGGCCGAAGAAAAAGCCCAGCGGATCAAATGGCTCGAGAAATCATCCGTTGACTCGGAGAATGTCTTCTACCACCTCGTCCGGGCCATCCATCTCGCCGGCCGCTGCATCGACTGCGGAGAGTGCGAACGGGCCTGCCCGGTGAACATCCCGCTGCGGATGCTGAACAAGAAGTTGGAAAAGGAGGCCAAGGAGCTGTTCGGATACGATGTCGGCTTCGACGCGGACCAGCCGGCCCTCATATCCTGTTTCAGGGATGGAGATCCCGAGGATTTTATCAGGTGAGATGATGGACAAGATATTGGCCAAAAAAGATTATCCTCATTGGTTGAAGAAGCTCAAATCCTATCGGATTTACGCTCCCCGGAAAAAGGATGATGTCTGGAACTATGAGATCATCACCGCCTCGGACGGCGACTGTCTCGAAGAGGTGATGACCGCCGTCCCGGCCAAGGGAATCGTTTTTCCGCAGAGGGAGTTTTTTTTCGAATTCGGCGAAACGGATGACAACGGCACCCGGATCACCGAGCTTTTGCCGGAAGACAAATCCGTCGTCGTCTTCGGGGTAAGGCCATGTGAAGGGAGAGCGGTGACCCTCACGGACGATGTCTTCGGCGGCGAATTCGAAGACCCTTACTATTGGAAACGGCGGAACGCCACAACCCTGGTTGGTCTGTCCTGCGTCGATCCTCCGTCTCCGAACTGCTTTTGTCTCTCCGTGGGCGGTTCTCCTCATTCAAAGGAGGGTTTGGACCTTCTCCTGACGGACTTGGGCGAGACCTATTATGCCGAAGCTCTGACGAAAAAAGGGAAGAAGCTCGTCCTCGAAGGACAAAAGCTCTTTACGGACCCGAAACCTGAAGACAGGAAGATGGTCGATAAAATCCAGGCCGATTCCCGGAAGAAAATCCGCCGCGAGCTCAGCCGGATCGACAACGTCCCGGCCAAGCTCAGGGGGATGTTCGATTCTTCCTTCTGGGACGACGAATCCATGAGCTGCATCCGCTGCGGCATCTGCACCTATCTCTGTCCCACCTGCCACTGTTTTGACATGACCGACGAAGTCGAAACGTCGTCGCCGCTCTCGGGAAAAAGGGTCAGGACCTGGGACACCTGCCAGTTTCCCGACTTCACCATGCACTCATCCGGGCACAACCCGCGGCCGGACAAAGCCTCGCGTCTTCGCCAGAGAATCAATCATAAGTTCCAATATTTCGTCGAGATCTGGAAGAAATATCAATGCACGGGGTGCGGGAGATGCATTTCCCTCTGTCCGGTGGGGATCGATATCATCAAAGTCGTCGAAAAGGTAAGAGACCATGGGGCATAATGTCTATCTGCCAAAACCGGCTAAGATCCTCGAGATCAAGGAAGAAGTAGGGGGCGTCCGGCCGATCAAAACGTTCCGCACGGCTTTTGTCGACGGCGCTGGATTTTCTTATCGCTGCGGCCAGTGCGCCATGTTGTCCGTCTTCGGCAAAGGCGAAGTGATGATTTCCATCTCGTCTTCTCCCCTGGTCAAGGACTATCTCCAGTTCAGCATCCTGAAAACGGGCCGAGTGACGACCGCCCTTCATGAGATGGAGGCCGGAGATATCATCGGCATCCGCGGGCCGTACGGCAACGGTTTTCCCCTAGAGGAATGGAAAGGAAAACGGATCGTCTTCGCCGGCGGCGGCATCGGCCTGGCTCCTCTGTGGGGACTTGTCCACATGACTCTCGGGAACAAAGAGGATTACGGCCCTTTGACCCTGATTTATGGGGCCCGGACATCCAAAGACATCGTCTTCAGGGAAGAGCTGGACGAGCTCAAAAAGAAGATGAACGTCCATCTGTCCATCGACGTCGCCGAATCCGGATGGAATGAGTTCGTCGGGTTTGTTGCCCAGAATGTCCTGGACAAAAAGCCTTCTCCTCAAAACACGATCGCCATCACCTGCGGTCCTCCGATCATGATTAAGACCGTCATCAAAGCCCTCAAAGACCTCAAATTTGAAGACGGGCAGATTTATACGACCGTGGAAAACAAGATGAAATGCGGCATCGGCAAATGCGGACGGTGTAACATCGGCCGGCATTACGTCTGCAAGGACGGACCCGTTTATTCCTGGGCGGAGCTTAAGAATTTACCTCAGGAATACTAAGGAAACGGGGCATTTCAAGGAAGGAGAGCAACGGTGAACGCAACCAAGAAAGACGCCAAGAAGAAACCCAAGAAAGTCGCCAAAACACACATCGAGAAACACGATCCGGCCAAAGCGATGCTCACGGTCTACATCATGGGCAAGGCCTACCGCGTGCCGGCCGACGCCACGATCATGGGCGCCATTGAATACGCCGGCTACCAGATCAAGCGGGGCGCCGGCTGCCGGGAGGGATTTTGCGGAGCGTGCGCCACGGTCTACCGTCTCCCGGGAGATTACAAGATCTATACCGGTATGGCCTGCATGACTTTAGTCCAGGAGGGTATGTGGCTTTCCCAGCTGCCGGCCATTCCCTCCCATAAACCGGTCTATGACCTCCAGGAGCTCAAGGCCAACGTCCAGACATTCCAGAAACTCTACCCCGAAATCTTCCGCTGCGTGGCCTGCAATGCCTGCACCAAATCTTGCCCCCAGGACCTCGAGGTCATGGATTATATCCAGGCTGCCAAGCGGGGAGACATCGAAAAAATCATGGACTTGTCTTTCGACTGCCTGAGCTGCGGCCTGTGCGCGATTCGCTGCCCGGCGGAAATCGTCCATTACAATGTCGGGATCCTGGGCCGGAGGCTCTACGGGAAATACCTTGCCAAAAAGAGCGAACACTTGGAAAAACGAATCCAGGAGGTCAGGTCCAAAAAGTTCGATGCCGAATACAAAAGCATGATGAGGATGAAAAAGGACGAGCTCAAAAAGAAATATTACGCTCGGGACAGCGAATAAAAGGAGAGTCCGATGTATCCAGAATATATGCATGAATCCCTGAGAAAAGTCGAGGAATCGCGGCCGAAAAGGCTCGAGTTTGAAAAATCCGGGAAAAACGTCTTTCCGCCCATGTCCGCCGAGGAGCGGGAAGACGTCCTGGATAAATTCCATCCGGACTATAGGCCCGATTCGCGGCGCCGGATCCATGTCGGCCCCAACAAGGGTGAACTGTTGACCACGGAGGTTGCCGATATTCTGGAATCCCACAGCCGTATCGACCCCGCCCGTTTTAATCTGATGGCCCCCGACTACGAAACCGATATTTTTATCGTCGGCGGCGGCGGCGCGGGCTGCGCCGCTGCCATTATCGCCCGCCAGAACGGAGCCAAATCTATCATCTCCACCAAGCTGCGCTTGGGCGACGCCAATTCTATGATGTCCCAGGGCGGGATGCAGGCGGCGGTCACGGAGAAGGACTCGCCGACGATCCACTATCTGGACGCCCTCGGCGGCGGTCATTTCGACAATAAGCCCGACCTTGCCCGGGCGCTGACCGAGGACGGGCCCGAGATCGTCAAATGGCTCGAAGAGCTCGGGGTTGTCTGGGACAAGAACCCGGACGGGTCGATGTATGTCCTTCACGGCGGAGGAACCTCCCGAAAGCGGATGCATTCCTGCCGCGATTATACGGGCGCCATCATCATGCGGACGCTGATGGATGAAGTCCGCAATTATCATCAGGACATCCAGATCCTGGAATTCATGCCGACCATCGAGCTCATCCTCGACACTAAAGGGCGATGCGCCGGCGGCCTGCTCTTCAATATAGAGACGGAAGAATATTTCACGGTTAAGGCCAAGGCGGTGATCATCGCGACGGGCGGCTACGGCCGGCTCCATATCCGCGGTTTCGACACGACGAATCATTACGGCGCGACCGGGGACGGCTTGGTCATGGCCTACCGGGCCGGGGCCAAGCTCCTCTTCATGGATTCGGTCCAATATCATCCGACCGGCGCCGTGTTTCCCGAGCAGATCGGCGGTTTTCTGATCACGGAGAAGATCCGCGGCGCGGGCGGACAACCTCTAAACAAGTTCGGCGAGCTCTTCGTCTGGCCGAGGGAACCGCGTGACGTGGAGAGCGCAGCGTTCATCCGCGAATGCCTCGAGCGGAAGAACGGCATCCAAACGCCGAGCGGACGTTGGGGCGTCTGGCTGGATTCGCCCCTGATCGATATCATCCAGGGAGACGGATATATCAACAAGAACTTCCCGGCCATGTACCGCCAGTTTATTCGGTACAATATCGACATCACCAAGGAACCGATGCTCGTCTATCCTTCGCTCCACTACCAGAACGGCGGTGTCGAGATCAATGACCGCTGCGAGACCAACATCAAAGGCCTGTATGCGGCCGGCGAAGCCACGGGCGGCGTCCACGGGCGGAACAGGCTCATGGGCAATTCCGTCCTGGACTACAACGTCTTTGGCCGTCGGGCCGGAAAATTCGCGGCCAAGGACGTGAAGTCGGCGACGATCGGGAAATTGACGCTCGAGCATATCCTGGCCTACGAGAATGAGCTGAAGACGGCGAAGATCAAGACCGACCGGATCGCGCCCGTCATCCTTCCGTCCTATACGCCCGATGAGGTCCGGAAGCGCCAGTTCACGGCCCACTACGAAGGCACGCTGCGCTAAGGCTTTTTCGTCAGCCGCCGCTGTCATCCGTCTTTGAGCGCGGAACGCGAAGAAGGAAATTCCCCAATGAGGAGTCCTCAATGACAAAAATCAGCGAACAGGTGAAGGAGTTCGTACGGGAAGCCATCAAGCTCGAAATCAGAGGACGCGAATTCTTCAACCAGGTCGCCGACATGACCCACAACTACGACCTTCTCCAAGCGCAGCATGATTCCGTGACAGGCACGGGATTCTGGCTGGACAGCGCCGAATTCCAGATGGACGGAAAGTATTAAAGCCCCCGTTGCTCTTTAATCGGGGACGATGGGCGGAACGGCCCGGACGATGAAGGGGGCAACGCGCGGCTCAGCCCTCGAAGCACCCGTCGCAAGAGCCCCAATACAGCTGGAAATCCTCGAATGCCCCGTCCTCATCCTTATAGATGAACTTGACGCCTTTCCGGGTCCCGTCGGGACTTTCTTTATAAATAACGGCGAGCCCCAGATCTTGTTCTTTTTCAAATAAATCCTTAGCCTTGAGGGTCGCTTCTTTGATCGTTTCGTAGCCCCGGCGGCCGATTTTCAGGGTTTCTTCGTCTTCAAGGTTTGTCTTTGGCCTGTGTCCTTCGACGAAATATTTGACGCTCATCCTTGCCTGCCTTTCCTCAAATGGAATCCAAGGCTATATTCTTAATGAAAATGCCGGCGTCTGTCAATCGGGCGAACGTGCCTAAATTGCCGATAGGATTTTTGTTTACGGCGCAGACCTTCCTGGTATGAGGTTTTAGGTGGTTCACGCAACTTCACCCGGTGGGTGAAGGACCTATCGGATATCGGCAGCGGAAATGTCCGGTTCCTGGACGCTGAGGACGGAAAAGAAATAGGAGCACTCAGAGGCGACATTTCTATTCTGGGACGCTTGGACCACCTCGACTGCAGCCTCGACTCGGCTTTCATTTAAGATCGAAGACGCTAGAAAACAGTAAAGAGAAAATTTGACCCAGGAGGCCAAGCATGCCGGAAAAAATGACCGGTAATGAACGCGAAGAGATTTATCTGCCATCGGCCGATATCCTTGCGCAAACCTACGTCAATAACTGGGACGAGATCATGCTCCAGGCCGATAAAATATAAGAATAGGGGTATGCACTTGACTCCCGTAACCACCATATATTGTGCCTCATACTTCCGGCCGTCCGCCGACTATCGACTTGGCGGGCACGGGATCAATGGCCATCGCCTGTTGGACGAGGCGGAAGAATAGCTTGCCGCGTGATCTTGAAGTTCGGCGATGGAAGCGAAACGTGAACTCATCAAGGTAATAATCCAGATGCGAGGACCTGACGGCACCCTGATGTGTTCCCAACAGCCATCGTTTCAAGAGGGACGTCACCCGATTGGCCAAGGGTAGAAGATTGTCGCCGACGGAGGATTTCGTTCGGACAACCTTATGCGAGTATCCTTGAGCCTTCAAGCCGTTGTATCCCATCCACTCGTCCGTACGAATCATACTCCCGGGAGTGACCATTTCTTTAATCGCCGTTTCCAGACTCTCGGCTGAGGCATCGTTGATTTGACGCAATCGGATCCGGCCGACTTGCCTTCCGTCTTTTTGAGCGGCCACCAAAACCAAGCCTTTCCCCTCCGCTCCGCGGCCGCGCTTTCCTGGCCGTGGGCCGCCCACAAAGGTCTCGTCGATTTCTATCGTGCCCTGGAGGCGGTCTCTTCCGGGACGTACCATGGCCCGGCGCAGTTTATGCAGCCACATCCACGCCGTCCGATAGCTGCCCAATCCCAAGGCTTGGCCCAATCCTGTAGCGCTCACTCCATGCTTTTGGTTCGTCACGTACCACATCGCCTGAAACCAAAGCCGGAGGGATTTGCGAGTATCTTGAAAAAGCGTCCCTGCGGTGATCGAGGTCTCAAGATCGCATTCGGTACAACGAAACAGCCGACGTCCCATCATCCAGGCCCGGTTGTTTTTGCATCGAGGGCATTGAAATCCTTCGGGCCACCGTAGCCGGAATAGATAATCTCGGCAAGAGTCCTCCGTGGAAAACCAATCTTGAAATTGCTGGACAGTTTCCGGATACTCTCCCATGAGAGAAAAATACTATAGGTAGTGGCTACGGGAGTCAAGTACATACCCCTATAATATTTATTGCCTGTGGTGCGAATGCTCCGCGAGTGATCCGGGCCTTTAACGCGCTATTTCTTCAGCCTCCGTAAAGACGATTCGATGACCTCCCGGACGTCTTTCCTTTCCCCTCGCCGAGCGAGGGCGTTTTCGAGTGGAGTGACGGCCTCGGGATCCCCGATTTCCCCCAACAGCCGGGCGGCCCGGAAACGCGTCGTCCACGACGCGCTCTTCAGGACCCCGATAAGAAGCTCCGCGGCATCGCGCCCGAAGTTGAGGAGCGCCATTTCGGCGCTTTCACGGACGCTCCAATGGGGGTCGGCCATGGCCTTGAGAAGAGGCAGGATGGACTTTTTGTCCTGGAACCCTCCCAGGAGCCGGGCGCACTGGACCCGGACGTCGCGCGAGGGGTCCTTGAGGCGCTGGCGGGCCATGTCCAGGACGCCGGCATGCCCCTGCCCGGCCGTCCTCAGGAGACGCACGGCCTCGCGGCGGATGAAGTCGCGGGGATCCTTGCGGGCCATGCGGACGAGATGCTGGACGGCCTCGGCGCCGCCGAGCTTGCCCAGGGCGCGGACCGCCTCGCAGCGGACGTTGTCGGAGTCGTCCCGGAGCGAGGGCAGGATTTCGGGGACGATGGCCTTGTCCCCGACTTCCCCGAGGACCTTCAGGGCACAGCAGCGGCCCCAGGCGGAACACCCGATCTGGGACAAGGCCTGAGAGGCCGCCTCCTGGATGTCGGGCAGTCCCTCCTCGACGAGTTCCTTGAGGAGGGCCACGGCCCGATGGTCCTCCAGCCCGCCGATCGCCTTGATGGCCCGCAGTTGGAGCTCGGCGTGTTCACGGTTGCAGGCGTCCTTCTTCAGGGAGTCGATATCCGAGGTGTTGAAGGAGAGGGTGGCCAGAAGATGCCGGGTCACGATCGGCCCGAAATGGACGAGGGCGGAGACCGCCGCCTGCCGGACGATGAAGTAGCTGCTTCGGAGGTAGTTGATCAGGGCGGGCACGGACTTCGGGTCGCCGATCCGGCCCAGGCACTTCAGGAAGGCCCGCTGGGCGTACTTGTCCCGCTCCCGGGACAGCGCGTTGAGCAGGGGAACGGTGGCCGCCTTGCCGAACCCGACGAGGGCCGTCACAGCCTGGTCCTGGACCCTCTCCACGTTGTCCTGGACCATCAGCACCAAGGGTTCGATGCTGACCTTGTTCCCGATCAGACCCAGGGCTTCCGAAACGCTCGCCCTGACGCCGGTCTCCACGTCCTGGAGGAGCTCGATCAGGTAAGGCGTCGAACCCTGGGACTTCATCTTTCCCAGGGTCCGGGCGGCGTTGGAGCGGATGTTCGGCGACGGATTCCGGAGCGCTTCGTGGAGCCATTCGAGGCAGGGCGAACCCAGCTCCTGGAAGCCCTCCATGGCCAGGTTGACGATTTCTTCGTTGTCCAACGAGAACATGTAGATCAGGAGCCGGGCCAGACGGACGTCCTTGCGGGCGATGATGTCCTTGACCTTGCCCATGAGCTCGGCGATGGCCTCGGTCCGGACGATCCACTCCGGGTCCTCAGCGGCCTTGAGGAGAAGGTCGATGACCCGGTAATCCCCCAGCCGGCCGACGGCCGTTACGGCCGCCCAGCGGATCTGGTGATACGGGGAATGGAAGATTTTCGGTTTCAACAGCTCGTCGATGGCCTCGGCCCGGGCGTGACGGCCCAGGGCGACGACCGCGGCGTGCTGGATGCTGGGGTTCGGGTCGTTGAGCTTTTCGACCAAGAGAGGGTAGACTTCATCGCAGCTCTCATAGCCGAGTTGCATGATGGCCGCCCGGACGGCCGCCGCGTCCTCGCTCTCCCGGGCGACCTGGAGCAGGCTCTTCGTGGAAGGGGAAGCGGCTTTGGCCAATTCAAGTCCTTTCGATGTAACCCTTGCAGTCTCCGTCGATATTGAAAGAGGTGACCTGGTATTCGCAGTCGATGTTCGCCAGGGCCTTGACCGCCGCCCGGAAACAGCCGATCCGGGCGCAGGTCAAGTCGCGAACCGAGAAGCCCTCCTCGATGAGCGCCTGGCAGCTCTTGAGGTAGGCGCAGTCGTGGACGGTGATCCCCAGGTGGAAGGGGTTGACCTCGACCAGCTCGAAGAAGTTGGCGTCCCGGAACAGGCCCCCGGCGACGCCGATCTGGATGTAGTTTTCCACGGCTTCCCGGATCGAGTTGGCCTTCTTGATCTGCATGCCGTACTCGTCCCCGAGGAGATGGAGATAATACTGGACGGAATGTTCATAGGCCCGGGCGCTGAAGACATAGGGCCGCGTCCCATGAAAATCCCGCGCTGTCTCCTCGAGCGCGCTCAGCCAAGCCAGGGCGACCAGCCAGCCTGCGTCTTCATGGTTGATTTTGTCCATGGCGTCATCCCTCAATTCGTTTTCGGAGCATTCCTGGCCGGACGGGCGGCCGCCGCGAGGCCCAGCCGTTCGAGTTCCCGGGTCACCTCGGCCGCGCTGACGGACCGGCCGACCTCCTGTCCCCATTTCCGGGCCAGGAAGGCGGCATCCGCTTTACGGTTTTTGGCCCAGAGAAGGACGAGCTTGGCCACCTCATCGGGGGCAACCGCGGCCGGCCGGACCGGTTCCGGCCCGGCCGTGATGGCGGCCTCCCGGGGCTCCAAGGAAGACAAGATCCGCTGGGTGTCCCGGGCGATGGCCAACTCCTCGTTGGTCGGCACGACCATGATTTTCACCCGGCCGGAGCTGATCACGCGTTCGTTGGCCTCGTTTTTCGCGGCGTTGAGGACGATGCCGAACTCCTCGAGCCCCGCGGTGGAGAGCCGCCGCACGAGCCGGGAGTTTTCCCCGATTCCGCCGGTGAACACGACGGCGTCCACACGGCCCATCTCGGCCATGTAGGCCCCGATGTATTTCTTGACCGTGTGGCAGTAGATCTCGAGGGCCAGCTGGTGCCGTTCGCTCCCGTGGGCGGCCTCCTGTTCGATCTCGCGCATGTCGTGGGAAGTTTCCGTCAGCCCCAGCATGCCGCTGTTCTTGTTCATGATCGAAGCGATCTCTTTGGGTCCGAGCTTTTCCCGCTCCATGATGTAAGGCACGAGGGCCGGGTCGATGCTGCCGCAGCGCGTGCCCATGACCAGGCCTTCGAGGGGGGTGAAGCCCATCGTCGTGTCGACGGATTTCCCGCCGGCGACGGCGGTGATGCTGGCCCCGTTGCCGAGATGGCAGGTGATGAGGTTGAGCTTGTCGATGGGCCGCCCGAGGATCTCGGCGGCCTTCCGGGCCACGAAGCTGTGGGAGGTGCCGTGGAACCCGTAGCGCCGGATGCTCAGCTTCCGGTAGAGGGCGTAGGGCAGCCCGTAGATGAAGGCTCTGGGCGGGATGGTTTGGTGGAACGCCGTATCGAACACGCCCACCTGGGGGACTCCCGGCAGGAGGGCCTCGCAGGCCTCGATGCCCTTGAGGTTGTGGGGATTATGCAGGGGAGCGAACTGGATGCACTTGCGGATCGTGGCTTTGATCTTGTCCGTAATCAGCACGGATTCGGAAAAGTCCTCGCCGCCGTGGACGACACGGTGACCGATGCCGTCAATCTCGTTTTTCTGGTGGATGACGCCGTGTTGGGGGCTGAGGAGGAGGTTCAGGACCATCTCGATGGCCACGCTATGGTTGAGGACTTCGCGGATTTCCCGGATCCTCGTCCGTCCCTCCGGCTGGTAAGTGACGATGGCGTCGCTCGAGCCGATCTTCTCCACGATGCCCTTGGCCAGGAGGCCTTCGTCCTCCATGCGCATGAACTGGAATTTGACGGATGAACTGCCGCTGTTCAAAACGAGTACTTTCATGGCCTTCTCTATCTCCTCAGGTCACGGACGATGTTTCCCTCACGATCGAGAATCCGGATATGGATCGCCGCCTGGCCGGGCCGGCGCCCCGCCCGCGGATGATGGAATGGGATGAGAGCGATTGACCTGGAAAAATCCGCACCGATGAGAACCGTCGGGAGGATTCTGTTTGGCCGGCGATAAATACTCATTCAATAATGAGGCGCGTTGTCGTTTTCAAAGATAGTTACTATAGTATTTTTCTTTGGGGACTGTCAAGCTTTTCAGCGACGGTCGGGAGGATTCGGCGCGTGGCCGCGGGATGTTTGACATCCAGGAAGGCCTTTGTTATAAGGGATGGGCCCGGAGTGCCGGGCGTTTTCAT
>Ga0315285_10002298_pt1 | contig 19944 bp, 18 predicted proteins | sample YL17G09_36_MG_FD_203698 | JGI IMG/M metagenome (GOLD analysis project Ga0315285, IMG submission 203698) | Sediment microbial communities from Yellowstone Lake, YNP, Wyoming, USA - YL17G09_36 | ecosystem: Environmental > Aquatic > Freshwater > Lake > Sediment | place: USA: Wyoming | collected...
AATATCCTTTACCTAACAAATCTTATCGCTCTGGAGCAATGGTATATCCATGTACGGAAAATTTTCTTCGAAAATCAGGAATTTGGTAATCTGATTTTTGAAGGTGTACTCGAAAAGCTGCGAATGGCCAAAGAGGAGAGGATTAAACGGCTCAAAGATATGGCTTCTAAAATGCCCGTCTCGCCCGGTAAGGGGAAAGACACGACGAAGACCAGCGGAGCGAAACAGGAGTTTCATGAAAAAGTCAAGGGGGTGGAAGAACTATTGGTTAGCGACGCCGGTAAGACTGTCGAGGGGGAGGAACGGGACCGGTTCCTCACCGCATTGGGGAAGCACAGGGAGGAACAGGGGGGAGACTATATCGAAGTGATCCAGAGCTTACCCCGGGATGTTTCTCGGGGGGGTACGCAATGGCTCGATTCCATTGTCGATCACATATGTGGGCAGGTATCAACGGTTTTGCCGGCATTGAATATATTTAAAAAATCTCGGGCGAATTTTTGCTGAGGAGGTACGTGAATGGGCAAATTGTTTGGAACGGATGGGATAAGAGGAGAGGCAAATCGGTATCCTATGGACGCGCACATTGCCTTTTCGGTTGGTCAAGCGGTTACCTACCTGTTGAAGAAACCGCATCACAGTACCCGGATCATTATTGGCAAGGATACCCGCATATCGGGGTATATGCTGGAGGGTTCTCTGGAGTCCGGGATCACTTCGATGGGAGGAAACCCATACCTTGTGGGTGTGCTTCCGACTCCGGGCATAGCCTTCGTAACCCAGAGTATGCGAGCGGATGCCGGTATCGTGATATCGGCATCGCACAATCCCTATCAGGATAACGGACTCAAGATTTTTTCCGGCAACGGCTTGAAACTCTCCGACGAACAGGAAGAGACGATTGAAAACCTCATTCTAGGGAATCAATTGTCCGAAAAGGTCCCACCAACCAGGGAGATGGGACGGGCTTACCGGTTGGAGGATGTTCATGGGCGTTACATCGTGTTCCTGAAGAATACCTTCCCCCGGGACCTCTCGATGGAAGGGATGAAGGTCATCCTCGATACGGCGAATGGGGCCACCTACAAAATTGCCCCCGAAACATTCTTTGAGCTGGGGGCCGAGGTGGAGGTCATCCATAATACCCCGAATGGTCTCAATATCAATGATCACTGCGGATCCCAGCATACGCAGGACCTCAAGAAGCGGGTGGTGGAGGCGGGTGCGAACATCGGACTCGCTTTTGATGGCGACGGCGACAGGCTGATTGCGGTGGATGAGAAAGGACGAGAAATATCCGGCGATCAGGTTCTGATCATCTGTGCCAGGAAACTCAAAGAAAAAGGGCGACTGAAGAACGATTTGCTCATAAGCACGGTGATGAGCAACCTCGGGCTCAAGGTGGCTTGCAAGAAGTACGGCATTAAACACCATGCTTCGAAAGTGGGCGATCGTTATGTACTGGAGGACATGTTTCGGTTGGGAGCGGTCATCGGCGGAGAGGAAGCCGGCCATATGATTTTCCTGGAACACCACTCAACGGGTGACGGGATTATTACCGCCATACAGCTGATCGCGGCGATGGTCGAGACCGGCAAGCCTTTGTCCGAACTTGCGAATATGATGGAGATCTACCCGCAGAAACTGATCAACGTGGATGTAAAGAGCAAACCAGAAGTTTCCTCCTTGCCGCAGGTTATGAAGATTATCCGGCAGGTGGAAGCTGAACTGGGTGAGAATGGCCGTGTTCTGGTGCGGTATTCGGGTACCCAAAACATGTGCCGGGTAATGGTGGAGGGGCCAACGCCTGAAATCACGGAGAAGTATTGCCGCCAGATTGCTGACGCCGTAAAGAGCACCATTGGATGACGTCGGAATTCGCTCCGGTGGGAATCCTCTTCTTAAACAAAAACCTGTTGCCGGGGCGATTGATAATTTGATCGAATCATTACCCACAAAGAAAGGGGGGTGGACTCTTGCCAATTACCTTATGGGTCACTCGTGACTTCGACCACATGAGTGCGGTGGCTGCCGATGTGGTTCAGAAGAACATTGCCCGGATCCTTGCCCAAAAAAGGGAATTTGTTCTGGGACTGGCAACGGGAAGCTCACCGACCGGTCTGTACAAGCATCTGGCAAAGGCGGCAAACGAGGGAGCTTTTGACAGCGGGCGGATCAGGAGTTTCAATCTCGATGAATATGTTGGTCTCCCGGGTGAAAACGCACAACAGCGGGCCCTGCACCCGGAAAGTTACTCTTACTTTATGATTCAGGAATTTTTCGGGCTTCTCCGCAAGAAATTCATCGAGACGAGCGTGCCGTACGGGACCGTGATTGATCAGAAGCAGTTGATCAAGGAGCTCAAAGCTTATCCTGAGGACTGGCAACTGTTGGGCCGGGGTGCGGGAAGGTCCATCGCGATCAAGGCGAAGCCCGCTTCGAAGTACCTGGCTTGGATAAAAACGGCTATCCTCGACGGGTACGCACGGAAAATCCAGAGAGCGGGGGGAATGGACCTGCAAATTATCGGAGTAGGCGGCAGAGGTCATGTAGCCTTTCATGAATCGGGCATCCCTTTCCGGAATAGCAAAGTCCTACTCGTAAAACTGGACGGGAATACGGTGGGCAATGCCGTTGCCGACGGTCATTTCCCGTCAAAAAAAGAAGCGCCCCAGTATGCGATAAGCATGGGGGCAGAGCTCGTATACCAGGCAAGAACGGTGGTTTTGCTGGCCAGTGGGGAGCGAAAAGTCGGCCCCGTTGCTGAATCACTCCTGGGAGAGGTTACTCCGGAGGTTCCCATCTCGTACGGACAGGTGTACGCCCAAAGGGGCGGTAATCTTGTCTATGTGGTAGACCAGATCGCCGCCAGGGAACTGCTGGCGTGCAAAGATGTCCGGAAAAAAGAGAAGATGGAAATCAAAGTCTTGTAATCGAGACGATTCGGAGAACTTTTGCCAACCCAAGCCCATGGAACAAGAGATTATAAATCTCCTAAAAACCAACGGGCCACTCACCGGGTCGGAGATTAAGGGATTCATACCTGGAGACAACCTTCTCCTGTGGCAAACCTGCAAAACCTCAAGCAATTTGCGGGTGAAGTCGGTAGGGGGTAGATTCCTCAGGCTCGATCGGCGGGTGAACGGCTTTGCCCGCCTCTCTCCATCCATCCTCAGGGAGTTTCTTACTTACTCCGTGGTCGGATTGGCCGGGCAACCACAACTCATCGATCAAAGGGCCCGGGAAATACATTCCCGTATTGTGCAGGTCAGCCGATCCAAACTGGAGCTCGCTCGGTCCTTCGTCGATGAGGTGAAAGCCGAGCTTCGGGAGACCTGGCTACAAGAGCAAGCCTGCTTTATCCTGGCCGGTGACATTGTGTATGACATGGCCCATGATGTCCCCCGACCGGAACGTAGTACGGGAAGACTCGTTCGGGGATCCGACATCGATCTTGTCGTGATTGTGAACGACAGTGTTCGCGACCCTATAATCCAGAGACTCGATACGGCAATTTATCAGAAGAAATACAGGGCGCTTATATCCCCTGCGGTCAATGAAGAGATTGATTACGTGGTAAAAAAAATGGAACGGGTGCGTGAGCAGGTACGTTTTGATACCTTTAAAAATATGGTTGCCTGTAAAATTCTTCAGGAAGGGATGCTGATTGGAGGGAGTGAAGGATTTTACCGGGAAGTGATTCAATTGTTGCCGGACAATGGCGTCCTGGAGAAATTGGACAGGTTGCGGGAGGCGGCCATAGCCTTGCGGAAGCAGCAGGAAGATTTTCTGGTTCAAAGGGATGCTGATAAAATTACCCCGGAAGACCTTTATTTCTTCTATCCCGCAGAGGAATCAGAGGAGTTCGAATGAGATTGACCCTGTTTGGGCTTTGGAGTTTGGAAATTTTTCCTGAATTATTCAAAAATGACCAAGGAACTCGAAAAAGAAATAAGGGATCTGCAGAAAGGACTGGCCGAGGTGCAGAAGGATCAGGCTGTGCTCCGCCTGCAACCCTGCCGGGGAGATTCAGAACTTAAGGAGAAGGACGCAAAATTCGATAAGCTGGATAAGCGAGCAGAAACCATAAGAGAAACCATCCGGCACCTGACGAGAAAACGCCAGCTATTGATCTCCGAATCCACTAAAAGAGGAAGCTACGATTCTCTCTGTTCCTAAAACTCTTCAAAGCGTTCGCCATTATTCCCTCTTTGAATCCAAAATCAACAAGCCCAACCGTTGACTAATCCCCAAACTTTGTGGGTGCAAAAGCAAATCAGGGCTGATCGGACGTCGTGTGGAGGGTTAAATTCCGTCGATCCCCCTTTATGGCTCATTCCTAAAGCCACTTCTCCCTGATCAACCTCCACTCGCTGTCCCTGTGTTCCTGGATGAGTTGAATGTTTTCCGCGGTTAAATGCCTGAACCTTCTTTGCGTCTTAAGATACTCCTCAACGGGCTTCAGGGTTTTCGGGACCACGTTCATCTTCACTTTCCCGTTTTCGTACTCCGCCAGATACCACAAGCCGGTCTCCACCGCCAGCTTCCCGATCTCCACCGTGAGGTCCGAGGCGAATCCCCACCCGGTGGGACAGGGACACATGATGTGGATGAACTTGGGGCCTTTGATGCTCTTCGTCTTTTCCATCTTGTTCATAAAATCATAGGGGTAGGCCGAGCTTGCGGTCGCGGCATAGGGGATGCGGTGGGCGATCATGATCTCGAATAAATTCTTCTTGGGCATTTTCTTCCCGTAGGATGCGGTCCCCGCGGGAGAATTGGTCGTGTGGGCGCCGATGGGAGTCAGGCTGCTCCGCTGCACCCCGGTATTCATGTACGCTTCGTTGTCGTAGCAGATGTAGATAAAATCATCCCCCCGCTCCACGGCCCCCGACAAGGCCTGCAAACCAATATCCGCCGTACCCCCGTCCCCGGCGATTCCCAACACATACGCGTCGGTGATGCCCTGCGCTTTCAGCCCGGCGGACATGCCCGTCAGCAACGCTCCCGTCCCGGCGAAAGCCATGGTCAGCGACGGGACGGAGTAGTTCATCTGGGGGTAAATCGTGGTGACGGTGGACATGCAGCTCGCGGGAAGGCCCACAATGGTTCTTTCCCCCAGAATTTTCAGGGCCAGCCTGCCGATCGTGCCCAGTCCGCATCCCGGGCAGGCTTTATGGCCGTACAGATACTCTTGGTCTGTGAGATCTTTTGCCTTTACCATGATTTACCACCTCAAGCCGATGAATTGCATCTCTTTCTCGTCTTTCCCCTGGATGAAGTTGAAGAGTTTGTCGTACATTCCCTCGATGTTTTCCTTGGTGATATCCCTTCCCGCGATCCCGGCGATAAAGTTTATGACCTTGGGAACCACCCCGGCGCTGGCCAGGGCCGATTTTATATCCGAGGCCACGGCCCCTTCATAACCGAAGGATATGTCCCGATCGATAATCCCCATCGCTTTCACTCGGGCGCTCAGGGATTTGAAGTATTCCCTGGGAAATGGCCGGTAAAACCTCAGTTTCACCAGACCCACTTTTAATCCCTTTTCCCTCAGTCGGTCCACCACGATCCTGGAAGTGCCGACTACGCTGCCCATGCCGACCAGCACCACCTCGGCGTCTTCGCACCGGATTTCTTCCACCATTCCGCCGTAATACCGGCCGAAGTGATCCCCGAATCTCTTATCCACTTCGGCTATGACTCCTCTGGCCCGGTCCATGGCTTCCTGCTGCTGGTAACGGAACTCCATGTTCCACTCCGTGGAAGCGGTCATGCAGAAGCTCCGGGGATGGTGGAAATCGACGGCGTTCTTGGATTTAAAAGGCGGCAGGAATTCGTCCACCTCGTCCTGTTCCGGTATGCGGACCAGCTCAAAGGTATGCGTGTTTACAAAACCGTCCAGGTTCACCATGATGGGAGTGTAGACCCGGTCGTCTTCGGCGATGGCATAAGCCTGGATGATCATGTCCAGGGCCTCCTGCCCGTTTTCCACGTAGGCCTGAATCCATCCGGTATCCCTCTGGGAAAGGGAATCCCTCTGGTCGCCGAAGATGTTCCACGGCGCGGCCAGGGTCCGGTTGGCGTTCATCATGACGATGGGAAACCGGCTGCCGCTCACGTAGTGGAGCATCTCGTGCATGTAGGCCAGGCCCTGGGAGGAGGTGGCGGTGAAGGCCCGGGCCCCCACCAGGGACGCGCCCATGGCCGCGCACATGGCGCTGTGTTCGCTTTCCACGTGGATATACTCACAGGTCATTTCGTTATTGGCGACAAACTCCGATATTTTCTCCACTACGATCGTCTGGGGAGTGATGGGATAGACGGCGATTACATGGGGCCGGCACAGTCTGGCGCCGTAGGCCACGGCCTCATCCCCGTTCAAGAAATCCAGATGGCCGCTCTTCGACTTATTGTTCATCCTCGCCCTCCCGAACCATCTGGATGGCCTCTTTCGGGCACTCGTGGGCGCACAGCCCGCAGCCCTTGCAGTAATTCATGTCGATCTCCAGATCTCCCTTTGACTTGTCGATCACCCCTTCCGGGCATAAAACCCAGCATACCAGGCACTTGCTGCACTTGGAATGATCCATGACGGGCCGCTGGACTCTCCAGCCGGAATTGGGCTCCGTCAATATGCCGGCGACCGCGCTGGGGCCTAGAGGCATCTCTTCCAGGGACTCCGGAAATTGGAATTTCACGATCTTGGGTTTGGCCATTTATTTCCCCCCCCGAACTACGCCATAGGTACGCTCGATGGCTTTCTTGTTTCTCTCCCGTATCCCCCCCGGCATCCCCTTGTCGACGGCTTTTAATATGGAGTCGATCCCGATCAGGTCATTCATCGCGGCAAAGGCTCCCAGCATGGCCGTATTGGCAATGGGGACCCCCAACTCCTCCATGGCGATGGCGGAAGCGTCGACGGTAACCACCCTGAAGTTTCCCTCGAAGGGAAAGCGATCCGGGCCCAGCTTGGTATTGATCAGGATGATGCCCCCGTCCTTTAGACCTTTAGCCACATCCACCGTTTCTATTAGAGTTTCATCCAGGACCACCACGTAGTCGCAGGTGTATACCTGGCTGTGGTCGGTTATAGGCTTGTTATCAACTCGGGTGAATCCGAGAACGGGGGCGCCCCGCCTTTCCGGACCGAAGGAAGGGAAAGCCTGGGCATAATGATTGCAGAATACCGAGGCCGCGAGTCCCAGCAATCTAGCCCCGGTAAATCCCCCCTGCCCGCCTCGTGCATGCCATCTGATCTCGATCAATTAAATTACCTCCGTGATTTTCATCCACGCCTTGTTTTTCTTGTCGCCGCAAGGAATTTTTTAGTTTTCGGACCGAAGATCGTCGTGGTTATCCATTGATCGCTGTCAATCAGAGTTTAACTTTTTTTAGGCTCGTTTAGAAGTAAAAAAAATTAATGGGACACAGATAAACACAACGCGGCAAAGCCGCAACCAAAGAAAACTATTAGTTTTTCCCCAGTAGCTTGATTTAAAAAAAGATTCTTGCTTAACAAAATTTAAAGAGTTTGAACGTAAGTAGTACAGCGCGGCAAAGCCGCAACCAAAAGGAATCACCCCCTCCCTCCCCTCCCCCCTCGAGGGGGAGGGTTAGGGTGGGGGGGATGCTTTTTGCTTAATGAAAATTTCAGAATTTGAACGTAAGTAGTACAGATAAACACAGAAAAGGATTCATGAAAAACGCTTAACAAAATTTAAAGATTTTACACTACAGTAGTACAGATGAACACAGATTTTATATTCGAAAAAACCAAAAACAAAAGACTCAATGGGACACGGATGAAGCGGACGGGAGGGCCAAAGAATCATCAAAATCGAAGATCCGTGATCTGATCTTCGCCAGCGGGGGATACGAAAAGGCGGCCGCTGAAAGTCTCTTCATTCTTTCCGTAATGGACCTCCACCCGGTCCTGATCCTTCGCCTTGCTGTATCGCGCCACGATGGAGCCGGCGATTCTCAGCCCTTCCTCGTCCGCCTGTCCCCGCAAGAGGCCCAGGGGCCCCGGAATTCCCTGAACCCGGAGAAGCGTGTCTCCTTCCCGGAAGAGCTCCATCAGCCTCTCGTTCTCCTCTTCGCGCCGACCCACAACCAGATGCCGGTCTTCCGACAGCTGGAAATGCCTCCCCACCTGAAGGAGAAGAATCTCGTTTACCGTGGCCTGCGGGGATTGGTTGAAAAACTTTCGAATCCGGTTGGCCATCTCCGGGTCCGTGAGCAGACATCCCCCTGCGGGAGCTGGGTAATGACGAATCCCCATGCGCTCGGCCAGCTCCATCTGGGGCTTCCGTCCCCGTCCGGTGATGCCCAAAAGCTTTCCCCGGTCCACGATCCCTTCCAATTCAGCCCGGGTGGGTTTCATGAGCTGGGCGCAGAGGGGGCGAAGGAGAAAGCCTTCCGTGCCCGAGTCCCGCTCCACGATCCGCATGGTATCCCGGCGCTGGGACATGGGCCGCTGCCCCAGGACTTCTCCGGATACCAGAAAATCCGCTTTTTCCTCCTCCATCATGTCTTTGGCCCTGGAGAAAAGAAATATCTTGCAGTCGACACAGGGGTTGAAGTTTTTCCCGTAGCCGTAACGGGGATTTCTGAGGATTCTTAGATACTCGTCGCCGACGTCGATGATCCGGGCGTCGATCCCGTAAAATTCTTTCCATCTCTCCTGATAGCGGGCCTCCTGACCCTTTTTCTGGTAGCCGAAAAAAGGGGTGATGAAATGGAGGCCCACCACTTCGATCCCCTGATCCATGATGAGCCGGGTGGCCAGAAGGCTGTCGAGTCCGCCGGAAAGCAGGGAGAAAGCTCTCCCCTTTTTCATGGCTTGGTCCTGGGGGGGGTTTTGGTTTTGGAGGCGGGAGTCGACTGGGGAGTCCGGGGGGGAGGAAGGACGAGGTCGATCTGTTTCACCTCCCCTTTCCGGGCCTGAAGATTCTTTTCCACTTCGCCGTAACCTTCCGCCCGAATGGTCACCCGGTATTCCCCGTCATTGAGCCCCATGAGAGAGTAAACGCCATTTTCAAAGGGGATGATTTTCCCCTGAATTCCTTCCCAGAGGACCAGGCTTCCCTTGACCACGGATTTCCCGGAGGAATCCTTGATTTTTCCATGGATCGTGCCGAATTGCTGGGAACCCGTCTGGCGGGCCAGAAAATCCTTCTTGGGCAGAGGGAGCTGGTCTACCGCCAGCGTGGCGTTTTCTTCCTGAAAGATGGTAAAGGTGGTGGCGTCTTCCACATCCAGGCTTCCTCCCTGGAGGTTTCGAGGATTGAGGTTGATCCCGTCGGTGTACCGGAGCACGTGGAAGGGATCGACAAAGTTTTTGGAGTGGAGGAGGTCGGAGAAACACCAGCCCACGTCCGGGTAATAGACTTCCACCCAGGCATGATACCCTCCCCCGCTGATCTGGACGCCCCAGTATTTCTTGGAAATCCCCCAATCATACCCCGGGGGAAGGTAGCCATGGGCGTACCTTGCGGGGATCCCCAAACTGCGGAGCATGGCAATGGACAGGTTGGTGTATCCCACGCAGGACCCCCGTTTACTGTAAAAAACCGACCGTCCGTCCTGGGGGGTGCTTCGGCCGGCATCGTAGGTAAAATTGTCCACGATCCAATTGAAAATGGCGGTCACCGCCTCGGGGACCGTCCGGCTGCCCTGCGTCAGGGCTCTGGCTTCAGAAAGGATGCTCCCTTCATTCACCGGAATATCTTTCTCGGGCCCCAGGAAAGAACGCATCTGCGGGGGCATCTGTTGGGAAACGGGAAAAGGCGCCGTGGAATTGAGGGGGGCCAGGCTGACTTCGATCAATACCCGTTTGCTGAATTCATCCTCCTGCAGGACTTTCTGGCTGTAAGAGCTATTGGAGTAATTGGGGAGGAATTCCACGCCCGTCGGGTTTACGATGTCGTAGACGACGGTGTGTTTTCCGGTGAGAACCTTGGTGGCGGAAAGGGCCGGGGAGATCCATCCGGCTCCCAGAATCCCGGCCGCCGCCCATCCCCCCAAGAATAGAAAAAATCTTTTCCGCAGGACTTTCCGCGCTTCAATCATACACCACCATGACCCGGCCGTTCTTCAGATACCCGGTGTAAGGAGCGGTGGTCAGAATGACCTGCGCGTCCCGGTTGGCAATGACCACGTCGGTTTTTTTCTCCCCGGTGGCGTTCAGGCCGTTGACCACCACGGGGTCGGCGGTCACCCTCTGGTTTCTAGCGGCCGCGTTTACGTCTTTGGCGTAGCCCACCAATCCCATCCGGATGATATCCTGCTGTCCCACGCTCTGGCTGCTGTACACCAGCTCTCCTTTTTCATTCAGGATCTTGGGGACCAGGGCGGGCCGCAGGCCCAGCTTCCGGGCGTCTATAATCAGCCCGGTATAGTCCAGTTTCTTCAGGTCCAGGTTTTCTTCCGCTCTGGCCGGGGCTTTGGTCGGCGTCTGGGCCTTGGGTTCAATGGACGGAGGAGGGGTGCCCCTCGGCTCGGTTACGGGAGGAGGTTGGACCTTGGTCTCCTGGGCCGGAGGCGGCGGGGGTGCGGGGGGAAGCTTGGTCTCCTGGACCGCAGGCTTGGGGGGAGCGGGAGGGGGGGGAGGCGGCGGAGGAACGGGCTTTTCCACGGGCGGGGGCCCGGGACTGGGTTTGGCCGGAATCGGAAGGGGCTTGGGGAGCGGTGGAGCGGGCATCAGGGGCTGGGAGAGGGGCGGCAATTCCTGGAGCATGACCGCCAGAAGCTCCCCGGTCAGGTTGATGGACATCGTGACTTCAACCGCGCCATCGCTCAGATATTTGGTATCCACGAGCCGGGCTCCGATCACGATTCCACTGACTCGGGTCAGCACCCGGTCACTCTTGGTGATGAACGACTCTACGGTCGTCTCCGAATCGACGCGCACCCCCTTCACCGTCTCCAGGAGGTTCCTCATGGCATCCGCCTTCGCCGCCCGCTCGGCCATCAAACGGGCCTGGGCGATGTTGGTTACCCCTTTGGCCGGAGCCCCGCTTCCCTTGGCCGTGACCACCCCTTGAGTCCAGTTGACGGCTCCGTTGCCCATGCGTTCCACCACCTCGGACCTCTGCTGAGCCAACAGGGGTGCCCCGGAGAGAAGGAGGGCTAGAAGAACCGGCCAGAACCAAAACCCCATTTTTTTCATGGTGTCCCGTTCCTTTCTCGCTTTCCTAGACCTGAAAAGCTTCTTAAAAAAGGTAACACAGGTACTGAAAATCTGTCAATAAAATGGATCTGCTGGCCCATCCCCGGTTTTCTGCTCGTTGGGGTTCGGGCTGGAGGAATTCAGATCATCAGGCTCGGCGGGATCATCATTTTCTAATTACCTTCCCGCCTATCCTCCGCAAAGAGAGGCCTGCGAGGAAATAGCTCCAGGGGCAAGACTCGGCTAAACCATCTCCCCTTTCAAATGTCCCCGGGACAGGCCCGACCCGATGAAAGAATAACCGCCTTAGGATGATGATCTGAATTCCTCCAGCCCGAACCCCATGGGCACCCCTTCTCTCTCTTCCGGGTTTTTCTCGGCCATGAGTTGTTTCTTAAAAAACTGGGGATGGGCAAGAATGGATTTCAACTCTCTTTCCATCCGTAATCCCCTACCAGGGGGACGAAAACGCATCCGGTGATGTCTTCTTCGATGAACTGGTCCCCCTCCCGGGTCAGCTTGAAGAGAGTCTGGGTGTACCGCGGCCCCGTGGGGATGACCAGTCTTCCCCCCTCGGTCAGTTGATCTTTGAAGGTCTGCGGAATATCCGGCGCGCCGGCGGTTACCGTGATCCCGTCGAAAAGAGCCTCTTCCGGCCAGCCCTTGCTTCCATCTCCCGTGCGGAAAAAGATGTTCTGGTATCCCAGGTCGCGGAGGACCTTCTGGGCGCTCTGGGTGAGGGAGGAGATTCTTTCCACGGTGTAGACGGCCCGGGCCAATTCGGCCAGAATGGCTGCCTGGTATCCCGAGCCTGTGCCGATCTCCAGAACCTTTTCCCGGCCTTTCAGCTCCAGGGATTGGGTCATAATGGCCACCATGTAGGGCTGGGAGATGGTCTGGCCTTCGCCGATCGGCAGGGGGCGATCTTCATAGGCGGAATTCTGGTGATCCTCCGGCACGAAGAGATGGCGGGGAACCTTGGCCATGGCTTCCAGCACCCTAGGGTCGGAGATCCCCCGCCGCCGGAGCTGTTCCTCCACCATGGTCAGCCGATCGGATTTAAAATCCCGCATGGCCAAATCCTTTAACCGCAGAGATCGCAGAGATTTTAGGAAAAAAGAACCCAATTCGAAATTATTTCTCCGATCCATTGGAGGAAAAGGGACTTATCGGCTTTCGGGCGTCAAAAGCCCCTGGGGTTTTCACTCTTCCAGGAATTTGATTTCTCCTCTGCGTTCTCCGCGCTCTCTGTGGTGAATAAGTTTTTCAAGCCCCGAATTTGTTCAGCCGCCGCGCGTTGGCCAAGGCCAGGGGCATGAGATCGACCGAGCGCATCCTTCCCAAGGCCCCCTGGATGCAGCTCACTTCATCAAATTGTCTGACCCCGTCGATCAGGCAGTAAGAGGAATAGAGGATGACCGGAAGGGGGTGCCAGCTGTGGCTGGCCAGTTTGGCCGGAGTGGCATGATCGCCGGTTACCACCAGCACATCCGGTTTCAGCGCCCGCACCCGGGGAATGTACCGGTCCACCTCTTCGATCACCGCCACCTTGGCGTCAAAATCGCCGTCCTCCCCCCGGGAGTCGGTCTGTTTCACGTGGAGAAAGAAAAAATCGTACCTGGAAAAATTCTCCTCTAAAGCCTTAAACTCCTCTTCCAGGTTGGAAACACTGGGCAGGACCGTCATCCCCACCAGACGGCTGATCCCCCGGTACATGGGATATGCGGCAATCGCCAGGGAGTTCAACCCGTAGCGTTCTTTCATGGAGGGATAATGGGTGTGCTTGGCAAACCCGCGCAGGAGGACCATGTTGGCCTTGGGTTCATCGGCCAGAATCTTTCCCATCTGGGAAAGGACATTTTGAACCCGCGCCGCCGTCTCTTTTGCTTCGGGAGCCAAAGCTCTGGCTTCCAGCGGGGGAACCCCTTCTCTTTCCGGGTCCGTGTCCTGAATCTCGCCCCGGAGCCCCTCCCCTCTCAGGACCAGGATTCCCCGGTGCTCCTTCACCGTCTCCACGATCACTTCCAGGCCCGCCCCGGGTTTCAGTCCCCGGCGGATCTTCTGGCAGACCCGCTGGTTGGTCTCGGTGGAGATGCGCCCGGCCCTCCGGTCGGTTACTTTTCCCCCGGAATCCACGGTCGCGAAATTCATCCGGGCCACCACATCCTTTTCCGTGAGAGGAAAGTCGATCCCCGTGGCTTCCAGGATTCCCCGGCCGATGTTGTACTGGATCGGGTCATAACCGAAGAGGGCAAAATGGGCGGGGCCGCTGCCGGGGGTGATCCCCGGGCCGACCGGGTCCAGCAGCCCGCAGGAGGAAACCTCCGCCAGTTGGTCCAGGTGGGGGGTCCGGGCCGCTTGCAGCTCGGTTCCCCCTTTTCCTTCCATCTGAATGCCCCCCAGACCGTCCATGATCAGGAATACGATTTTTGTCGAATTGGAGACCAGTAACTCCGAAATCATATGGGGATCCATTCTCCCTCCTCGAATCTATCCTTCTCCCCTTCATCCCCTCCCGTTACGCCAAGGCGTGAAGGGGAAATTTTACTTTTTACGGGATCCTCATCCTTTACAGGACTCATTTTTCAGGAATATAGTTAAGAAAAAGGTCCGAAGGGGCCGTTCATTTCCTTCTTCGAACGCCGGATGGAGGTTAGATTCTTGCGCGCCTGAATCTGAGAGCTTTCTTCTCAAGCTGGAAATTTTAAATATCTTTGGTTAGGCGCTTAGCGCCTCATTAATACCAACATGTTTGTATAAATGAAATATTTACTTTGTGAGGCCGGTGTAAGGGCGGTTCGCGAACCGCCCCTACGGATGTTGGCTGCAGGGCCACTTTTTCCGCGGCTGGTCGCGGCAAAAGCATAGTCCCTTACCTGTTAAATAGACGCCAAAATGGTCACAAATTGTAGGGTCAACCCTGCGGGGTTGCCCATCCTGCGGGCGGCCACATAGGGCCGCCCCTACAACATCCTGTTTGGTTCCGGCTATGCCGGGTTAGGATTTAAATGCCGGGAGTTGAAGAAAAAACTGAAGCCCTGGTCCTTCTTCTCTCGGGGGTTTCCGACAGAAAGCTCCGGGCCGTTTCCCTGGAGGGAAAACTCAGCGGCATGGGGATGGAGGAAATAGCCTCGATCTTGAACCACATCTGTCAAAAGGCAAAATTCAGGGAGCTTCCCTATTTGAAGGCCTACCATGCTCTTCCGGAACTCTTCCGCTCCCCGAATTTTACCCGGGAGGCCATCCTTGAACTCCGGGCAGTGGCCCGTCAGAGGGATTATGTGGAAGTTTTCCGGATGCTGCTGGAACTGCCCCCCCAAAAGCTTCCTCCCCTCGATCCCGACGGTCCGGAAGACCCCTTTCTGAAAGACCTCACCCTCGGTCACCGCAAATCCCTGGCGAAATCAACGAAGATGAACATCCTGAGGAGGCTTTTCAAGGACCAGGAGCCCGCGGTCATCCGTTCCCTGCTCCTCAATCCCCGTCTGACGGAATCGGAGATCCTGAAGATCGCCTCTCTGAAACCGACGTCCCCCCGGGTCCTGGAAGAAATTTTCCGGAGCCACAAATGGATCGCCCGCTACCGGGTGAAAAAGACCCTCGTCTGCAATCCCTACTGCCCGCCTTCGATCGCCGTTTACCTCCTGAAGTTCCTCCTGCTCAGCGACCTGAGGGAAATCACCAAATTCGAAGACCTCCATCCGGCGGTCAAGGAGGCAGCCCACCAGCTTCTGGCCGAAAGATGCGGGAAAGTCGATTAGGTCTTCGGGGCAGCCGGAGACGGAGTCGCCGCCTTTAGCGAGGCTTTTCTTCGCTTCTTTCTTTGTTTGGCTCTTAAACTGAACCGGTGTTTCATCCTCGTGTGCTTGCTTTTTGAAGTGGCCAAAAATTTCCCCCCTTCACTCGTATTTCAGATAGAATATTAGAAAACCCGCTTGAAATCAACTGCTTTTAAAAACAAAGCCGGAATATGAATCCATTGGACACAGATTCACACAGATGAACACAGATCAAACGCAATCCATATATTCATACGAAATTGATTCCTCTATACATTTTCAAATTCCCGGTCATGAGGCGCTTTCTCTATATTGAATTTTTTTAATCTGTGTAATCTGTGTTCATCTGTGTCCCAATCATAGGTTTTTCTGATTCAATTCCGCATTTCGCATTCCGCATTCCGCATTTAAGATTATGGGTCTCCTCACTTTAACATCAAAGGGCTTTGCCTGGTTCCATAAGGGCCATCCCTGGGTTTTTCGCGACGACCTGGAAAAAATCCGGGATGCGGCGCCCGGGGCCATCGTAACGCTGGAGAAGAAGAACGGAGAGTTCCTCGCCCAGGGGTTCTACAGCGACCGCTCGAAGATCGCCTTTCGTCTGGTTTCCCGGAACCGCGAGGCTATGGATCGTGAATTCTGGAAGGGACGGCTCCAGCGGGCGGCTCAATTCCGGCAGGTCGTTGTGCGGAAGACCAATGCCTACCGGCTCGTTTACGGGGAGTCGGACGGGATCCCCTCTCTGATCGTGGACCGGTACGGGGATCACCTGGTCATGCAGACCCTTTCCCAGGGCGCCGACCATTTGACCCCGCTTTTTGTCGAACTCCTCTCCGAGATGTTTCAGCCGGCTTCCCTGATTATCCGGAACGACCTGTCTGTTCGCGGGCTGGAAGGGCTTCCCCAGGAAAAGAAAATCCTTCTGGGAAGCCACCCGGGCAATATCGAAGTATACGAGGAGGATATCCGCTACTGGGTGGATCCCTGGTCAGGCCAAAAAACCGGTTCCTACCTGGATCAAAGGGAGAACCGGATCCGAGCGGGCGCGTACTTTCGGGGGGAGGTCCTCGATGCCTTTTGCTACCAGGGCTTATTCGGCCTCCATGCAGCCCGGACGGCCGCCCGGGTAACCTGCGTTGACTCCTCCCCGGAGGCCCTGGAGCGGGTGGCGGAGAATGCCCGGTTGAACGGTTTGGAAAACATGGAATTCCGGCGGGAAAACGTCTTTGATTTTCTGAAAGCGGAAGTGGAGCGGGGACGCCGGTATGACGGGATCAATCTCGACCCGCCTGCCTTTGCCAAGAGCCGGGGGGACATCGCTTCGGCCGGCCGGGGGTACAAGGAACTGAATCTGAGGGCCATCCGACTCCTCAATCCGGGGGGAGTCCTGGTGACTTCTTCCTGCTCCTACAATCTCTCCGAGTCGAGATTCCTCGAGATCCTCCAGGACAGCGCCCGGGACGCAAAAGCCGAGGTGAGGATCATCGAGAAGCGGAGCCAGGGCGCCGACCACCCGGTCCTCCTCACCTTCCCGGAGAGCCACTACCTGAAATGCATCTTTCTTCAGAAAATTGAATAAACTCATAACCTTTAGATAATTTCCCTTGCCCTTGCCTTCTTTCGTCTTCTATTTCAATCCGCATTCCGCATTTCCTGGTCCGTTTTTCATTCCGCAATCCGAAATCGGAAATCCGCAATCGAACCGTCTTCTCTCTTCCCTCTGTCTTTACCTCTTCCCTCTGTTTTTCCCTCGTGCCTTCTCCACCGGGGGGGGGTTGCATTCGTGAAGCGAATGTGTTATGTAATCGCTTCAAAATATGACACGATAAAGGCGGGGAAATGCCTCAATATTTATGGGAACGTCCGAGTTGGACGGATTTTCGCTGGAATAACGATAAGATTCTTGTGATCCTGGGGGAATGTCGTTTGCTGCAGGGGAAGCTTTTGAGCAAGGTGGCTGATCTTGGTTTTGATCTTGGATCTCAGGCCCAGGTTGAAATACTTGCCGAAGAAACCATGAAAACGGCGGCCATCGAAGGGGAATCGCTTGATATGAAGGCCGTCAGGTCCTCCGTGGCAAGGAGGCTTGGCCTCCCTTCGGCGGGGCTCAGGGTCGACCGGTATGTGGACGGCCTCGTATCCGTTCTTCTGGATGCGACCCGCAATTACGATAAACCCCTCACGCAGGAACGATTGTATGGCTGGCAGGCGGCGCTGTTCCCTACCGGGTACTCGGGAATGCACAAAATCAAGGTGGGACAATGGCGGGGAGCCAAGTCCATGCGCGTGGTTTCAGGCCCCGTAGGCCGAGAAAGGGTTCATTTCGAGGCGCCTCCTGCAAGCAGGATAGCCGATGAAATGCGTCGATTTCTTGAATGGTGGGAGGAAACCCGGGGCCGGGTAGAGGGTTTGCTTCGGGCGGCGATCGCCCATTTCCGGTTCGTAACCATTCACCCCTTTGAAGATGGCAACGGCAGGATCGCTCGTGCGCTGACCGATATGGCTCTGTCTGAGGACGACCGCCAGCCGATGCGGTATTACAGCATTTCCTCGCAGATCCTGGCGGAAAGGGAAGCCTATTATGATGTTCTCGAGCGATGCCAAAAAGGGGATGGAGAAATAACCGAATGGCTCATCTGGTTTCTTGGCTGCTTTTCCAGGTCCATAACACGCTCGGAGGGTCTTCTTGCCGCGGTGCTCGATAAAGCCGCGTTCTGGAAAATGCACGTCCAGGCCTCCCTGTCGGAGCGTCAACGAAAAGTAATCAATCGAATGCTGGATTTTGGCCGGGGCGGCTTTGAGGGCGGTATGACCACCCGAAAATACGTCTCTCTTGCCAATGTCAGTCGGGCCACAGCCTTTAGAGAATTGAATCAGCTTCTGGAGCTTGGATTCATCAAACAAAATCCAGGCGGAGGACGAAGCGTAAGCTATGATCTAATCTGGCCGGAACCGGAAGCGTGATTTGCGGCCTGAACCAATGGAACCATACCGCCTCTTCTCATCCCCCGGTGATTCAGAAGGAGAGGGAGCAAGTAACGATAGTCAACAATGTCCCCGAGTCCAAATGCGCCGAGCACCCGGTCCTCCTCGCCTTTCCGGAAAGTTACTACCTGAAATGTCTCTTCCTGCAAAAAATTTCATAAATCGCAACACTTTAGCCGTTTGAAAAAGGTAACTTTTAACCCCTGAAAAGATCTCCCAGAAATCCCCCCTGCCCCCCTTTGCAAAGGGGGGTGGGGGGGGATTTCAGCGATGGCCTTCCCCATCGTTATCACTCGGCAAAATTTGGATATCTGGCAGGGTAATGGTATGGAAAACCTGGCCCCCTGATTTCACCGAGTTGTCAGATTTATCCTCCCCCGCGCTGGGGTTTAATTTTCAAACGCCTAAATTGATACGATTTTTTAGAATTTTCCTGAGAATCATTTTTGATGAATTCGTAAAAAGTCCTTTTTAGCATTTTTTCGTCATTCCCGCGAAAGCGGGAATCCAGTTAATTCAAGTAGTTCTGGACTCCTGCTTTCGCAGGAGTGACGGCCTTTCTGACTTTTTACGAGATCATCATTTTCAGGCTTTCCGGAAAAGAAACCTTGACATTTTAGCCGCAATTGGATAATTTCACCCTACACCCTATCCTGCCTGCATGCCTTTGTCCCGGACCTGCCAAATTCAAGCTAGGGGAAAAACCTTTCCGGGAAGGGGGCCCTTTTGTCGGCAAAACCGGATAAAGGGGCTTTCTTTGTTAGCTCAATAATCAGGATCGCGCTTGCTTTTGGAACTCAGGGGAGGTCTTCCCGCATGTCCATAAAGCTGGCCATCGGATGTTGCAATAACCTCCTGGGAGAAGCCCTCAAAAAGCTCATCGCCGGCGAAAAAGAGATTCACATCGTCGGAGTCTTCAACACCGTAGCGGGCCTCTGCGAAGTCGCCAAAACCAACGTGGACCTGCTCCTCCTCGATATGCACACCTTTCAATCCCTGTCCAAAGAATTCTCCCTGGCCCCCCAGGCCAAGATCCTCCTGCTGGCCGACACTCCGCCCAACTCTTCCCTTCCCCAGTGGTTCGAGGATTTGATAGGCAGGGGGGTGGCGGGCATTCTCCCTTGCAGGGCCAATTTGAACACGCTGAAAAAAGCGGTGAAGTCCGTTTTCGCGGGAGAGTTCTGGCTGGATAGAAAGGTCGTGGGCCAGATTCTCTGTCATGCCGCCGCGGGGAGGAAGGAGAAAGAAAAGCTGACCGGCGCGGAAAGAGGGGTTGCTTCCCTCATCTGCCTGGGATATAGGAATAAGGAGATCGCCCAGAAGCTCCATATCACTGAACAGACCGTAAAGTCCCATTGCAACCGCATCTACAAGAAGGTGGAGGTCCCTGACCGGCTCCGGCTGGCGATCAAGCTGGGCCGGAATCAGAATCCATAGAATTCCCTCCATTTGGACTACTGAAAAGGCTGTATAATGAGGAGTACCCCGCCCATACCCGTGAACGATTTAGATTAAACTAAAGGTGTAAATCTTTAGTTATAAATCCCCTGAAACTTCTGCTTGTTTGACATCCACTCGATTTTGCCTCAGTATTTGATCCCCAAATACACAAGTCTTCTTCTCTCGGCTCTTTCATGGATGGGAGGGTTCAGTGAGTTCCTTCTCGACCGGAAAGCCACGGAGGCATCTCCTCCGCCTCTGGAAAGCAGTCCCGCTTCTTCTCCTGCTGGGCTGCCAAACCGTGCAGCCCTCCAGAACCCCCATGGAATTGGCTTCCCAACCGCCGCCCAAACTAACCCTGGCCCCCGGCGATGTCCTGGACATTAAATTCTATTGCCACCCCCGATCAAGAATGGACCCACGTTAGCGATAGAGATGGACCCACCCCGAAGTTGCATGCTTTTGAGTTTGGGAGGAGATAGGCACCGGTTTAGAGACCCATCCTGGTGTTGGGTTGATGTTGTTATCTGAGCTGGGTATCTGGCTTTTTAGGGCGATCCTCATGAG
>Ga0315285_10002299_pt1 | contig 19942 bp, 17 predicted proteins | sample YL17G09_36_MG_FD_203698 | JGI IMG/M metagenome (GOLD analysis project Ga0315285, IMG submission 203698) | Sediment microbial communities from Yellowstone Lake, YNP, Wyoming, USA - YL17G09_36 | ecosystem: Environmental > Aquatic > Freshwater > Lake > Sediment | place: USA: Wyoming | collected...
TACGTCCTGTTTATTATTGTAACCCGCCAACTGGATGTATCCAGTATAGGTGTCAGGTGAGAACGACTGCGTTACCGGGCTGGTGAAAGTGTAATGGTAACCGCTATTATCATATTCCATTGGCATCCCAAGGAACTGGGTTGACCCTTCAAAGAGCCACATCCTGCCAGCCCCTTGGTATTTGCCCGTATTGTAATTGTAGTCAAGGTTCTCTCCTCTCGCAATAACAATTGCCGTTTTAGTATTATATGGGCTAGAACTGGGCGCAGTAACGTTCTTGGTGGCATTTGCTGTTGTGTTGGTAACTGTTACGTTCGGTCTGGTACCTTCCCGAACTCTAAAGGCTAACATATTCCCAGAAGGTTCAGGTGTTCCTTCCCACTTGAACCAATCTCCTTTCACATACTTCTCCGGGTCAATGTAATGACGATACATGAACCCTTCGACGGAAACTGTTTTGTCCGGTGTGCCTTCCGGAACTCCACTCGACCACCAAGCGAACTGGTTCTTCCAGCTCAACACTTTACTCACGTCGCAGGTTTCACCGATGTAAATAATATCTCCTTGCTTCTCCACAATGCACGGAGGTTTAGTTTCTTCTGCGGCAGAAGCTGGTTGAGCTGCTGCCCCGAACAACAACACAATACAAATGAGAATGAACATCGCCCAATACGCAATGTTCGCTCCGTAATCTTTTATCGTATCAATAATCCCACTCAATCTTTCAGCTCCAACCGCATTAGTTTCTTTAATGTGGTCACCCGCGAATTGGGGCTCATTCCAACCATAAGTCCAACCTCATACGCACAGTAAACGCTTTCAGCGTGTGTAAGGTCGAGGTTCGTTTCAATCGCTAACAAAGCCTGATCAACTTTGCCTCCTTTATGGAATAGGCTTCTCATAAATGGCTGGATGCGGTTCTCATATTCTTCCTCTTTGATACCGAGAAACTGGTAAAGGTAAAGGCTCATGGATCAATTCCTTGGCTCATTTTCATTAGAACAAGTACACCAGCGATAATGAAAATAATCGCTATCACAATAAGTGTATCAAGACTGAATATTGCGCCCATCAACGTGGTGTAAATATCTGTGTTCTCTACGGAGACTGTTGGTACTGTTGCTTCAATCGGTGAGGCAACTAATCTTCCTACACCAAGAACAATTATTAAGACAACTGCCCCTATTGCTACCAACCCGATAAAATCAATTGTGTCATTCATTTTTTCGCATCCTGTTGTTTCTCACGATCCTTTTTCATTTTATTCTTTACAGCAGCTCGTGCAGCTTTGACAGCTTCCTTTTGTGTGAACTTTGTTGGTTTCCCATCAACATGATATCTGTGCAGCTTATTCCAAAGTTCATCAGATTTCTTTTGAGCTTTATATTTTGTATGCCACTCTTGGATACGATCCCATAGTCTTCCAACTATTGAGTTCTCCAACATATATTTTGATATAAGCGTTATGTATTATTATATCTATTGTATATCAAGTTCCCTTTTTGTATAAACCAATATACGGTTTATGAAAATAACGCAGACGGTAAACCTTCACATTACGTTTCTGTTGGCAAAAGTCAATGGGTGGGGGGGTGTAGCACCCTCCCAACTAAAAGAGAGATAGTTCACTTTTTCTTTTTTCAAGAAATTTTAGAATGGTGGATTAAATCCACGTTTTCTTTGTCCGGCAAACCCACCAGCGTACGGATCATCAAAAGTTCCAGAGTTGTAATTCCCATAACCACCAATTGTATCATCATATCCTTCCGGTCTTGGTTTACTTTTGGCTTTCCATTGGCTGGTACTTTTCTTTTCATCTGATGCATAATTCTTTGTGGACTTCTTGACTTCTTTTACTGCCCACTGTGCAACAGCTTTCCCAGACTTCTTTACAGCTCGGACAACTTTTGTTTTTTTAGTAAGGGTCATTTTTAATCTCCCACTTTAGAAAGGTGAACCTTTCATATCAAACGCTTTTGCTAATCCACGTTTCTTGCCTTTACTGGCATCAAGGTCTTTGAAGTACCAACCCGGTAAAGCAGCAGCGGTCTTGTTCTTCCGTGACCACTTGTCCCGCTTGAGTTTACCCACGGGTGATCCTCCGCCTCCGCCGAACCCTCCGCCAAACATCGGTGGAGCTCCTATCTTCGGGAAAGGTTTGTTTCTACCCCACGGGACTCCCCCTCCGCCTCCATCGTCTTTTTGAATAAGATCCGTTGGTCTAGGAACCACAATTGTATCTTGACCTAGAATTGTTTTCTCTCTCTGTTTAATTGGTTCTCCTATTCTGGTTGTCGGGGGCGTTTTGAGTTTCTGTAACTCTACCAATAGAGATATTCTAGGCTGGTCAAGTCTTTCAATGGGTACTTGTCCCATGTCGTATTTAATGGCAGGTTTTTGCTTCTGGACTGTCATCCATGAGAACATTTGTTCTTCGATGGGTTTTTGTGTAGGTTGTTTCTGCCCAGACGTTCTTCCAGCCATTTCTTCCCACAAGACATCAGCCCGTGTTTGCTTGAACGCCGCTACACCTTTTGTGTTGGGGGATTTGCCAAACGATCCCATGCTTGTCCGTGTCTTTGAACCAGAAGGTCTTAACATCCGCATGTCTGGTGCCGGAGCACGGTTCTCTAATACAATATCTCCTCTTTGTTTAAGACCGGCATTTTTAATATTCATCATCTTATTGTATTCTTCTATTGTCTGTGTTGGTTTCCGCTTTAGGATCGTTTCTCCAAATCCATCGACAGTTGGTTCTCCAGCACCGCCACCGGGAATATCGGGTTTGGGTTTTTGTTTATATCCCGCAAAAGGATTATCTCCCCCGGCAGGAGACCCACGTTCAAGTTGGTTTCCAAACCCGTCAGTAGTACGGGCTGCCCCACTACCTCCGCCTTCAATATCAGGTTTTGGTTTTGGTTTATATCCGGCAAAGGGATCTTCCGGGGTTCCTCTTTCGAGTGTGTTTCCGAATCCGTCAGTAGTCCGTGCTGCTCCACTACCACCACCTTCGATATCGGGTTTGGCTTTCGGTCTATATCCTTTGAAGTAATCGGATGGTTGTGTTGAAGGCTCTCCTTTCTTTTTGAATGCGTCTAATAGTCCACGCTGTTTCGGTGCGATCTTATTCCCAAATGGATCGGTGGGTTGATTAGATATTCCTTTACCGGGTTTTTGCTGGAAAGGTTCTGATTTGTAACTCTCTAATAATAGATCTCCGGGAGCTGCTGCTTCTCCGGGCGGAGTGGGCTTTCTTACTCTAGCCCCCACATTCTCAAGAGCGTAATCCCCAATAGAAACCTCTCCACCAAAGGGTGTCTCTTTAGGTCTGATCTGTGCGTTCTCCCTAAGTAGATCCCCCAACGAAGCTGGTTCTCCGGCTGGTTCCGGAGCCCTTGATTTGACACCAGCATTCTCTCTAAGGAAATCTCCGGGGGTAGCTGCTTCTCCAAGCGGCTCTGGTGTTCTAGGTCTAACACCAGCGTTTTCTCTAAGGAGGTCGCCGGGGTCGGGTCTCCCGGTTTCTTTTGCAGGGGATTTGAATGGAAGGGGTTGCTCGTCGTAAGGTAAAGGTTGTTTAGATACCTTTGTGATTTTAATAGGACTTGTCTTTTCTGTTATAAACGATCTGCCTGATAGTGCCATAGACGTTCCAGCAAAGACTGCAACACTTGGTGCGATTTGTCCACCCCGCAGAGAGGTATTCTTCGCCGAGAAGTCGCTGAACCACATACCTTTGTCGTTTTTAGTTACTTCTCCTCCAATAACGGCTACACCAATTGCTGGTAGGACATACTTGGATGCAGAACGAACAGTTAATTGCGTAGCTGCTGAAGCACCCATCTTTGCTGCTCCCCTCACAGCAAGTCCTTCAATACCTGCACTTGCTACACCGAACACTGGTTCTAACGCAACCGCTTGAACTCCTGCAACCACAAGGTTCTCTGGATGCTCAACGACTGCTTTGTTTGCAGACCAGCCGAACCGATTAATATAAGCGTCTGTCTTTGCGATTATGTCAGCCCGTGGATTATCGAGAACTGATCCATACCTATCAATTTGTTTTTGCGAAGCCTCTGGTGAAGAAGCACCGTATCTTACTAATAATTGTGATACGCCTCCACCCCATTTCGAGAACTCTCCGTACTCTAAACTTCTACCAGATTTATCGAAACCCATATTCTGTGCGCCGGGTCTATCTGTGGGGAATACCGATTGTTTTGTGCCGGGATATTTTACCCAGCCAAGGCTATCAGTAAGTCCACCAGTTACTTGACGGTAACCGCCTTGCACGATATCTGCTGTAACAGCACCACGACCACGAACGGGAGTGTTATCTAACGGGGTTGCTTGCTGAGGGGTTGGGGTTTGCTGTTGTAAAGGTCTGACAGTTTGTGTTTGCGGGTTTGATTGCAGAGTGTTTACAATTGGAGTGACGACGGGTTGAGTAACTTGCTGACCGAAATCATATACCTGTTGAGGAGCCTGTTGAATAGATTGAACTACTCGTTGGCTTTGGTCAGTTACTACTTGTCCCGCTTGCTGTCCAGCCCCGATAACTGTCTGAACTGCGTCCTGTCCTCCTTGAAGGATCTGTTCCCACCATTCCGTCATAGATACCGATCACCCGAAGTCTTTGGTAATATGCTTTGGATAAAGATTACAATACCCAGTACTGGCAATGCATAGCAGATGAAATAATAAAGATTAACGAACCACCACATCGTCCCCTGCTGGGCTTTCTGGAAGTCTGGGGATACATGAGAGTTATTCAAAAGAATATCTCCAGTATCTCCCATTGTTAAACGGTCAATTAATGTCCCGCCAGCGTATGCCATCAAGATACCTAAAGTAATACAGACGATCATTAATACAAATCCCGTCCCAAAAATCTGAAAGGTTGCCATTATTGACCACTGTTCCTTTTATTTACAGATGCGAGGATCGCCCATATAAATACACCTACCAAGAGGAACACCGGGACTGCTGCGAGAATCTGCATTCCGAATGCAATAGGTGCTGCCGTTTGTGTGCTCATTGTGCCTTCGGCAATTTGCGCGTTCACCGGGGTCATAATAAGATTGAACCCATACGACATTGCCATCCATGTTGCGGCTCCTAATATCAGGAGAGTTACGATCATAAAGAAAGCATACGCAATTGCTTCTTCGTTGTCAAACTGTGCCATTACTTAAACCCCCAGAAATACCACAATGCGAATCCTACTCCAAGGATCATTACCAGTATTGCTAATCCTCCCCACCACGCTGATTGGATTTCATACGGGACGACGGTTAGGTTTGCTGCCGTGTAGTTTGTTTCTACATATACACTTTGCATTGAAGCACCGAAAATAATGACACCAATTACAAATACAAGTCCGAGAACTACCAGTAAAAAGATAGGCATTATTCCCCCGGATGATCTACCGCGTGGCATTATTCTTCACTCTCCTGTTCCATGCGCCGTTCAACGTAAGCATCGTAGATCATAACCAATGCATAGATCATCATAACGACAGCAAATAACATTAGCATGTATCCTATTGAAGCATCGTAGATAGGAATTGCACAACTATCACAGACTGCTGACCAGACAGTTTCGTTTGTCCAAACCATTCCTTGTGTTTCTGGATCATATACCGAAGTGTTTGACCACACCCACGAACCTGTAGAAGTAATAGCCGGGTCGTATTGAACTACACCAACAGATATTACTACAGCGAGATAAAAACCGAGCAGCGATGCGATAAACGCTGTTACGATATTCCCGTAATACTTGTTTCGAGTGTCGATGATCGAATAAAGTACCAGTAGTATCTCAACAGCGACCAGAATATTAAATAAAGAGAGTGGTATCATTTCTTACTCCTACGGGCGATCACAATTGCGCCTAACATTCCCCCAGCAAGACCGAACACAATAGCCGTTGCTTCTCCTCCGGACATTGCCGAACCGGATGTAGCAGCAACCGGGTCAACGTCAGTAACTTCCGGGCAAAGGAAATAACTGGTAGAGACCATACTTGCCTGTGTATTCCCGGCAAGTGAAATCGTTGCCGTCCGTGCAGCAACACTTGACGTACTGGCATTTATCCTGATGACAATGCGATCCTCGTTGTTAAGCGGCGTGTAATTCCTTCTGGCATACGATATAAGATGTTCTGTTGGTGTGAGTTCGTTGACATCATTAGAGATGACCTGCCCGTAAAACAACTGCGTTTCGGTTCCCGCCGATGACCTGACATACGGAATAAAACTGAAGACTGTTGTCCCTGTGGCACTTGACACGTTTAAGTATGTCCTGAACCTCCACAATCCGGGAGCTATCATATCAACACCGGGTGATCCCGGTTTCGTTGCGAAGGTAGCTATTGTTTTTTCTCCCGTCGCTGAAGATACGCTGATCGATCTGGTTACTGTGCTGGAGAGTTGCGGGATATGATCGAGAATTGCATACCCAGCAATATCCGAACTGTCGTTTCTGAAAAACATGTCCTGTTGACCGCACCACGGGTAATCTTCCCCCGCTGCTTGTGCAGCCATCGCTGGTAAACACATCGCCAGTAGAACCAGAACTGTTATCAGATACTTCATGATCTTCGCTTAGATCTCCTTCTATTTTTATCGTGTTCGTTTACGAAATATATGCTGAACCCGCTATCGAATTTCTCATGGATATATTGGTTCGCATCATGAATTGCTTTCGGACAATCATCAATACCAGTAGCAAATTGTTTTTGCCCTTTTGACATCCCAATTGAGATGCCAAGTTTAAACGGATCGTTTCGTTGTCTCATTTAAAAACTCCCATAAGATGTGCTGTTAGTACTGCACCGATTACAACTACCGCCATTGCAAGTATTCCGCCACCAATAAAAGCTCCAAGGAATCCAATCGTAATACAAGCTATGATACTTGCCATCTTTGCGTTTCCATGAGATATCCACAACATTGAAAAGGGGATTAATGCAATAATCATAATTGCTGTAGCACCCATAAAATCGGGATAGACCATTAACGTATTATACGTAGCTGATGTCCAATTAGGAATGGTCTGATTTGTTTCATTCCAACCACCAACAGTATCATTGATAATCGGTATAAATCTTGGGAGTGAGATTGTTGCAATGGGGTCAGTTGCAACTTCTCTGGGCAATCCTATAATAAAAGAGAGCAGACCCATTATGACACCTGCCTCCCAGTCCACCATTCATAGAGACCGAAGATCGTTATGAGGGTTAAAGGAGCTTGTACCATTAAAGCAATTGTCCATGCCCATTTATCTGGAGCACCGAACATTGTCATATAATCATGTAACATCGGTGCTACCACAAACAATGCGAGAACCCCCTGCCCGATTATCCGTAGGAACATTATCGGAATCATAAAAGCATTGAAAACATTGAGTGGAGTTGTCAAAGCTCCGCTTTGTAGATCTGTTACTTGACTGTCGTTTACTGTAGCCCCATATGGTGGTAATGCAGTATCGAAAACGCCTAAAGTATTCATTGTTCCTGTAACTATTCCAAATGTAAAAAGGAATAGCATAACAGTGTATAGTGCGTTCATTTACCCGTCTCCTGTCTTTTCGCTTCTCGTATATTCCATATAACCGCTATCAGTGTCGCCAACATAAACAATCCCACAAGTTTATCATTTCCGATTTTGTCTACTAACGGATTAAGCCAACCCAACGCCAAGAATATCCACGCTTCAAGACACACAATTACTGATACCTGTGGGGAAGTTGTTGCACCGGCTATCATCCCGGTCATTATCAATAGGAACATACATCCCCACATAACTAATTGTGGATCAAACCCGCCAGTAGTAACTGGGGCTCCCCGGAACCAAACGGTGTAGGATTTTTTAACTGTAGTTCCCCCAACAAGAGCAGTTACTGTAACTAATATGTTTCTACCGCCAACAGGAACAGTTACATCCTGATCAAGTGTAAATGAACTTGCTACTATCGGGAAGGATAATAAGAGAGTGGTATTATCTTGAGTTAAATTAATAAAACCCCCAGTTGTCGATGCCGAGCTATCTACATAGGTAATATTTATTCCCTGAAGCACCGGGGTTGTTTTCATTGTCCTGACTGTTACATTAACTGTTCCTGAAGTTATCACAACGGGTGGAACATAGATTCCATCTCCTCCCAGCGGGTTTGCAATAATTGTGTATTGTAAATCGTGCGGGTAGACGTAAATGTTCGTAAAAGTATATCCGGGTGCGGTTACCGAAATGTTATATTTAGTAGTCGGTACCATCATAAACTCTGTTTCCCCAAGACTATCTGTAGTCCCAGTCATTAGTGTGCTTTGAATGGGTGCTTCGTCAAGAGGAATACCCAACATTGTATATATCCAATCGAACGTTCCAGTAGTTGTAGAGATACCCTGAATAGATACTGTTGCGGTAGGAATTGGTTTTCCCATCCACGTTTTTACCTGAAGCAGAACGAGGCTGGGCTTTCCTTGGATATCGAGTTTACTAATATTAGTTATCGGTTTACTAGAGTTAATATAATTCAAATTTGTTACGCTACTGTTTGCTCCACCAGCATCCCACACTGTTAATGATGGAGAAAAAATACCGGAAAACGTGTAGGTGTGTAAGGGGTTTTGCTGGGTTGAATTTATTGTTCCATCCCCGAAGTTCCATGCCCACGCAACGGGAGCACCAGATGAAGCGTCTTGAAACTGAACGTTAAACGAATAATTTCCCGATGTTGGCATAGCAGAAAAGTTTGCAACGGGTGCAGCCGCCACAGCGGAGATACAGGATAGCAATACTATTATAATCAATAGGTATTTCCGCATCATTATGACCTCAAAGTTATTACTATGATAAACAGTCCTCATTGGTATTAAATACTTTCTCATAATCCACCCACTATAATCCTGATCGTATGTCATCAAACCCTTCCTCAAGATTCCAAATAACCGTGATTACTGTTGCTAATCCAAATAAACCGATTACAATGGGCATACCTATTGAATCTACCATTGGTTGGAACCATCCAAATGCAAGATACATCCACGCTTCGACGCAGATTATTATTGCTACATAACGTGCTTCTCCAACACCTGCCAACATTGTGGAAAGCATCATTAATCCGAATGCCACCCACATAATTAAATCTGCATTCTGGAAACCCGGAACGACTGGACTTCCCACAAAACTCACATAATAATCGTGGTTGTAATTCCCAGTGGTATCCACAATTCTTACAGATACTTTAAACGAACTTCCAGCAGAAGTTAATATAACATCCTTAACTTCTGTAAACGAACTGGTAGTTACGGGGATTGAATGGATGAGCGTTTTGCCTTCGGTGATATTAATAAATCCACCCGTAACTGACGCACCTGTGTCGTTGTAGACCATTGTTATTTGTCCAAGTGCCGGGTTGATTTTGGCACTTGACACGTCCATACTCTTAACCCCGATTGCTACAGTTTCCGGGATAGCCCAACCGAGTTCAGACATATTCAGGTTTGCCACAATAAGATATTCGGTGTCATGCGGAACGATATATTGAACAGGGAACTCATAACCCGCCAGAGTGGTGGTTACATTATATTTTACCGTAGGTATCATTAGGAATTCAACGTCTGCAAAACTATCTGTTGTTCCTTGTAACAAGGTGTTCTGAACTGGTGCTTCGTCTAATGGAATACCCAATAGCGTCTGTATCCAGTCCCACGAACCTGTTGTCGTAGTGATCCCTTGGATTGCAACATTCGCACCTACAAGTTCTCTACCCGTAGCAGTTTGCACATGGAACATTACTAACCTTGGCGCACCAAGCGGCTCGATCATTGGTGCAGTTACTATCGGCTGGACTTCACAGAGTTGGATTACTACTGTTCCGTTATTCCCTGTTCTACAAGAACCTACATATGGAGAATAATCTGCCCGTCCTCCAGAACCAAGTGTTGTAAGACAGGGGTAACTACCGCCTTGAATTTGTTCTCCATATCCGCCTTCACTGTAAAGTGTGTTGGTGAATGTAATGTTATTCCATTTCCCTGCACCACCAGCGGAACCAAATTGTCCACTTGCTCCCACAGAATCTGCACCACCGCCTCCGCCGCCCGTTGTTAAAGCGAACCCTCCGAAGGAACATCCTCCGTCATTTCCTTGTCCCGCAGTACCTAGTCCACCGACTGCGGTGCATCCCCACGGATTTAATACACCACCAGATCCGCCACCCCCTCCAGATCCACCGGGTAAACCTACTCCACCGGCTTGTTGTGTGTCGGGGTAACCGTATCCCCCGTCTCCACCACGTATTGCCAGAATTTGTGGTTGTGTGGTGCTGGTGATCGAAGAATTCTGACCTGCACCCCCGACGTTAATAGTGAATATATCTAAATTGTTTGGCGTGAAGAAATCGTTTGCAAGATAACCACCTGCACCACCTCCCCCGCCATAACCGGGTGTCTGGAATTCCGGTTGGAAACTAAACCCGCCAGTGCCACCACCGGCAACGACAAGATATTTTATGAATCCGATGCTGTTAGGCATAACGAATTTATACGGTAAAACGGCTGATTGGTTTTTGATATCATAAACGTAAGCGGTGCAGTAACCAGAATTAATTGCATACGCTGCGTGTATGACAACTGCATATACAGTGATAGAAGTATTCTGACACGACTGGTGCGCTACCCCGTTGCTATCAATAACGGTTAAAGATATATCGAACGTTGAACTAGTCAATGTCCCCGGAGTTCCTTCAACAAATAAAGCAGTCGGGTTTTGTTCCGTAGAGAATATAGCACTTGTCGTATTGCTTCCTGTTGCAGAATACGACCACGACCAAGAAACCGGGTGTTCTGGTACCGCCCAAGAGTGGTCAATGAAACTTATTGTGTCTCCTGAAAATAACGTTGAGTTACCTGTTGGTTCAAATGATGCACCACACGGTGCAGGTGTCCAGTATTTTATTATTACAATGCCCTTGTTACCGGGATCTGGAGTTGCACCACCAGCCGATCCACCCCCGCCTCCCCCGTATGTATACGAGGTTGTTCCGGGTGTATTAACTCCTGAAGCTCCTCCCCCTCCACCGGCAAGATTAATGTTCACTAAACTGAACACTGAACCATTGAATAATAATGGTGAACCATCAGTCCCACCGGCACCGCCACCGTTACCTGCGAAGTATTGCTGGGCAGATATTCCGTTAAATCCTTGACCTGCGGTTCCGTTCCCGTTATATCCTGCTGAAGTACCGCCGCCGCCACCAGAGCCTCCGTCTCCTCCAGACCCGCCCGTTCTAGTGTTTTTGTGATTAACGCCAAGACCGCCACGACCTCCTTCAAATGCCGTAATCGCATTGAACGTAGAAGGTTCATCTGCACCACCAACCGTTACAGGGATTTGTGCAACGCCGAGAGGTAATGTATATGTAGCACAATATACTACACCACCCCCTCCTCCTCCGCCCCCGTTTCCGGTTCCGTATGAACCCGCAGGATAAGAGTCTCCCCCAGTCCCTCCACCGCCGACTAATAAATAAGAAACTTCGCTGACATGGGTGGGAACATCCCACGCACTATTATTACTTACATTCCCAAAGATTACGCAAGTGTAATCAAGGTTTACTCCACAAGCATACGTCCCGTTAGGCGGAGAGGGTGGAATGAAAGAGATGTTAATGAAAGTAGATTGGGTTGAAATATTAAACCCTACAGAATTCGAGGCGTTTAAAGCAATTGAAAAGTTACCTGCACCAAAAGAACGTGTAGTGTTTTGGTTAGTGCTGAACCAGACTTGAGTGTTGTTCCCGGTTATATTCTGGAACGACCAGTTCCACGCAGTCGGTATATTTGAAGAAGTGTCGTTGAAAGTAACGTCTATTTTATTCGTTCCGTAAACCGACCCTAATACTTCTCCTAACGGTATAAAAGTTGCAACTGGAGTTAATGCGTTAGGAGTAGTATTGACCCACGTTAACTGGGTTGATGTAGCTGACCCATACACATTTGTTACAGTCAGGTTAATCGAGAAGTTCCCTACCAAGATCCCGTTATCGAACACACCGCTTCCATTTTGGACAATATCAAAGATCCCAGTACTGGTATTTGTACCAAAGCCCGTATAAGCCCAAGACCACCCAGTTGGGGTGTTCATAGTAGTTGACCCATTAAATGAGGCAAAAAAGGGGCTGAAGCCTTCCTGTGTTGATGTTGGTGTGAAACTTACTGTTCCTAATGTAGTATTAACCCACGCTATTTCTGGTGCAGTTACCGAACCGTAAGCATTACTCACATTCAGACCGACAGGGAAATTACCTAGTCCGAATTGATGAGTAACGTTTTGCGTAACATCATACGTTCCGTCCCCAAACGACCAATTCCACACAGGATTGGTCAAGGTTGTAGAACCGTTATAGGAAGTTATAACTGGTGCTATCCCCGTAACTTCTCCCGCTGGAGTAAACGAAGATGATCCTAATGTGGTGTTGACCCACGATACTTGAGTAGACGAGTTTGTACCAAGAGGAGTAGTTACGTTTAAGTGGATTGTAAATGTCCCTAATCCAAATACATATGTATTATTCTGGGATGTGCTGAACTCTGCACTCGAAGTATTTGTTCCGTGTCCCTGATACGACCACGACCACGCTGACGGACTGTTTGTTGAAGTGTCGTTGAACTGGACAGTTACCGGGACAATTCCTGTAACTTGATCTTGGACACCATTCATGGTGAATTGGGTTACTAACGGTTTTGGATAAGCAACAATTACAGTACCAGAACCGCCATCTCCCGAAGTCCCGCCACCTAATCCTCCAGAGCCGCCACCAAGCCCGTCTGTTCCGGGTGTGCTACCCGACCCACCTTCTCCTCCACCGCCGTCTCCGCCGGGGAAATATCTCGATAATCCAACACCACGGTAATATCCTCCGCCCCCGCCTCCACCGTAGGGAATGAATGGATAAACTATTGTGCTGTTACGTCCGTCGCCACCATATGCTGTCCCGTCAGTATTACCGGCTTCTCCAGTACCCCCACCGCCACCGGCTGGGTTTGAACCGCCAGCTCCACCATCATATCCTTGACCCGCAGTTCCAGCTCCGCCAGTTCCAGCGTAATATCCTCCCCCGCCACCAGACCCGCCGGGTAGACCGTTATCATAACCTCCTCCCCCGCCACCGTCTGCGGTCACAGAACCGAAGGTTGAGTTCTGTCCGTTGTTGCCGTAATTGCTGGGTGTGCCGACAACTCCCGCACCACCATCTCCGACGATGAGTGTAGTGTTTGCACCTATGGCAGCAGTTCCTTCAAGCATACCGCCTCCTCCTCCCCCACCGGCTGCGGCTATTCCAGAAGCTCCTCCAGAACCTCCACCACCGACTATAAGATAATTGACTGAAGTTATTCCGGGCGGTTGGACAAGGTAATGCGTTCCGGTGCTATTCCACATTATTGCATTATGCGACCAGTTCGACGCGATGTAATGATCGCCTTCTGCTGTCCATTGCGAATAGGATAAATTACCGCTGATGTTGACCCACGTTATTTGCGTAGAAAGTGCTGACCCGTAAGCGTTTGTTGCTGTTAAGTTTACGAGGTAATTTCCTATTCCGAAGTATGCAGTATTATTTTTTGATGTACTGAACTCCGCCGAAGAAGTATTGTAAACATACCCTTGATATTTCCACGACCACGACGTTGCTTTCAAACTTGAAGTGTCGTTGAAGGTTACAGGTTGTAATAGTGGCGGATCAGTTTGCGCATTGTATACTCCAACGGGAGTGAATGATGATGTTCCGAGCGTAGTATTTACCCACGCTACTTCTGGTGCGGTTGTTGTTCCATATCCATTAGTTACTGTTAATCCAACCGGGAAGTTCCCTAATCCGAATTGGTGTGTAACGTTTTGTGTAATTCCATATGATCCATCTCCAAACGACCAATTCCACGACGGACTACTCATAGTAGTAGAACCATTAAACGAAGTTGTGATCGGAACTATTCCAGTAACAGTTCCGGATGGAGATAATGCAGAAGTTCCGAGGGATACATTCACAAATGTATTCTGTGCCGAAATATTCGAGCCATACGCATTTGTGGCGTTTAAAACAATTGAGAAGTTTCCTATTCCAAACGTCTGTGTTGCATTCCGAGTAGTGCTAAACCACACTTGAGTATTATTACCAGTTACATTTTTAAACGACCAATTCCACGACGTTGGTGTTCCAGAAGATGTGTCGTTGAATTGAACTGATAACGGGACTATTCCGCTTGATACACTGTTAGTGAAAGTTGCTACGGGTAAGACTACTTGACTGAACCGTATAATTACAACACCAGAACCCCCGTAACCTCCCCATTTTGTAGAAGTATACGATCCCCCTCCTCCTCCTCCACCAAGCCCACTTGTTCCGTTTCCAGATACTGCTGCGGCGCAGCCTCCTAATCCGCCTCCGCCAAGTCCACCTTGGTTAAACCCAGTACAATATCCGGTTTCTCCCCCGCCTCCGCCGCCTCCAGCGTAATACACATCGGAGCCAGTGATGTTTGAAATGGTTCCATTTCCACCGTGTTGCTGACCGCCAGTGTTACCCGGATTTCCTGCACCACCTCCTCCGCCACCGTTACCAACACCACCGTTACCACCATAGAAACCTTGTCCGGAAACGTTTGCACCACCGACTGATCCTCCTTGAGAACCACCACCTCCAGAACCTCCGAGGTTACCGTTGACACCGTTGCGGTTACCTCCTCCACCTCCCCCGCTTTTTGCTGATAGGAAAATAGATGCGTTTGAAATTGTAGAGTTCTGTCCGTTAAGTGCAGAATAATCACTGAGTGCTCCGAGAAGTCCACCAGCACCGACTGTTATTGAATATACTCCCCCGCCTTTTACCGGGTATGAAGGATTGGTTAATAGACCGCCTCCGCCGCCGCCTCCGCCGTCTCCTCCTCCTCCTCCGCCGCCCCCGGCTACAATGAGGTATTTGACAGAAACAATATCGGCAGGAATTGTATAGGAACTCGACCCGGAAGCATTCCACATCACCAGCGAATCTGTGCCGTCAGTCGCCGTCCAGCAACCACTGGCACTTGTCCATGTAACTGCCCCTACACCGCTAACCAATAGTAAAAGGAAAACAATTAATGCAATTATTGCGGTGTAAAAGGTGTGACGCATTTACTTGCGCCCTCACCGACGATCTTTCCGGAAATTACAGTGACAGCGTGGACATACGCCGGGACGTTCAACTCTTGGTACCCAGCGGTGACCGCACTTTTTGCAAGTATATGTTCGTAACATAGTCAATACTATACACGTCGATGCACTTAAATGTTATCCCCTCATAGTAGGAGTATGCGATACAAATGCTATACCTGTTTTCACGTCGTAGAAAAGAAGCCATGCCCGATATGCGGAGAAACTTACCTCGAACAAATGTGCGAAGCGGATCATCATTGTAAGTGTGCTGAGATTATTACGTCGGGGATTAATCATTGTAACGTCTGTGGGAAGCCAGTTTGCCCCTGTGGAAGCCACGATGTTTCACAAGTGAGCAGAGTTACAGGGTATATGAGTTCAGTGGAAGGCTGGAATAATTCAAAAAAACAGGAACTGCGAGATCGACACCGCACTAATCCACACAACTTTGAATGAATATATGTATAGAGGAGTTATAACTCCTCTCAAGGAGTTATAAAAGGAGTTAGAGAATACGTCTGTAAAAGGAGTACAGGAGTTATGTGTCTACCCACGCAAGGAAAAGTGTAAAAAGTAAGATCGTGATCGTACGTGGAGCCCGGTGTTTTCACTAACTCCTAACTCCTCCTCACGTCTGAAAACGCAAAAACACTAACTCCTTTTTTGTAAATTATATATGAAGAAAAGTATATGAAAACGATATATATGTATTCTTACAACATAGTGATTTTCCATACAATCGCTTTATCTTTAACCTTTTCACTTTTTTCAAGTTTGTAAGTTCTGAAAATACGATCTTTATGTTTACGCATGGCAATACCAAACACTCTACTAAAATCTCTAAACCCAAGATTATCTGTGAGATCATCAGGAAGAATGCTTTCTAGGGATATACCTCCTCTAACGTTGTTAAGGTCTTTTTCAAGGTCTATAATATTTGAAACATTTGATGTGGTAAATCCAACAACGTTCTCAATCTTTTTTCCATCATCGTCTTTCATGAAATATCCATGAGCCACTAATTTATCATAAAGCACTTCAATAAAAGTATTCCATTGTGGTGCATCAACGTCTGTGGTCTCTATCATTTCCTGTGCGTTGGTGAGGAAATTATTACAACCAATAAATCGCATTATCCCACCGAGGGTATTCCTCCATACCTCAAAAGAACCCATCGACGGTAACTTACAATCCGCTTGTGGTTTCCCTGCAAGAACCCACCCCCTTACTATCGTATAAATCGCAGCAAGGATATTTCCTCGATTTTCCGTTATCCACGGTATCTGGTTATGATGGAACGACGTTTCCGAACGCAACCAAGGGCATTCCATATTTGCATTCATTCTCGAACCTACTACACGACGGGCAATATCGCCGCCGAGTTGAACATTATTTCCGTTGATCAACCATGTCTGACGGTGTGGAGAAGTGAATATCATATTCGAACCAAGTATCCTATCGGAGTAAAGACCGCATGTGACCAAAGAAGCAAGCGAAGGCAGATTAACCTTGTCCTCGATATTATCTACAATACTTAATAAATTACCTGACCGAAGAACGCCGGTGATAACCTTCTTCCACTCCTCCTCACCTCCTTTACTCAACGTCATAACTCTTGCAACTTCTCCGGTGACAATAAGGGCTACGGTATCGCACAATAAACCTGCGCCGGTACCGGCACTGGGTTTGTCGATCAAGAAGATAGGGATATTTCCGTCGATAGATGGTCTGATAACCGCAGTTATTAATAAAGATATTATGTTCTCTCTACTGGTTTCATCAACAAAAGGGAAATCCATTATAGTTTCTTTCAAAAATGTAAGGGCAGTTTGAACTTCTTCTTTCGTTGGGTTTGTAGGTATTGGAGGGATTACTAATCCAGTACTTCCATAATACATCTGGGCAATGGTGTCATAATGGCTGCTAAAATTAATATTCCCCGTCTGTAAATCCATTATTGGGCAGGTAACAATACCAATCAATTCTGGCAACCCTTCATACGTGTGGCGGCAAAGAATATTCTTTACAACATCTCTGGGTGGTGCAAACGGAATATCGTCCATTAACTCCTTTGGATCTCCCAGTGGGTTTGCCGTCAAAAAGTTATCTACTTCTATCTCATGATTTCTTTTCCATTCCGCGTACTGCTTCTGTGTGGGTCTTTTAAAGAAATTGCATCGGTAAGTAAGGGCATTAAAAAGAACATCCTCATCTACTGGTTGAATAACTCTTTTACTACCCCCTGTTTTCATTATACGAACCAGACCCCCAGACTTCTGATAAATTGTGGGGTGCTGGTGGTTATTTGTGGTAAGAATAGCGTCGAAAGTCTGATCACAATATACTCGTAACTGCATTCCCCCATCAAGACGAACCGGGACTGGTTGAAACCCTATTTCATTTATATCTTCTTGAATTGCGATAATCTCTTGGTTAATCCCTTCAATCTCTATATCTTGCTCGTTTTGTTCTTCGTTTTCTTCATCTTCTGGCATTCTAAAATCTCCTACGCTTCCCGCAATGTGGGCATTTCGGATCTACATTCAATGGCAACGGTTTCTTACAAAAATAGCAGACGGGTGGACGGTCACCAAATTTCTCCGTCAGCCCGGACGTGGCTTTGTTAATAGTCCTTGCCATATAATCTGCACGGTTCATCTTCTCACGATTTAATCCAGATTTTAAAAGAAGGCGTTGCAGTTGGTTCACATCTTGTGTATAAAAAGAGAGCATCGAAGTCAACGCCAAATCACACTCCGAGCCGCTGTTATATCCGGAAGTACTTCCTCTCCACAACGACGTAAACTTCGAAGAATTTTTGGCATTGGATAACAGTTCAATGATTTTATCATCACTTAAATTAACTGATCCGGTTCTCTTAGGCATCACCGTGTTTGTACCGGGACTACGGTTTTCGGGCGAAAAAATTCCGGAATTTTCTGTTGCTGAGAATTTATTTTCAACCTTCGTTTCCACTGGAACTTTTACGAAATATTTATCGTAGAATATCTGAAGAACCACTTGTGAAAACTGCATAACTTCCCGGTGATTTTCCCAGACGTTGCCGGTCAGTGCAAAAAATCTTCCATCTGAGTATATTTCAAAGTCACCTTTTTTCCTTCCTAACTGGTCACCACCGGGATTTTTTCCTATTCCAATTATATGGAGCCCTTCACCACTTTGTGAGATCTCTGTATAACTATCAAGCAAACTTGCATTAACAAAAGCGCAGTTGTTTATTTTTCCGTTCTCAAAACAGTGATCAAGGTCTACGCCGAGAAATGGCAATTCTTTAGAAAAGAAAAAACCTAACCCAGAAATACTCGCGTCAGCACTATAGTATTTTTCAGCTTGTGCATATGTATCCCACGTCGTGAAATCATTCGCTTTCGCCCAACTTCCATCCCGTGGATTAATCGGGATCTTATCGGGTTTCGGCTTACCCGGTTTCTGGACAAGCTTCCAGCAGACCCAATTCGGATATCGCTTCAGTGCAGAAGGTAGTCCGTCGAGGTTAGTTTTTTTTGATAAAATCAATTAGATCATACCTCTCTTTAATAACGTATCAACAAACTCCGTTTTCTCCAAGAAGTTACCATACACAAAATTTCTCCCCGTCCTTTGATTTATATAACCTATTTCAAACAACAAATCGTCCCTTCTTGTAAATCTCCCCCCCTCATCCCAAAAACCAAAAGAATCAAAATCAAGGAATACTTTCGGTTTCGGAGAAGGTAACATCAAATTTAATGAGACCCCGGCTTCTAATAAATCAACAAGGAACTCTGAATACTTGGTAATCCATTTAATCTGGTGAGACCAAAAAATAGTGCTTTTATTATCCTTATTACTAATATAACAGTAATCTGCGTCTTTATTAACTTTAACGACCCAAACCATATTTCGATAAAACACCTCTCTCTCAAATCTTTCGTGAACAGCTAAACTACTATATTGGAATTCAACGACAAACTTATGAGTGGTAGTACAATAATCCGCCCTATGCGTTATCTCCCCTTTCTTTATGGCGACCTCAACTTCATTTTTGGGGAAAAACGACTTCCACCCTCTATGCCAATCTGTTTCCCCTTCCGACCAAGTATCGCATTCTTTAAGTGTTTCGTGCGCCCAGTGGTGAATATTTATATCTCCGCATTTAGGACGGACAATCGTTTTACAAAAAGGACATACCGCTTCCCCTTTATGAGTAGCCTTTATTTTTTGATTATCGTTACTAAGTGCATATAACATTAATCAGCTCCCGTCAGCCAGCTCTTGTGTAAGCAAAGGGTTCAGTCCGACCTGAACCCCCTGACTGTCGGGAGCTAACCAACTTGAAAAACTTGGTTTATTAGAATATAAATCTATTTAACAACTATAGTAGTGTTATAACAGATTTACTTGTTTAGTTTCATCTTCCATCCCATCGGTTACGACGGAAGATCCTCTACCTCTACTCATCTTTTTTCGGGACTGTTTACAAGTGAACCCGAAAACAACTGCACCTTTAAGCAGCGGGAAGCAGACCTCGTTAAAGGTACAGGTTTCGCAGTCGGTCACCGAGCACCTGCTATTTCAACAAAGTTCCATTCCGTGTGTTTATCAAACGCTGAACTGACAATACAACGGGGCGGGGGGTAAAATGCCGGGGTTCCTCCTTGCAAGTCAATCGGAATCCGGATCTCACAAGCCATCGGGTCACCAGCGGCGCACCCCCGGCACTTAAAAATAAGCGTAGAGATCACG
>Ga0315285_10002301_pt1 | contig 19931 bp, 21 predicted proteins | sample YL17G09_36_MG_FD_203698 | JGI IMG/M metagenome (GOLD analysis project Ga0315285, IMG submission 203698) | Sediment microbial communities from Yellowstone Lake, YNP, Wyoming, USA - YL17G09_36 | ecosystem: Environmental > Aquatic > Freshwater > Lake > Sediment | place: USA: Wyoming | collected...
TTGAAAATTATTCAGTTGCTATCACATTAGTAGATAATGAGGAACGTATTGTCTCTTGGAATAAATACACTGAAGAGCTCTTACATATGCAGGAGAGTGATTTGTTCATGAGGCCAGTGAGTTCCTTATATCCCCCAGAAGAATGGGAAAAAATACGTAAAGAACATGTTCGACAAAAGGGAATCCGATATCGAATGGAAACGAAGATGCTTCGAAAAAATGTAGAACCATTTGATGTCGATATCTCTATATGCATTTTAAAAGGATTTGGAGGAGAAATTGTAGGTTCCGTTGGTATTATTACGGACATCTCGGAGCTCAAGGAAGCAGAGAAGGAATTAAAGGAATCTGAGAAACGGTACCGGACTATCTTTGATAACTCTGCTGTTGCCATCACATTAACTGATGAGAATGAAAAGATTATTTCCTGGAATAAATACGCAGAAACGTTGCTAGGGATGAATAAGGATGATCTTTACCTGAGACCTGTTCAGAACTTGTATCCGGTTGCTGAGTGGCAAAAAATTAGATCACAAGATGTTCGGAAAAAAGGAATGCAACATCATCTTGTAACAAAAATAATTCGGAAAAATAATGATCCCCTTGATGTCGATCTCTCGTTGAGTGTGTTAAGAAATCATGAAGACAAAGTCGTTGGTTCGATAGGAGTCATCAAAGATATCACCGATCAAAAGCGAATGGAAAAAACGTTGGAAGAATCTGAGAAAAAATTTAAACTCCTCTATGAAAAAGCGCCGGTCCCGTACCATACCTTATCACCAACTGGTCTTATTACTGATGTAAATGAAAAATGGTGCCAAACATTGGGATATATGAAAGAAAAGGTAATTGGTAAATCAATATTCGATTTCATTTCCGAAGGCGAAAGAACGCAAGCTCAGGCGTCATTTGCACAGAAGATCTTTAATGGAAAATCATACACTGGTGGTCATGAGCGGGAGTACCGAACAAAAACTGGAAAGAAAAGACTCTTTGTAATCCATGATTTCTTCTTATTTGATAACGATAGCAAGGTGGTTTCGGTCTATACCACGATGGAGGACATCACGGAGAACAAGATAGCTGAACAGACTTTAAAAGAAAAAATTAACGAACTGGAACGATACAAAATCATCACGGTGAATCGAGAGATGAAACTGATGGAATTAAAAAATGAGATAAATGAGTTATGCACACAACTCCATCAGAAACCGAGATACAAAAATCAATGAATAATGCAAACTTTAAGTATTGACACCATTTCAAGCTTCTGATGATAGATCATTTTACATTTTTTTTTATAAAAAAGTGTGTTCTTTGTTTGGTTTGCGCTTACGGTATTGTTATTTTTTGGGATGGGAAGAAAAAAATTCCCATATCAAATTATTCGCATTAATATCGTGAGACGTTCTTCCGACGAGAACCTCGGGAAGGTATTGGTATCCATCTGGCCAGGTATGACCACCGTTATAGATCATATACAGAATTACTTCGGTATTATCGGTACCCTCACAGTAAATATCTCGTTGAACCCAGGTATGGTCTGTTGGGTCGGTATCTGGAAGTAATGTAATATTAGGCAGAGAAGAGCAATTATTATGCGTAACCCAAAACAGAACTGATTCAGGTACCGAGATGACCGTCCCACGGGGTTTCCTTGGAAAACCAACCTGGCCTCCTTCCCAGGGAACAAGAGGATCGTTTGTCCCACTCATGACGCAGACAGAGATTGGTTCGTCGGATATGTTGTAATAAAGCAGATCAGTTGGTATTGCACCAGCGATAGGTGCGATTGCCGCGATTTTTTCAGGTATTTCAAAAGCGAGTCGATACGACATCATTGCCCCATTTGATATTCCCGTGACAAATATTCGATCAGGGTCTATATTGAATTCCATGGTAAGATTATCAATGAGTGCGTTGAAGAAACCGACATCATCGATATTTTGTTGATGTGCTGGATCAGTGACATTTTTTCTGCCATCATTCCAATTTTTTTCAATACCGTCAGGATAAACAACAATGAAGTTATGTTGATCTGATAACACGTTGAATCCGCCGAGGGTAAGTGTTCTCTCCATGCCCTCACCCGTGCCACCACCACCGTGAAGGACAAAGAGGAGTGCTGGGGAGATATTCTCTGGTAATGAAGGTGGTATGTGGACATGATATGTACGTTCCAATCCATTGGTCATTATTGTCCTAGTGAACGTATGAGGATTCTCTGGGATTTTATACATACATCCAGTTAGAACTATGAGAACGACGAGAGGAACCCCGATGAGCAATACTTGAATAATTTTCTTCCTATTTCTTTTCATGATAATTCACCCGTTCTATGTATCTAATTTAATACAGGATGGATATTTAATTTTTTACCCAATTTACTCCCCATTCTTCCAATATATGAAGTATTTTAACAAATGAAGCTTTGTACAGAGAGGCTAAACTGTTAGCGCAATTTTTGCAGAAATAAGCAATTACATTTGATGGTTTTACTTGGTCGCGTAGGTTTGTTCTATCGTTGAAATGACCTTAATTCAGTCATCTTTTATGATTAATACCATATAATTTCTCGATAAGAAATCTATAAATATTATTATAGAATTATCTTATCAGGGGAAAATATGAAGACGAAACTCATCGGTTTTTTTGTATTTTTGATAGTATGCACAAGTACATTACCACTCTCAGCAAATAGTGGTTACAGAGATGAAAGCAAAAGACTTCTTTAGTATGGAGAGTCCTTGGGCGACACTTGATGTTACGATGCCGCTCTCATACTCCAGACCATTCCTCCCCATCATAGAGCGACTGCTCGAACGGTTCCCATATGCGTTTCTGATACTAAGGCACTTGGTAGAAGTAATCGAAAAATAACCTCCTCTCTTTTTTCTCCTATTGTTTACAATCTAATCTATGCCATGGAAGGGTACTTTTCGAATATCAAAATATTATATAGAGAACAACTTTTACAGTACAACAAATGGACCCTATGCATTTGAAAGAAAATACGTTGATAGTAACGAAAGAACCACTTGCTGGTGACACTCTCCTAAATCTGCTTCGTCTCCTTATACAAAATAGATTCAAAATTGACTTTCGATATATGCCAAGAATGCTCTACTCGGTTACGATAAGTAGTATGATGACCCCTTTGCGTATGAAAGAACATATAAAATTCGATAAAACCATAAAGGAAACAGAGGTACAGAATGATCCTATTTTTATCCTTGGGCATTGGAGAAGTGGCACAACCTATCTTCATAATGTTTTATCTCTAGATAAAAATCTTGGGTATTTTTCCACATTTCACGCTTCTCTCCCCGGGGTATTTTTAGGGAGTGAAACTCTTTTCAAATCCTTTGTTGCATTGAGCGTCCCCGAAAAAAGACCAATGGATGACGTAACTATGGGAACAGATTTGCCACAAGAAGATGAATTTGCTCTTGCTGCTTTTTCCACTTACTCAGCCAACCATGGGTTGTGTTTTCCGAGAAATGCAGAGTTTTACAACAGGTTTGTATTTATGGAAGATGTTCCTCAAAAGGCCATAGACGAGTGGAAAGAAGTCTATCGTTATCTCTTGAAGAAAGAAACACTCTATAGAGATGGGAAACAACTTGTATTAAAAAATCCTGCAAATACAGCTCGGGTCAAGCTACTTCTTGAGATGTTTCCAGAAGCAAAATTCATTCACATCTATAGGAATCCGTATCATGTCTACCTATCTATGATGAAACTTTTAATGAGTATCGTACCATTCATGTGTGTACAAAAACCTCCAAAGATAGAGGAGATAGAAAAACAGGTATTATATGTGTATGAACAGATGTACATGAAATACTTCAAAGAAAGAAACGATGTTCCAAAGGGCAATCTTGTAGAAGTAAGATATGAGGATTTTATTCAACAACCATTAAAAGAGTTAAAAAGCATTTATACAAAACTACAGCTCGATGGTTTCGATAAATCTGAAAAAACTTTCAATGAATATATAGCATCCCAAACAAATGTTAAAATACAAAAATACATCATGGATGAAAGTATAAAACAAAGAATATATGGAGCATGGAAATTTGCGTTTGACAATTTTGATTATACAGAGTAATCTTTTTTCTCCTGTTGAGTAGAGAAAGAGATGTCGGGGGCGGGATTTGAACCCGCGACCTCCAGATATCTTAGCGTTAGCTACAAGACGAACCTTTGAGCTGAGCTTATGAGTCAGGCGCTCTGGCCAAGCTGAGCCACCCCGACGTGACAGGATGCAGAATAGGGACTGTTTATAAAAAACTTTCTTGGTAAAACAGCATCATTCTTCTAAGGCAAGTTTTTTCTTTCCACGCAAAAAAATAACAGGAATTGAATCGTGGTTCAATCGTTTCCGTAATTCCGTGTCGTTGGTAACAACCACCCCATGCGTTTTTTTCGCTGCTTCAATAACTGCATCATCTGCGTTTCCCGCTATAGTTTCAACTGTTTCGTAACGCTCGGCAAGTTTCAATGATGCTGCTGCTTTCCGTTTCCTCTCACTGGCTGTCTGCTTGGAGAGGACCTCGAGTTCTTTGATTACCTCAGTGGGGACAACAATACAATATCCATCAAGTAATCGGAAGAGTTCTTTCTCCCAATCAACGGAAAATTCAAAAAACATTAGGAAAGCACTACTATCCAGGATCACTGTTTTGTGGATTTTATCTCCCCGTACCCTATCAAATGCCATTTTCCTTCAATGCGCCTGCTCACTGCGATGCGCTGCCCTTGATCAGCACAGACCGGTAATTTCAGTTTTACTCGGATCCAATCTGGTCGAAGCTCACTGATGATTCCAACCGTGGTCGCAGTCCCAACCGTGAGCATCAACGGCTCATTGGTTTTCAAAGGGTCCACATTCTTCTCATCAACTGTTCCAACAGCGCGCTTCAACAGACACATCGATAAATCAAAACTATCAAGGACTGGTGGAAGCTGACCTGGTCTTCCAACGATTTTTCCCGCAAGAGAATCTGATTTTACCATCGTGGGATCAAGCTCAGTCCCAATGGCTATCAATCCTCCAGGTAACGCCGTATTTGTTAAGGTTCCACCAGTTATCAACGTATGCGCTGTTGTAAAAATTGGTTCGAGGACTTGTTTTCCTTCTACTTCCCGCTTTCGTCCCGGTGCAATCTCGATTTTCTCTCCTTTCTTAAGCGTGCCTTGGAGGAGCGATCCTCCGACGACGCCACCTTTTAATTCACTGAGTTTCGTGCCAGGTCTATTCACATCGAAACTCCGTGCAACGTACATGAGTGGTGGTTTTTCCATATCTCTCTTTGGCGTCGGAATATGTTCTTCCATCGTTTTAATCAAAACATCAATATTGATATCATGATGTGCACTCACCGGGATTATCGGTGCGCTTTCGGCACAGGTGCCTTTTACGAACTTCACAATCTGTTCATAGTTTTTAACCGCGTCTTCCTCAGACACTAGGTCGATCTTATTCTGAACAATAATAATCCGTTTCGCACCAATGATTTCTAACGCCATGAGATGTTCTCGTGTCTGCGGTTGTGGACACACCTCATTTGCAGCAATAACCAGGAGTGCACCATCCATGATTGCAGCACCAGAAAGCATGGTTGCCATCAACGTCTCATGACCAGGTGCGTCAACAAACGATACCACCCGAAGCAATTCAGTTTTACCTTTACAATTCGGACAGGTTTTCTGCGTTGAATAACACGCAGGATCATCACACGTTGGACACTTATAAAACGCGGCATCCGCGTACCCAAGACGAATCGAAATACCTCGCTTCAACTCCTCGGAATGCTCATCGGTCCATTTACCGGTCAACCGCTGGGTAAGCGTAGTTTTCCCATGGTCAACATGCCCGATCATTCCGATATTGACTTCAGGAGGCTTCGGAAAACTCATTATCGTTCCTCTTTCTTCTCCTTAGGCGACGATACTTCCTTCGTTTCCGTTTTCCCTTCAGCTTTTATAATTTCATCAATTGGTTTTGCGCCAGGTTTCATGACCTTCATGTTTACCTGGACGATCTGCTGGTTTATCGTGTTTCCCCGGACTGATTTCTTCTTCCGTTTCCCCCGTTCTTTTGGTTTATAGCCAAGGCCTCTACTCAGGAGTAATCGTCTTCGAGCAGAACCAGGGATATCATGTCTCATTGGAAATCCATCTTTATCAGTCCCACCAGTGATCTGTAGTTTATATCCTGGAAGTGAGACGAAGATGCCGTCGACTTCGTCGTTGATTTTTTTACCGATCAACGAGTTTGCATGATGTCCACTTACAGGGATGTTGTATGATTTTCCAGATTTTATATCGTTTACGACCACTTTGAATTCTACCATGGTTCTTTCTCCTTATAATTCTTCTTTCTACAGAGTAATCTTATAACGTAGTGTTACAAGAAGTGGAATAGCGAGTATTTTATAAATCTTCTCCTTAACAGAGAACCACTATGTTGTTCTGCGGGTTTTCACAGGGTTTCTACCCTGTTCTTCGTTATCTTTAAACACTCAAAAAGAATTTAAGGGATAAGACCATTCCAGTTCGAACTTTAATCATGGATAAAAACGTGAGAGAATGTACACCTTAACAAAAATAAATGATACGGTTCGAGTGCCTCCGGAGCGATTTGGTGAAGATTTAAACGAAGCAATACGAGATATCGTTCAAAAAACATTTGAAGGAACCATTCGGCGGAACCATGGGTTAATTGTAATTGTTGATAACATCACACCCTTAGGTGACGGCATTGTGATTCATGGTGATGGCGGCATGTATCAGAAAGTGGAATTCGAAGCACTCACCTTCAATCCGATATTACAAGAGATCATCGATGGTCTTGTCTGTGAAATCGTTGAGTTCGGTGCATTTTGCCATATTGGTCCTCTTGATGCCCTGTTGCATATGAGTCAGATAATGAATGATTACGTTGATGTTGACACAGAAAGCGGACGGATTCAGGGAAAAGAAACAAAGCGGATACTCAAAGTTGGTGACCCGCTTCGCGCGCGTATTGTCGCAGTGAGTTTAAACGAGTTGTCTGCGCGGGAAAGCAAGATTGGTCTTACCATGCGGCAGCCTGCACTTGGTACCCATGAATGGCTGACCGAGCCAAAAGATGAGAAGCGGGACGAAAAAAAACGAGAAGACCGAAGGGGAAAGCGGGATGATCGGAGGGGGCGGAAATGAAGAGCTTAAAGGCTTGTAAAAATTGCCATTTCTTGACGGAGAAGGATCGTTGTCCGAATTGTTCTGAGCAGACCGTGAATCGATGGCGCGGGTACGTGATAGTTCGTGACCCTGAGCATTCCCAGGTTGCAAAGAAGATGAATATCCTAAAGCCTGGTAAGTATGCCTTGAAGGTTAGTTAAGGATGTATGTGTTACCTGATGATTTGAAGGACACGTTGAAAGGGTATATCGGGGATCTGGTGGATGAACCAGGACTTTTAAAACTCCTTAAAAAAGAAAAATACATTGTTTCTGTAGGGGATAAGGTAACGTACACCTTGCTAAAGCACGGTATTACTCCTATTCTTTGTATTGTTGATTATAAGCTAGAACGGAAACCGTACCCCTCGGAGATGAAAGCATTTATCCAAAGGTTTAGTACGATTCGTCTTCAGATAAAGAATCCTCCTGGAACTATTACCGATGAATTGTGGGATGCGATTAAAACCGTTTTTAAAAACCTAAAGAACAGCCCTGTTTGTATCGAGGTGGACGGAGAGGAAGACCTTGCTTCGTTGGCCGCAATCTACCTTGCTCCTGGAGGCGTAACAGTAATATATGGATTGCCGAATAAGGGGGTCGTAGTCGTGAAAGCAACCACGGCCCATAAACAGAAAGTAAAAGAAGTATTAGATAGAATGTGATGTCCTATGGAAATTGAGATTCAATCAAAAACCGATAACCTCTTGCTTGGAAGAACAGAAGTGCGTTTTGTTATTGTTCATGAGGGTGAAGGTACTCCGAAGCGGGATCTGGTGCGAAGTGAGCTTGCTGAGAAACTGAATGCGAAGAAAGAAACTATCATGGTTGATTTTATGCGATCTTCTTTTGGCGCTCGAAAAACAGTCGGTTATGCGAAGATTTACAAGTCTATTGAAGATGCAAAAGCAGGTGAAGCAGACCCTATTTTGAAGCGTAATGGCCTGGGGACGAAGAAGAAGCCGAAGAAGGAAGCCCCAAAAGAAGGTGAAGAGAAGAAAGAAGCACCAAAGGAAAAACCTCAGAAAGCAGAACCAAAAGCACAACCGGTGGAGAAACCTGTAGAAGCAAAGAAGGAATAAATCATGATGAAACGAGAAGTGTTTAAGGTTGAAGGCGATAAAATTGTTCGACAGCGGAAAAACTGTCCGAAATGTGGTGACGGTGTGTTCCTCGCAGATCATAAGGATAGATTAAGCTGCGGGAAATGTGGGTACACTGAGTTCAAAGCAAAGAAACCGGAAGAAGAGAAACCCAAAGCATAATTCGCCAGTACCGTTCATTCTCATGCGTTTTTTTTACTATATATTCTTATGATGATATCGATGCAGCTTTTTTTCACCTTCATCTAATTCTATATCATATGTGATATGAACGAATAACTGGCAAGAAGGAAAACCTATTAATTCTTCTGCAGATTAGCCAGATAGTCTTGGACCTGTAGTGTAGCTTGGATATCACAGAGGCCTCCGGAGCCTCTGACTCGGGTTCAAATCCCGACAGGTCCGTTATTTTTCTTCTATTACTTGGTCAAGTTTGTATCGTTGTACGTTCCATCGAAACAATTGATTCATCTCAAAATCATATTTTGTTTTATAGTAAAAAACGAACAAGAAACAATCGAGGAAAAAACGTGGTCCACGTAGCTTTACTCCATCGAAAATATACATTTTTATTTGCCAACGTTGTACTTCTCTCATAAATCGTCGCAAATGAGGTTTTGAAACATATTTTGTTTGAAGCACCGGTCCTATGTTCTCAACGTGGGTTGTATTGATCATTTGTTCATGTTCACAATAGTGTCGTATCTCTGTTCCAGGAAGTGGATAGAGAAGTCCGAAGAAGATTTCATCAGCATGGGATTGTTGTGCCATTTTTAGGCTTTCGTTCATCATTTCAATAGTTTCATCAGGGGCACCAACCATGAAATACAGACGTAACTGTAACTTATTCCCATGGATAATCTCAAACGCATCAGAGATCTGTTGATTTGTCATCTCACGTTTATACACCTTGTTTCTGATAGACTCGTTTCCTGCTTCAACTCCCATCCGTACTTGATAACATCCTGCATCTTTCATCGTTTTTAACAAATCATCATCCACTAAATTTGCCCGAACATTCACATTCCATCTAATCAGCTTGTGATATCCTTTTTCTTTGAATCGTTTACAGAACTTAGAAACGAACTCCTTATCCAGGATAAATGTATCATCGAAAAAATACAGATATTTCAATCCCTTCCTATAATATTGTTTCATTCGCAGGTCTATTTCATCTAAAACATTATCCACACTACGAAACCGTACATAGGTCCCATGGAGTATTTTCTTTAACGCATGATTACTGCAATAAGAGCATGAATAGGGACAACCTCGTGAAGCCATGATGGGAAGATGGTTGTTGTTAATGAAGAAATATTTCTGCATATCAAAATTATCAAAATCTGGGAATGCAAGTGAGTCCAAATCAGTGGTTAACCATCGTGGTTTGTTCTTGATAATTTTTCCTTTCTTTTTATACCAGATACCTTCAACATCAGTACAATTTAACTTATTGTCTAGCAGCTCTTGAAGAACTTTTTCTCCTTCCCCTGTGCAAATGATATCGACCTCATGATGACGGATGACCTCTTGAGGCGAAAGAATTACATGGACACCACCAAAAATAATTTTCACAGACATATGTTCTTTGATGAATCGTGCAATCATGATCGCCTCATGAAAATTGAAGCTTAGAACTGAAAATCCAATGAGGTCTGGTTGTTCTCTTATGATTTCCTCAAAGACGTATTCCTGCCAGTCGTTTTTATGAAATGCTAAATCAAGGATTTTACCATGATGGGCCGTTTTAGTGGTAATAAAACCTTTAAGGGCTGTCAGTGCAATTGGTGGTAACAATGCATACGAACAAATATTCGGTTCAATAAGAAGAACCTTCATAGACTTGTCCCTTAATATCTAAAACATTTCCTACTTTATATACAACATGTTAATGGGCAGAATTATAAATAATCGAGTGATTTCTTTTTTTTAATTTATTCAGAAACCGCAGCTTTATAAATAACATATCTATGTACGGGTCACACTTCGATAAAAATCCATAATGGGTGAGTGTCAATGGGCGAAGCTGAAAAGATACAAAAGAGTGCTTTTTACGTCTCACTTTCAAAAGATGGAGTAACCACAAAGGTTGAGAGCGATAACGTCTCTGAGATTGTCGGTCTTTTAAAAGAAGATGCGCTAGAATGGATGGATTTTACGGTTGAAAACATCAATGAGGATAGCTTTTTCATAGCGACCTCATTAAAATTTAGCCTTCAACTGGTCGCCAGCGTGCTTTCTGAGCGGTATTCTTCCTATGACGACTTAGACACAGAACTAGGGTTAATGTTGCCTGCAGTGCGTGTAAATCACTTTGATGTGAAGGTGTACCCTCTTCTCATGTTGATTCGTAAAAATTTAATTCTCACGATTCATCCGAAAGAAGTTGTACGGTTACAAAAAATCTACCGGTACGCTGATATTTTCATGAAGAAAATCCGTCAGGACCTTCACTGGATGGATAAACTCACGATTCTGCTGACTCGAATCATTGATGAAAACAACCAGAAAAATTTCAACGGCCTTCGGATCATCGAAGAAGAAGGCGACGAACTTGGAAAATACATGGTGATGCCAAAGGCACCACGAACTGAAATCGGTAACGACATCTATAAAATGAAACATGCTTTAATTACCTATCTCAATACGCTTTGGGCATCATGGGATGTGATTAACTCTTTACGATATGGGGATGCAGAGACGATAACGGATAACCCGAAACTCCTACAGCGGATCGGAATACTGGGAGATGACATTAACAGACAGATTGCTCTAAGCGAACACATGAGTGAGGTACTCGCATCTGGTTTGGAGGTGCTACAGACCATCTATAACAATCAACTACAGATGTTGAACAATCGTCTTGCGTTTGTAGCAACTTGGCTTGCTGTCCTTGGTACTGCAGTTCTGGTACCTAACACCCTTGCAACGGTGTTTGGTATGCCAGGTTTTGCATTTTTAGATTGGAAAATAGCTGTTGTTTTAATCCTTATATCCACCGTTCTGTCAGCTGCACTTATGTATATTTTTGTAAGGAAGAAGCACTGGATCCCACCGAAAAATGAATGTTCATAACCGTCGTGGAAATGATGCCGAGGTCATTAAAAAATCTTAGGGATCATTCTCCACGGAACCTTTTCCATATACTCTGTATACGTCTCACCGTACTGCTTTGTTAATAGTTTTTCTTCATCGATAATACTCCAAACCATAATAGGGATTGCGATTCCAGCGATAATAAGTGAGAACACTGAATAGAAGAACAACGCTAGACCAAACCCGACAATGAGCAGGGATGTGTAATGAGGGTGTCTGATGTATTGAAAAATTCCACCAGTGACAAGTTGTCCTTTATACGTTTTATGCCAGAAAATCTCCCATTTAAAATAGACGAAGGCACCAAGAAGAAAAATAATAATTCCCAGAATAACGATTATTAATTTAGGTAATGGAATTTCCCAGACACCATAATATGCGGTGAGAGGTCCGATGAGGATAATAAGAAGTAATGGTGCATAGTGTACGATGAACAATGCTCGTAGTTCTTTGGGCGGCTTGTAGTGGAACATGGCTCTTAAATAATTTGCATGCCACCTTTGCCAATCTCGATATTTTGTGGCTTGAGTGTGTGCTTGGTGCTTCTCATTTTCATGATCGCAAGCTTCCGTCGATCCATGCTTGGATCAAGGCTGAGAATGATGACGCCATCTGCTAGGAATTCTGATAGTCCGTCACGGGAGTAATTCGTAGAACCAGATGGTAGCTCTGAGGTGACCACTGCGGTACACTTTGATGTTTCTAATGCGTTCATGATGTAATGCAGGTGTAATCGCCGAACAGGAAAATTACCGGTCGAGATCTCATCATGATCAATGTTGTCCGCTTCGCCGGTAAACTCAGGATTGTTGATGTAGATAGGCATTTCAGAAAGTGGGGTAATAGAGTCCAATACGACACGGTCATAATTCCCAGAAAGAATTTCGTTGACCATGGTTTCATAGATGAGTTTTTTGTTAATGTTGAGGAATAAGAATTTTACTTGTCCGCTCTCGATTGCTGGCCGAAAATTCATGCCCAGTTCTCCTGCTTGGAGGAGGAGCCCTTCGATTTTTTTATCGAGAGTAAGGTAGAGGCATTTATTCCCTTCTTGAACTCCTTTGGCGATGAATTGGTAGCAGAAGATAGATTTTCCGCTGCCTGGTGGGCCTGAAACTAGCGTGATGCTTTCTTTAGGGATTCCACCAGATAGAAGTTCATCAAGTCCTTTGATGCCTGTTTTGACTCGTTCTATTTTTCCCACTGTAGCTGTATTATCCGTTTGGATGAGTGCCATGATCCACCCTCGAAACTGTATATGTGTGCGTATATAATTATTTTGTCGTTTTGCTTCCAATCTTGCATGATTATTATTGACATGGTTTTTTCATAGTATATTAATATTTATGAAAATATTTATATATTTATAAATTGAAATATATCATGCAGATGAATGAGAATGAATGACATGAGCACGAAAGACGTTAAAATCTGGATCTGGGTGCAACACAACAGAATACTCAAAGCCATATCAAACAAAGAGGCAGGCACCCTAACCATCTACGACGAATGTGACAACATCATCCTGCGACGAACTGGACTTTCAAAACAACAAGTCAAAACTATCGAACTCATTTTTGCGACCTACAACCTCAAACGAATTGATGACCATAAAGAACCATTTACTTATTTGTAAACGGGAAGCATCACCTGTCGCTCGGGATACACTTTTATCCCTTGACCGGAAATCTCCAAAGAAAACACTTTTTTCTGATGATTCGAATACCGCATCTTCAAGACTTCAATTGCGTTCTCCCGCCGATCACCCCGCTGAATATTATACAATACAAGAATTCCATCAGCCAAAAACTCCTCAATCCCAGTATCACTAAAACGGGTTGGAATCGCCTCAGTCTCGGTAATCAGAAACGACGTCGCACCAGTCTCTTCAAAGAAATTGAACAGTTGTTGCAGATATACTCTGTAGTTTTTCTCCTTACTAATCGAGGCAGAGATAACAGCGGTCAGCGAATCAACCACGATTATCTCAGGATTAAAATTCTTTGGGATAATCAACGGTTTAATCTTATATGATAACTCTGTCGCCGACCCAGACCCACTGACCGACCCAAACTTCATCCGCAAAATATCAAGCGGATTAATCTTCTGAACAAGCAAATGTCCGGAATCAAGGTATTTCTTGGCATCCCATCCGAACACATGCATACTCCGCTCGATCTTCTCGATACTCTCCTCAAAACTCACATACATACAATGCTTTCCCTGAGTCACCAGATTATAACAAATCTGTCTACAAAACGTGCTCTTCCCCGTCCCCGTCCCACCCGCGACTAACACCGAGTTTCGCTTTGGAATACCACCCTCTGCGAACAACTCATCAAACCCAGGAATGCGGGTTTTCAATACCGGTTCTTCTTCTTTTTTCTTATCAGCTTTTGGCTCAACCATTGGGGTTTCTCTCGCACATATCAATATTTAAATATATACCTTGAAAAATCACCTTATATCCTATTGGACCCAACCAGGACCAACTTGAACAAAGATATTCACTACGGTCAATTTTAGATCTAATATCAAATTTGGATCTGGTGGTGATTTTTTGTTGAAAGATACCAGCACTACATCTATTCCTTGAGTTGGGTGGGGACCAATTGTAACATTAACATATCCATTTTTGATTTCTTCTCCAAGTAATCTGTTCAATGATTCATTCCATGCGTTGAGATATTTTGATTTGATAAGGATATACCCGTCAGGATAATAGATGTAATTATCAGGATATGTTTGATATGATGAGTAATTGGTTCGTATGAAACATTTTCCGCTACTAGAACTTATATTTTTACCTGGAACTCCGATGATATTTGGGAGATAAAAACTCATCTCTATTTTATGGTCTGAGTACAAGTGTTTGATGGAGATTGATGGATCTGCTCTCATGACTGATTCTCCATCTGCTTGAGCAACAATGATTCCCCCTCCTTCGAGAATATAGGTTTGGTCAACAAAATAGGAGTTATCTGCATCATAGATAATTGATGTCAATAAACCAGCTTTGGTCGGTAATGGAGCCAGATAGGTCTCTATCATACTATTATCATCTTGGTGTAAACTTACTTGTCCGAAAGCGGCAGCAGTAATAAAATAAGGCAGTTCTCTGCTCCCCAAGGTTATCATCGAGGTCATTGGAACGTGTGATAGTGGTGCATCCGTCGCTATTGACCCTGTCAATGCTTGTGTGTCTATCATTGATTTCAGGGATGAAAACTGGTTTGATACCTCATCCATATGTTCTGCTTCTTTCTGCTCCATGACCTGCGGGATGTAAATTAATTGAATCATTGATATGACGATCGAGACAAGCGCGACCATCAGCAATGCTTCTATTACTCCTGCAACCGCCTGCGTGTGCGTCCCAAATTTTCTATTCTTCATCTCTCCAACCACTGCCATAACCTATTTCCATCACTTATATTTTTTCTTTTCCCTTGTTTTTAGATTCTTCTGCATACACGACTGTTTTCCTACCCTCGTTTCATCCTCAGAATAAAGCCAATAATAACTCCCAACACTGAAAGAAATACAACGATAATGATAATCGGGAATGGAATTTCAAGATCAAAGACAGAGAATCCTTCAGCATTATTTCCCTGTGAGGTTGATTGAGTAATGGCAACTGATGTCGAGGCTGTTGTACTATCACCATCCTCATCTGTCACCGTGAGTGTCACGATATATGTCCCTGGAGCTGTATACACATGGGTTGGTGAAAGACCGGTTCCAGAGCTGTTATCACCAAAATTCCAGTACCCAACGATTGCTCCTTCTTCATCATAACTTCCAGACCCGTCAAACATGATCACCCCATTGACAATTCCTTGATATGGTCCTCCAACATCTGCTATGGGTGCTAGATTATCTGGATTACCTGAAGAAAAATTCTTTTCAATCACTAGCGTGCGTATGGCTTGCGGTGACCATTCCGTATTGTCTTTCACCTGGAAATATATTGTATGCGTTCCAAGTGATAAGTTTGTTTTACTAAACGATGATGCTGTACTAATTACACCATCTTTGCTCGAGAGCCATTTATACGCAATGATTGAGCCGTCTTCATCTGTTCCATGACCACGGAACAAAACTGCTTCTCGTTGTTTTGCTGGATTTGGTGTAATCTCGTCGATGTACGCAGTAGGGATGTTAATCGTGAGAGGGTTAATAGTAATACTCGCTGTTTTATCGATTGACCAGGCTCCATTGTTGTCCTGTACTTTAAAATAAATCGTATGTGTCCCAATTGAGAGAGTTGACGTGCTAAATGATTGCGCTGTGCTGAGTGTTCCGTTTAGGTTTGATCGCCAATTATAACCAACTATAGACCCGTCTGAGTCAATTCCTTGTCCTGTAAAGGAAATTAATTCCCCAAAATTTGCTGAGGTTTTTGAAATCGAAAGCGATACCGCAATTGGCTGTTGGTTTCCACCACCCGGTTGTTCAGGTTGCTTGAAATATCCAAGTGGATACTCATCGATGTTGTTTCCCCCTGGAATAGGATACGGCGTGTCTCCAATACCATCACTATTGTTATCATATTTGTTATAATCCCTCCAGTAGTTGCCTTGACCATTTGAACTCCAGGAATTCGTTGACGAATCCTGTGCATTCTGACTGTTGCCAGAGAGATCGTTTTGGGTGAATAGATTGCTTGATGATTGGAAAACATACACTCCATACACACTGTTATCACGGATAGTGTTACTTGTCATTTGGTTGTTCATGGAAAAAGACGCGAGATGAATTCCTTTTTGATTATTTTGAATAATATTATTCTCGATGATATTCTGATTTGAAACCGTCAAACTTATACCCGCTGCATCATTATTTGTGATGAGATTGTTACGAACGGTTATGGCATCACAATGATCAAGAGAAATTCCTTCACCTTCTTGACTATTTAATATTTTGTTATCGGCGATTTCACTTGTTGTTACATATGAAAATGTAACGCAGTCAAAACCACTTCCTCCCGCGTTTCTGAGGGTTAGCCTTGAGATATAGGCATGAATTTCACTATCGCTCGTTCCATGAGCATTTACTACATGACCGTTTCCTCCACCATCGATAAAGGTGGTATCTTTGTTTTCACCAGTAAGCGTCAAATCCTTGGTAATAATCACATTTTCATTGTATGTTCCGCTTAACACTGAAACAGTATCACCAGCACTTGCAGCTGTAATCCCCTCATGTATGGTTTTATATGGATAATCTTGTGTTCCGTTCCAGGGTCCTGCGGTATTGCTGTCATCAACATAAATGGTTGTTCCAGCGGCAGGGCAATTCTCAATTAGAAAAAGATTTCCGACTAAGCAAACTATAAGCATACTCATAACGAACGCTACTATCCCTTTTCCAAGTATCATTTTCTCATCCCGTTCCATCTCTTTAGCTACTACCGTATCCAATTCTCTTATTAATACTATATAAAAGTACGGTGATAAACTATCAGAGTGAAAAAATCCCTTTCTATGATTGAGCACCTCTTTCAATTTCCTCTTTTTTCTTCTGTTTTTGTCGTAATGTTTATATACTCTTAAATTAACTTAAAAATATATAAAAAAAGGAATTGTTATGACAAGTGAACACATCTGGGCCTGGCTGCAAACAAAAGGAAAAATCTTCAAGGTTATCTCAGACCCAGAGCGAGGCATCATCGAAGTCATCAACGAAAAAGGAGAAATATTGATCAGAAAAACAAACTTGAGCAAACGACAAGTTGAAACCGTTGAAAAAAACTTTTTACATCTTTTCGCAAAAAGATTAAACGGACGAGAACCCTCTGCATCGTCTGAGAATCGAGACACGTTTGACCCTATGATCACCTAAGAAAACATGTTCACCCGTCTCTAACTTTTATTTTATCCTATTAAAAAAAATATTTTCGTTGCATTTTAAACAAAAAATTAATATCCTTAATATGTGTTTCAATTATGGATGCAAAAAAAGGTTATGATCGTTGATGACGATCCTGATATTCTCATTACTATTCGAGAACTTTTTGAATCGGAAGGATTTGAAGTCTACACCGTGCCCTGCGGAAAAGACTGTATCGATGAACTCGAAAACGGATTCAAAGGTGTCATCCTTATGGATATTATGATGCCGCATATGGATGGATGGACAACCATCCGTCAAATTGTAATTAGAGGCCTTAATAAAGGAAATGTCATTTCAATGATATCGGCAAAGGATGAATGTGATTGGAGATTTGATGATCTCAAACAATATATCCATCATTACATCACAAAACCATTTGACACCCAACAATTAGTACATACTGTCAAAGGATATTTTGCTACGCCACAATAAAATTTTTTATGGGTCTCTATTTTTATCACAGATCCATTCGTTGTGATTGTTTTTTTAGAAATTCATCAACCTCATGATGGATATCGGAAACAGCCTTGACTTTCACCGGAGCTGAAATCTGGTTAGAGATCGGACCTGTGATAGGAAGCTGATCCAATTGTCTCTGAAGTGTCATGACATCGATTTCAACCAGTTCTTGTGTTTTCTTCATCTGCTCCCGTAATTCCTGCATCTCCAGTTTCAATCCTTCAAAAGATTCATTAAACCCTGTGTTTGTGGGTTCTTCCATACTCAAACTAGGTTTCAACTGGTAATCTTGAAACGGAGATTCATGAATGTATTCAAAATATTGCCGAAGCGCGTTCCTGAGAAGCTCACTATTACTCACGCCCTTTTTATTGAGTTGTGTAACAATCTGATCCTCTTCTTCAGAGAGTTTGAGTGCAATCGTTCGGCGCATAGCCAATCCATCCCAATTCACGTACGTTAATATCTTCATCACATATAAATGTTGATGGTTTTTCTCATTGTTTTCACAAAGTAAAAAACTGAATCCCCTACAGGATTGTTCTCCTTTATTACATCCGAACCATCTGAGACGTCCATTTTTTCTTTTGTTTTTCTGAAGATATATCTGCTGGTTTTGATATCTCAAAATTGTGTATAGGTGTTTTACGTGATTCTTCAATGTAGAACATAATGCGATCAAATTTCTCATCGATACGTTTCGTTGAATCTTTAACATGATTCTGATATTCACCTTGTAATGATTGATATGCGTCTTTCCAATATTGTGTTTCAGTAGTATATCGTGTTTTCCAGTCGTTAATTTCGTTTTCGAGATGTTGGATTTGTATGTGAAGTTGATACATGTAATACTCTAAAAATGTGTCATGCGATTGATCAACATGGTTTACCTGCTGGTTTACCACTTTTTCTCGGAGAAAATCATCAGGGTGGTTTACCTTTTGGTTTACCTGGTTTACCACATTATATACTTTTCTATTATCTTGGTTTACCTTCTCCTGGTCTAAGTGGTTTACCTGGTTTACCTCTTTATATGGTTTTTCCCTATTTTTAGCCTCATTTTTCTGTACGTAGTTCCAGAACGCTTCGCGGATAATCGTGCTGGGTGAGGTACCTTTTTTTCGCATGGAACTAATGATCTCTTCCTCCTGAGAAGTGAGCTTTAATGATATCGTTTTCCTCATTGAAATTTTCCCCTTAAAAATGCTGGTAAACCATGGTAAACCACTGGTAAACCATGATATATTTTAACAATCCTTTTTTCCTTCTAATGAATCGTAGTAAATCGATGGTAAACCACCGGTAAACCGCGATAAATATTCTCAAGGTACTGTTAATTTGTGCCATCATCCTCACAAAAGAATCATTCGGGAAGTACTTATACTTTTTTAACACGGAATACAAATAAAAACATAAAACGAAAAACAACTCGTTCTTGTCATCCAAAAATCACAAAGAGATCGACCATACTACAATACACTTTTCCCAACATATCCCGTATTCTTGTGATCCAAGAGACTTATGATTCAATGCCTTTCTCTTCGTACACCTTCTTTTTACAAGATAGAATATATTCTTCACAAGTCCATAACATCTATTAAGCTATTTGTCCCGCATCGGAAAAAATATAGACGCTTTTCTTGAACGAACGTCTCTTTCTCTTTTATTTATAAAGTATTCAACAGGAAGTATAATCGGGGAAAATGCTGCTCAAGGAATTCAAAGATACGTTCTATCAACGGGATTCTCGGTATGAACGGCATTTTCACGGGTAAAGGATCTGACCAGTCGCTTTCACTGCGATGTTCATCCCTTGCTTTTACTTGAACTTTATAATTCCCCCATTTTGACCAATTATGCAAGACACTAACTTGTTCACCGGAGGTATAGGGCCCGAGCCAGGCGCTGAAGGTTCCGTCCCCGAAACTCCATTTATAATAGAGTGTATCACCATCTGAATCAGTTGTTGAGGCGTTGAAGGTGTAGCTCTGTCCAACCTTCCCCCTTCTTGTTCCGGACGGTATCAATGGTTTCTCTGGTGGTGTATTATTCTGTGTAATAAACGTGAGTGCTGGGTCGCCGAACAGGTTCATTTCATAGTAGCACCATCGCATACATTGGCCGTTAATTTTTTTCAGATTTTCTTCTTTTG
>Ga0315285_10002302_pt1 | contig 19931 bp, 16 predicted proteins | sample YL17G09_36_MG_FD_203698 | JGI IMG/M metagenome (GOLD analysis project Ga0315285, IMG submission 203698) | Sediment microbial communities from Yellowstone Lake, YNP, Wyoming, USA - YL17G09_36 | ecosystem: Environmental > Aquatic > Freshwater > Lake > Sediment | place: USA: Wyoming | collected...
CAGAGGTGTGGCAGCCGGAGGAGAACGCGGGTACCAGCGCGAATGTGCTCGCGCACCTGGAGCCATGGGCCCTGGGCCGGGAGGCAGACCTGATCCACCTCAACTGCGGCCTGCACGACTTAGCCATCGACGTGGGCGACGCGCCGCACCGGGTGGAGCCTGATCAGTATGCCGAGAACCTGCGGATGATCTTCAGCCAACTGCGGAGCTGCACCCCGGCGAAGCTGGTATGGGCCACCATCACGCCAGTCATCGACGCGTGGCACCAAGCTACCAAGGGCTTCCGCCGACACGAAGCCGACGTGCAGCACTATAACCGGGTCGCACTCCGCGCGGTGGGGCGAGCAGTGGTGAACGACTTGCACGGACACGTCGTCCGTGCCGGCCTCGAGCGGGGCATCTGTGAGGATGGGGTGCACATGACCGAGTATGGGAATCGTGTGCTGGCGGAGGCGGTGGCTGCGAAGATCAGGGAGGTGCTCGGGGGTCGCAAGTGACGTGCTTTCCCTGCAGAAGGATGGGCCGACGCGCGCCCACACGCGACTGGACCCCGGCAGTTGCGCCAGGCCGAGAGGGTAGCCGGAGTCGGGGGCGGCCGGGGTCGGCCTCACGGGCGGTTGACGAGGGCACGGTGGAGTGCGAACAGTTCCTCGGCGGACCGCTCAACTCGCACTACCGCAGGGCCGCGTAGTTCGCACCGGGTGTGCTGCTCACCCCTGAACGCCGGGGCATGCGTAGCCCCCGGCGCTGTCAGTCGCGGGGTCCAGACCTATGATCGTCACCCTAGCCCCTGCCGACGAGGCCGGATGGCGCCCCGCCCTAGTCCATCATTCCGTCGACGAGCCGGCGCTCATCCCCTCCGGTACGCTCCGACGAGTCTCGGACACTACGGGGACCGTGCCAAAGGAATCGCCCCTCCTGGGTCCGACCGACGCCAATCGCTGGGCGGCCCAAGAACTGGGGCGGCCGCGCCTCTTAGCCTCCCTGACGGATACACACCCCGATGGCCCGTGCCCCTATAGGAGTCTGCAGACTAGGTCTGGAACCCTTGCCTCGTTCGGCCGCTGAATTCCTCTCGGCGCGTCGGGGCATGACTGCGACGCCGCCCTGGGGGGAGGGCATCAGCAGCGCCGGGCCTGGATAGGAGAGCGACCGATGCGAGTCCTGCTGATCGGAGTCGGCGGCTTTGGCACCTCGTGGCGCCTTGCCCTGAGTACCACCCCCGAGGTGGAAGTGGTCGGACTCGTCGATATCGACGCGGGTAAGCTCGCGGAGGCCGCGAGGCACTTCGCCCTGCCGGACAGCTGCTGCTTTCTGGGCGACGAGCTTCCGTGGGAGCGGACCGAGGCCGACGCGATCATCCACAGCGCGCCGCAGAACGTCCGCCATGCGCACGCAGTGCGCGCCCTGCGCGCCGGGAAGCACGTGCTCGCGGTGAAGCCGATGAGCGACGCGTGGGCGACGGGCCTGGACATGGTGCGAGAGGCGGCGCGATGCGATCGCCGGCTCGTCATCGCCCACCAGATGCGCTGGCACCCTCTCCTCCTGGAACTGCGCGAGCTGGTGGCCTCGGGGGTGCTCGGGCCGATCGGCTACGTCCACATGGACTTCTTCTATGGGCGAGAGGGGTACGGCGGAACCTATCCCATGCCGTATCCGCTCCTCGTGCAGGGGTCCATCCACCACTTCGACTTCCTGCGCTGGGTGCTCGGCACCGACCCGCGGTGGGTGTGGGCGACGAACTTCAACCCGCCCTGGGTCACCGGGCCGGGGATGCGCAGTGGCCATGTCGCCTTCGAGATGGACAACGGCGTACAGGTCTGCTATCGGGCCGTGCCCACCCGCGCGGGCCCCGCGAGCTGGCTGACGGAGTGGCGGATCGAGGGCACCGACGGTCTCGCGGAAGTCAGGAAAGATCGCGTCTACCTGAATGGAGAGGAGGTCCTCTCCGGCTGGGAGGACGGCGAAGCCTTCAACAACCGGAGGCTGCCGGAGCTGCAGCGCATCGTGCTCACCGAGTTCCTCGCCTACGTGCGGGGTGGGCCGGAGCCGGGGATCTCGGGCCGTCACAACCTGCGCAGCCTGGAGATGACCCACGGGGCCATCCGCGCCTCAGAGACTGGCGTAAGGCAGGCGCTCGGGCGCTTTGCCGACGCGGAGTGAGGTAGCGGGTGGTGGGGCTTCGGTCCCTCAGTCGCTCATCACCGCGTGAACTCCTTCACCACCTCCGGCGTCACAGCGTCCGCTTTGATCTTGCGGATGGTCGCGGCCACCCCGCGGGCCCATCCCCGGACCAGCTCCTCGCCGAGGTCCGCAGTCGCCAGCGCCGGCTGGCCGATGACACCGTAGCGGAACCGCTCGATCCACCCGATGCCAGTCTGCGCGGCGCCCACCTGGGGGCCCTCCCGGGGGCTGATGTCCTCGCCCTCCAGGTTGCCGAGCTTGGCGAGATCCGGGCGCACGTACATCAGCGAACTGGTTTCGACATGGCAGGCGTGACCGATCGGCGCCCGCTGTCGCTCTCGCGACAGCACCTCGGGATCCAGCCCGCTCCAGGGACCGATGCAATAGAGCGCGTAGGGCTTTCCGCGCTCCACCATATGCGCAGGCATCAGGGAGTCGAGAGGCACGTTTCCCCCGTGCGCGTGCAGCAGCACGATCTTGGTGAACCCGTTCCGCCACAGTTCGTCACACAGGTCCTCCATGAACCGGACCAGGTGCGTGGCCTCGATGGTGATCGCGCCCGGGTGCCGCCGCGCCTGCGGGCTCCACGTGTAGGGAAGCATCGGCAGCACCACCACCGGCTCCTCCTCGGCCACCAGGTCCGCTACCCGGTCCACGATCAGCGCGTCACATCCCACCGGCAGGTGTGGGCCGTGGGTCTCGATGCTTCCGATCGGGACCAGGGCAACACCTCCGGCACGCTCCCGCGCCTCTTCCATCTCGGTCGTCGTGATCTCCAGCCAGCGCACTGCGGTATCCTCCCGATCTGCGAGTGTCTGCCCTGTTCGAGGGCGATGTCCCCCCGAGGGACCTCATCCAGTCTTTCCTGAGGGCCTTGTTTCGGCGCTGCCCTCCTGCTATCCCTCGGCGTACTGTCCAGCAACTCATCTGGCGTTCAGGACTCACCTGTAGCCGCGATCGTGGCGTTCTCGGCCATCAGGGAGACTCCTGTGTTGGGAGGCGCCGAGGATGCCGTCGGCCGCGGATACCAGCACGGGACAGGCTAGAGCGACCGCAGGCGGGGTGGCATGGGGCCGTGGGCAGAACGGTGTATCGGCGGGCTGGAGAGCGCCAGCCTGCCGGCAGAGGAGGCAGCGCGACGATGCTGGGCGCGATGGGGGTACTGGGCCGGTTCTACTCGGTGCGGCTGGGAGTGAGCGTGCCCGACCTGAAGGCAGGGCAGGTCGGGGTGGCAACATGCGATCGGCGGACGTACGCGGAGCGGGGGTTCGGGTTCGTGCGGCTTCTCTGGGTAGTTGACTTCGGCGACCGCGTGGCAGTTTCCGTACATCCCGCGGCACTTGTGGACGTGGTGCGGCTGGCGTGGGGAAGGAAGCCGCAGGAGATGCTGCAGGATGACTTCGTGTCACCGGCCTGTCAGGCCCTGCAGCGGTCACTGCGCGGGGTCGCGATGGACACGGGAGAGATGAGCGTCATCTGTTATCACCCGGACAGGGCTGAAGCCGCGCCGTGCGATGGCGAGGTGCGGGCGCTGACACCAGCGGTGATGGACAGAGAGACGAGGGGGGGCGGGTTCGTGAGTGCGGCAGAGCACCCGAGTGCACAGCGAGGAGAGGCCTTCGGCCTGTTCATCGGCACGCAGGCGGTCGGCGAGATCATCACGCATGAACCACCGGTGGCCGAGATGGCGCATCTGGTCGCGGAGGACGGCATTGGGGTGGCCGAGGAACACCGCGGCCGAGGCCATGGAAAGGCCTTGCTCGCAGCGTGGACGCGGGAAATGCAGGTCAGGGGCCGGGTATGCGTGCACTCCACCTCCATCAGCAACGTCGCGTCTGTTGCACTGGCCAAGGCTGTGGGGTACCTGGAGTACGCGCGGGCGCGCGGGGTGACCTGGGGGGAGCCGGAATGAGCAGGCTGCCTGCCCAACAGCCGGGACCGCGCGGTTCACCCAGTCATCGCGACTGTGGCGCGACTGCTGTCCCATCCACGAGGCGATCCCGGACGCTGACTCCCGGCCGAGAGGTAGCCGGAGTGGGGAGTGGCCAGGGGCCTTCGGCCAGGATGGTCCGACAGAACGCAGCAGGCCTGGAGCAAGATCAGGTCCTCGACAGCAGAGGACCGCGGACCGGCTTCAGTGGCTGGTCCCTGTACAGCTATGCACGAGGCACCGATCATCCCTCGCCACTTCCGACCGATGGTGCTGACCGCGGCGGCAAGCAGAGCAGACGCCTGGGCTCCCCTCTCAGCCCGTCACCCCGTGCTGATGCACCCCCTCAGCGCATCCCGCACCTGCTCTATGGGCATCTCCTCGTTGAAGACAATGTAACAGGGGATCTCGTCGAGGGTCACCTGTGCGTTCCTCACCTGGGCCCCCGCCAGGTCTACTACCTTTGCCCCGCGGGGAGGGGCGAGCGCGAGATGCTGGTACTTCTCGTCCCAGAGCGCCACCACGCTGCGGCCGCGCGAGTGGAAAGCGAAACTCCGCACCCGATCCGATGCCGAGCCAATGCACTCGGTATCGGCGCCGAACAGCGATGTCATCACTGACTGCGAGATCGCCATCTTCCTTGGGGCGCCGTGCCACTCGAAGAAGATCCCGCCCACGGACGGGTTGTTCAGCGACCCGCCCGTGCCGGCGTGATAGATGATCATCTTCACTTTCTGCGACATCAGGATGATGTTGAACCTGGCCTGGTACGACGCGCACTCAAGCTCGCTGTCCAGCGGCCTCATCAGCGAGTCCCCGGGGTTGAACGGTTTGAACGGCAGGTCGTCCTCGCCGTAGTACGAGCCCTCGGTGAAGTAGATCGGCCGCCGCTTCCCCATCTCCTGCATCATCGCGTTGAGCTTCTCCAGGCCAGTCAGGTAGCTCTCCGGCTGGCGGATGACCGGGTAGATGTGGATGTTGATCCCGTCGAGCCAGTCCAACCCACCGGCCGGTATGAAGTCCTGTACGATCCCGTCCGGGTCGTCGGCCACGCCGCCGATCACGAACGCCTTCGGGTCCACTTCCTTGATCGCCTGGTAGGCGGTCTTGAGCAGGGCCACGTAGTCCTGAACCGTATGCCCGGTCGATCTCGGCACCGCGTAGCCGGTGTAGAGCGGCTCGTTCAGTATCTCCCACACATGCACGCGATCCGCGTACCGCTTGACGGTCGCGCGCACGTAGTCCGCGAACTCGTTCAGGTCCCTTGGCTTGTAGGCCATCCGCGCATGCTCGCCCATGTCCTGGCTTGACCTGACGTCGGGCGGCGCGCTGCTGCTCCAGTCACTCGACGGGAACGGAAGCAGCGCATCGACGTTGAGCCCGTGGTCCACGATCCGGTCGATCTGGAAGTCCATCCCGGAGAAATCGAACCTTCCCCTCTCCGGCTCAACCGCCTGCCATTTGAGCGACCAGTCCCTCATCCACGTCAGGCCGATCTCCCTGCTGAGTGTGAGGAGTTCGGGCGCCGCATACGCATGGTTCATCCCGAAGATGCCATTCGCATCTGGGTGCGCGTCGATCACGCCGCAGCGTTCGGCGTTGATGGGAAGCACGACTCCTGGATCGGCCCGCAACTTGATGCGGTAGAAGCCCTTGTGCTCTACCCCGAGCCTCAGGACCTGTTGTACCCCTCGCCCTGGAGGGACTTCGACCTTCAGCCGCGGTCTCGCCGCCTCCTTGTCGAAGAAATCGGTGACGGCTGCGTCCACGTGAACTCGGGCCGCCGCTGTTCCAGCGTTGTATACGGTCACGATCGCACGCGCGTCCTCTGGCGACGAGAACAGGTGACCGGGCCGCTCCCATTGCAGTCCAACCTCCACTGGGGACCGCGGCTCGTAGCTCGTCGCCTCGGAGCCCATCTCGAGCTGGATTGCGTCGACCCAGACCGTCGCCTTCCGCAGGGGTGAATTCGTCAGATCCGGCCCTACGGCGACGAATACCTGGTCTGCCTGCGGCCTGAACGTGAAGGTGACTCGCCGCCACTCGCCCGTGGCCTCGAACCCATGCGTCTGAAGACCACCAAATGCCTCTTGAGCCGCTAGCACACACGGGGTGTCGGCGGGATCGGCTTTGACATAGGCCGAAAGCGTGTACTCCTGCCCCGGCGTCACGCCTATCCACCCGCGGCTTGCCACCAGCGTCATATGCACCGGCCGCTGCTCGACGTCGAAGTAGTCAAACGCGAGCACGAGGGCCGTGGCCTTATCGAGGTCGATCCGAAAACTGCTCGTGCCATCTTCGGATGCGTGGCCGTCGATTCCCCCGACGAGTGTGATCAGCCCGCTGTCGCCCCAGTCGACGCCCTGGGTTATGCTCCCCCACCCGCTCGTGCCGCATTCGAAGCTGCCGTTCGGGACCAGATTCTTCGACCCGATGCTCGGCACGACTTCGGTGTATCGCCGCGTGGTCGCGGCAGAGCCCGCAGGGACCTCCTCCAGTCGCACATCATCTATCCAGAGCGAACCGACCTCGGTGAACCAGATCTGGAGGCGGATGTCGGTCGAGATATCCCGGTTCGCACAGAACACGAATCCCTGCGGCCGCCACTCCGGCCCGACGCGAAACACATCGCTCAGCCCACACGAGTCCCACGTCTTCATGTCACTGATCCCGACGTTGACCGCCCTACTCGCGATCTCTCCCCTGGCGTTGAAGCTCAGGCGGTACCAATGCCCTCTGCGCAGGGCGAAGGCATTCACCTGAGCAAGCATAGCGTGGCTACTCGGCGACTTCGCAGCGAACTGCGTGCACGTGATCCTCTGGGAATAGCCCCCGTGTGCGCCCGCATCCCGTGCCCACGTGACCTTGACGTCCGCGTCGCCGGAAAACTGCCAGTGGTCCGCCATCCCATCGCCATCGGAGTCGTTCGCGAGATCCCCGTTGAGGATCATGTTCGCACCCTCTCCCTGAGCGCACTCCCCGGTTGTCCACAGCAACCACACCAGCGTCAGAGCAGCCGCACCAGAAAGAATGCTCTTCATCACCATGTGCTCCCTTCCCGAGATGCCGCATCACGATAATCCGACGAGGTGGGGATGGTTCCTGCAATGTGACAGGCGGAGTCGCATTCGCCAACGGCATCGGCCCTCACCATTGTGCCTGGCCGGACCCCGAGCACTGATTCCCATCCGAAGGGGTAGCCGGAGTCGGGGGGGTGTTCTCAGGCCGGCTCCACGGGCGGTTGGCAGGCACAGGCTGCAGCCCGATATGCAGCCTCCCAGCCGACCTGCTAGCGAACCGTGGCCGCGGCTGATGGCTGGCAATCTTCCTTCACCAAGGCCGACGATCCGCTAGGCAGTCGTCTAAGAATAGTATTACAATGAAGCGCCGGCCAGCTGAAAATCCCGGGAAACGCGCATTCTCCTTACGAATGTCGTGATACACTTGTCTTGTTCATAGACAGAGATCTGTCGTGTTGTCTGCGCAAATCTGGAGTTTTTTTGAGGTCTACATTGGATCTTCTGGTCTGGGACATCGACGGAACCCTGGTGGACGCTAGTGCCACAGAGGAAAAGGCTTTCCTTTCGGCCCTACGCGATTCATGCGGAGTCACCAGCGTCCCTTGCGACTGGAACACTTACGAGAATCGCACAGATACAGGCGTTGTCTACGAAATCCTAAAGAGACATCACGGGCGCGCACCCACGAATGCAGAAACGAGTGCAGTACTGTCTGCTTACGTGGCTAACCTGAAGAATGCCATTCTCCGAAAAGAATATTGCGCCGCCGTCGCCGTTGGCACCCGCGATCTTCTGACGTCCCTGAGAGCTGCGGGACGGTTCGTAATGGCGCTCTCATCTGGAAGCATAGAAGAATCCGCTGTTCTAAAACTAAGGCACACCAGATTGGAGAGTTTCTTTGTTGCGGGCGCATATTCCGACGACTCATACGAGAGGGCCAAGATTCTCCAACGGAGTATCCAGAAGGCCGAGATCGCAATTGGCTGCCAATTCCCTTCTCTGGAAGTATGCTTCATAGGGGATCAGGTTTGTGACGCGAGGGCGGCGCAATCCTTGGGCGTGCGCCTCGTCGGAATTACCGAAAACGAGGATAGAGCACGGGAAATGTTGCGACTGGGTGCCCTGCGGGTATTCCCAGGCTATCAAGATGCGAATGAAATATTGGGCACGCTGTCTCCGTGATGCCTTGTAGACCGCGAGTGCCCGCTGACGGAAGGCACGCCAAACCAGGCCGGGCATGGCCCGATGGCGGCCTGCCAAGAGCGAACAACACGGGATTCCCAAGTCTGATAGGGCAAATCCTGGGGAAACCGCAGAGGAGCATTCCTGATGAAGAGCCTGTTTCTACTGCTGTTTATCACGGTATGCATCCCATCGGTTTTCGCTCAACCCAAACCTTCGCGACAGGCCGCCTCAAGCATACTACTTGCTGACAAAGCTGATCTGGATAGCGGGAGCTTTCGCGGGTACGCCACGCTTTCACTGAGTCAGACGAGGCCGAGACTTGGCGAAAGATTCACTGCCGACATCCGCTTCACAAACAGAAGCGGAGGCGACTATTTCTACAATCCATTCTTTAATCGTCTAGTCCCATTGCCAGCACGCCTCGCTATTTTTGACAGCAGCAAGAAATACCTTGGCGATTTGCTGACCTGGGAAGGGGGTTCTCAAAAAGCAGTCTCGTCAGGTGATTGGCAGTTTATCCCGGGTGATTGTTATGTGGGAACGCCCATAGCCGACCTGACAGCTGGCTATGTCCCTGGTACAGAGTTCGGCGTGATGAGCCATCTCTTGCCGCCAGGGGAATATCATCTGCAAGTTATCTACCTCAAAGCATTTATTGCGGCGAATCCCGCTGCTACGGTGAGAGATCCATCAGAGGAGCTCCGATTCGACCTGACAGATTTCTATAAGAACTTTGACCGTGGCGAGTTATTTCGATCCAATGTCGTAAAGGTCACCTTCGGCGTCCAAGACCGAGCCGCCTTGCGCGATGATGAAAAGCCGACGGCAGGGCATTGAGGCGCGCGCTCGAGGTCGGCATCTGCACGCCCCTTCGCCGGGCCCGCTCGCCTCCCTGCTTCCTGCGCCCACTCACACCCATACTCGAGGGGACGCCAGGCGGTGACCCCCAGCCGAAGGGGTAGCCGGAGTCGAGGGGGTGTTCTCAGGCCGGCTCCACGGGCGGTTGGCAAGGGCAGGTCGGGGCAGGACTCGCACCGCCTTGGACGGAAGCGGCGGCCACTGATGGTGCAATGTGCAGCGGCTCCCTTCTCATCTCGCTAGCGCTGCTTCAGCATCGGAGACACTGGCTGGGGCTCGCCCCTCGGCCGTAACCGGGCGCGCGGTGGCTCTGGGGCTGGCCCTGGTGGTTGGCTTCGCCTTCCTGCTCCCGTACCTGAGCGATGTGAAGGACGGCCCTGACCTGGGCACCCGCCCGGTCAATGGGGCCTCTCTGTTGGCGCTCCTGCTCGTGCTAGGGCCGATCAACGGGCTGCTCCTCTGGCGCGCTCGACAGCGCGCTCTCACCCGTGCGGAAGTGCTCACTGTCTACGCCATCGTCGCCGCCACCGCTGGGCTCTCCACCACCGGCTTCTCCAGCTTCGTCACCATTATGGCTACCGCCAGCCAGTACTTCGCCAGCCCCGAGAATCGGTGGGCCGTCCTCGTTCAGCCCCACATCCCCCTCTGGCTCACGGTGAACCAGCCCGAGGCCATCCGCTGGCTCTGGGAGGGCCTGCCGGAGCACCAGGCGATCCCCTGGGCGGCCTGGCGGCAGCCCCTGTTCACCTGGGGTCTCATCGGGCTCTGTATGTGCGCGGGCTCGTTCTGTCTGCTGGCGCTGATGCGGAGAGACTGGATCGAGGGGCAGCGCCTCGCCTTCCCGCTCGCGCAGATCCCGCTCGAAACCGTGGGCCAGCGCGGCCTGCCGGGGACGGCCCTGTTGCATCAGCGCGTGTTCTGGGCCGGCTTCGGGCTGGCCTTCCTCTTCGGGCTGCTCGCGTTGCTCAACCGCTACTTCCCCGCGGTACCCTACCTGTCCATGCAGTGGGCGATCGGCCGCACTTTCAACGAGAATGTGGTGCCCTGGGGGGTGCTCAGCCTCACCGAGTTCAACCTGGACTGGGCCAGCGTCGGCATCATGTGCCTGCTCCCGGTAGAAGTCTCACTCAGCCTCTGGCTCTTCCACATCCTCTACTACGCGGCGGCCGTCGTGCTTTCCGCCATGGGGTACATCGGCCCCGGCACCTTCGGCTACAACAGCGGAGCCTTCGGCTACCAGACCGGCGGCGCGCTGGTCGGCTTCGGCGCTTTCGTACTCTGCCAGTCGCGCCACACCATCTTCGCCGCGGTCCGCTCCTGGTGGGATCCGCGCTGGCACTCCGATGATCCCCTGGAGCTGCTCTCGCCTCGCTGCGCGCTGCTCGGCCTGGTGACGAGCACTCTCGTCCTCTGCCTGCTCGGACGGGCCGCCGGCGCACAGCTCTCGCGCCTGCTCGCCCTGCTCTTCATGTTCTACACCACTGCGATCTCGCTCACCCGGGTCGTTGCCGCAGCCGGCACCAATCACGTTGAGTGCGGCCCGCCCGTGCGCGTCCTGCTGGACGGCGAGTTCGGCACATTGGGCGTCCGCCCCGGCACGATGGCGCTGCTGAATCCGCTCAGCGGGGCCTTCATGACCGACTACAGCGCCTCCTTCATGCACTGCGCTGCCAACGACATGAAGATCCTGCATTCCAGCCGCCTGCGCGGCACCACCACCATGCTCGCCCTCGGCGCCGCCATGCTGCTGATGCTGGCCCTCGGCCCGGTGGGCCGGGTCTGGGCCGGCTATCAGCACGGCATGGCCGGCTTCAACCAGTGGATCTACAGCGGGATTCCACGCTGGGAGTTCGGTTCGATCGCCCAGCTCCAGAACCCACAGCCGGCCGATGCGCGGAGCATCCTCGCCACTCTCTCTGGCGTGGCCATCGCCATCGCTCTCGCCCTGCTGCAGATCAATGTCTCCTGGTGGCGGCTGAGCCCGGTGGGCTTCCTGCTGGTGGGTGGGTGGGGGATCAACGCGCTGATCTGGTCCAACGCCTTCGTCGGCTGGATCATCGTCAACGTGATCTACCGCTTCGGCGGGCTGCGGCTCTACCAGGGGCTCCGCCCCGCGTTCATCGGCCTCTTCCTCGGCGGCAGCACGGCCATGCTGCTCAGCTCGGCCGTGCTGCTCCTGTCGGGAGTGCCGGGGCGCTGAGGAGACACGCGCGAAGCGTACCCAAACAGCGAGGACACCCCGTCCAGTGACTCCCGGCCAGGGGCCAGCCGGAGTTGGAGGGACCGGGGCCGTCGGCCCGGATGCCCCGGCGGGGTGGGCGGCGTCCCTGCCGGGAATCGGTACCCCTACGCTTGAGGGAGCAGGGCTGGACCTGAGCACGGCAGTGGGCCGGGAACACCGGCTATGGCGCCAGACGCGCAACTACGGTTCCGCGTCGGCGGTCGGCTGCCGAAGGGTCACGCGCGTATAGCGGGGCTAAGCCGGTTGTGTGCGCCGTGCCCAAGGCAGTCCTTGCCGGACCTCTGCCCTTAGCGTTTCGGACAGGCCGTACCAGTCCAGAACGATGTCATCTACTTGCTCCTGCTGCTCCTCGAGACTGCTCCACGCGAGCGCGGCGTCTCGTTTCGTCTCGTTGTAGCGATTCATGAACTGCTGTGCAACATCGGGATCGGGTATCCTCGCTTGCTGGATCTGAGCCCAGCCCACTGTACCCATGCTCGCGACGATCAGTCTGACTGCGGTCTGGAATCCGGCGTCGCCCTTGATCTCAAGCCGCCCTGCTAGGTTCCCGCGGCCGGGGGATAGACCCACAGCGCCCCGCATTTCCGCATCCCTCACGCGCAGCGACGGGAGGCCCGACTCATGCAACACGAGGCCGGGAGACGGCACGCCAGCGCCCTCGTGGTCCGGGAAGACGACACCTAATCGCTCTACGAACCGCGTCTCCAGGTCGTATCTGGCTTCGATGCATCGTATCACGTGCGCCGCGAGCTCAGCCGCTGGGAGAGACCGACTCGCAGGGGCAGGCAGATCTCCGATCTCAACCAGAGACGCGTGATTGCTGGCAGAAAACAGGTTCAGGAGATAGGCCGTTAGGCGGCTACTCAAGACGCCAAGGACGGCTAGGAGTCCCTCCTCCTTCGCGGGTTCGCCGACCATGCGCCAAACGGTATGGTCAAACCCCAGCCTGCTCTCTGGCCCCCGGCGGAAGAAGGTCACCTGTAGGCGATCCCGGGTGTTCAGGCGTGCCACCTCGCGTAAGGCAACGCCCACCTCAACCGACCGAAGCTCGACCAACTCCTGCAGTCGCCGCCCCGTTCCGTCTGCAGCCGCGCTAGGTGGGTATACGAGTGTCGCGGACTCCTCTCGCAGCGGCGAGAACCGGGTGAAGCTCTCGCCCTTGTAAAGGCGGATTGCATCGCCACGCCCGCGGGCATAAGGCCTCACGTATGTGGCGTTAACGTCCCCCTGCCGACAGTCGAGCTGTTGCCAGAGATCCGCTATGGATGCCTGTGCGTGCGCACAGCAACGTGCCCAAACGGTGTAGGCGCGTAGCCTCGGCGACACCAGCCAGGGCCTGCTACCAGTGCGAGGTATGGTAGCCAGCACCTTGCGCGTAGCGACCTCTGTTTCCGATGCCCGACACTCCGCAACAGTAGCTCCCCCTGCCACCGCGATCCGCTGAGGGGCATCAGCACCGGACCGGGCGACGAGGATAGTGGTTGCCTGATCAACCCCGTGGAATAGTACACCCCCTGTGTAGAAACGCTTGAGCGCCACGACATGTAGGCCCGCCGACGTCAGCATGGCCCGCGCCGAGGCCGCCGACTGAGTGCCGAGGACAGTCAGCGGCGTTATGTAGCAAAGGCAGCCGCCGCTCGCGACGAGGTGGACTCCCAGCCGAATGAAGAGCAGATAGGTGTTCACGTCACCGGAGAGCACTTCCGCGAAAAACGGGTGCGAGCGGTAGTCCCTCGCCATGACGTGCTGCTTCGAGCTCACGTAGGGCGGGTTCGAGACCACGTAGTAGAACCCGCTACCGAAGTTGCCGGTGCGTGCCTTCACAGGGTAGGCCTCGTCAAGCAACTCGTCAGCCAGGACAGCGGAGAGCGTCGTCTGCCCCGCGTGTTCGGACTGAAGTACGCTGAACGGCAGTTCGAGACTGTCAGTGTTGTAGATGCTGAAGCGGTCGATGGCGGCCGGCTCTCCATGTTGCCAGAGGTGGTGCAGATCAACCAAGCATACGATCAGGAGGTTCAACTCCGCCAGGTAGCACGAGAATGGGTCTATGTCCATCCCGAACAGGAGATGCTGAACAGCGTGGGTGAACTGCCGCGCCAACTCCGTGCGCTGGGGGTGATCGCCAGACCGGACTGCCCGGGCTGAGACTCCAGCAGCACGGGCGAGACTGCCGACCAGAGCACGCCTATATCGAACGGCAGCGGCTACGAGGAACGAACCACTGCCGCACGCGGGGTCGATGAGCGTTCGTCCTATGACCCCTGCGCCGTCGTAACCGACGGAGTCGAGCATGTAGTCAACGACGTCCTTGGGCGTCAGGAAGTGCCCCTTCCTGTTACGGGCGACGCGGTCGATATACTGCTCGTAGGTGTACCCCAGCAGATCGCTTTCGACCCCCTCGAAGCTGTAGCGGTTGAGGAACTCCAGGGCCGCCACCAGGAGCACGTCGTCTGGCATGAACCAGTCGAACACGGGCTGCTGGAAGAAGTGCCGGTAGAAGCTGGAGACTCGCTCTGAAAGAAGCTCAATAAACGAACTCGCATAGATACCCGCGGTGCCTCCCCCGAAGTACCGACCGACGACCTCGCGCCATGCAGCGACTCCACCGTCGGATGCTATCCGGGCCGGCAAGAGTCCCTTGTCTTCAAGTGTCCGGGCAAGCAGCAGACGCACGAACAGGACGTACGCCGCCTGCTCCGAGAAGATCTCCTCCGTCGCCAGATCGTCTTCAGGTTGGCGCGCGGACCAGATGTTGAAGGCCGTGACCACGCGGAAATCGTCGGCGGATTCGAGCGATATCAGGGCCATCCCAGCGCTCACGCGCGATGTCACATGCACCCAGTTCGAGACCGACCGCTGCAACGCCCTGGACACGCTACCCTCTGGCAAGATACTGGCTGACCGTTTCTCGACCTCGTTTGGGCCGAGTTGGCCAAGACGCTCCGCGACTCTGGCGATCCTTTCGGCGCAGCTGGATCTGATAGGTTCGGGCAGTCCGCTGAGAAATGCCTGGGTTGCTGTATCCCACTCTCCACGCAGCCGCGCAAGCCGTGTCTCGGCATCAGCGAGAGCGCGCTGTGCCGCGTCAACGCGCGCCAAGGCAGCTGTCTGCATATATCGGAGAACCTGTCCTGCCCCGGAGACGAATTCGCGCTGAGCCCGCTCATCACGCAAGGGGATAGCGGCGGCACGGAAATGCTCTTCGTCAATGCAGATCCGGTCCAGTAGCTCGCCAAACTCGGTGAACCGACCGCAACGCAGCAGTAAGTGCACGAGCTCGAGCGCCGCCCGAGACCGCCTCCTTTCGATCTCGAGGGCCTGCTGAGAGCCGAACAGACCCTCGACATTCACGTCAGCAAGGATTGTGTGCTCGCCCTTCGGATCGAAACGGAGCACCAGGATGCGCCGCGCGTTGCACCAGACCGCGTACCCCAGAGTGCCTGCAGTGTAACGCCTCAACTGGTCCAGATGCGTGCCAGCATCCAGACTCTCGGGAGTGGCCTTGTCTTCCCACACGAACGCAGTCCCGACGGTCGGGTGTATGACGTAGTCGGGACGGTTGGCAGTGTCCGCGCCAGCGGCTCTGTTGTATGTCAGGTCAGCGAGTTTGTAGCCCAGCCACGCGAGGGCGCGCTCACTGAACACACGATCAACCACGTCGGCCTCGTCGCCGCTTCTCGAAGCCGGGGCCAATGCCAGATACGATGGATAATCTAGCTCACGTCCATCCGGCCCCCGTACTCGGAATTGCCCGATGACGTCTGTCTCAAATCGTGATGCCGCGTCTTGGCTGCGCACTGCCAATGGCTGACCTCCTCGTTGTCCTCTTCCCACTTGCTACCTACGGCTTCAGATTCCTTCTCGGGTAGGTGCACGACGAGCTGCTCGGCCGCTGGCATTCTGCTCCCGTTGCTGCTCCCTGTCCAGTGTGGGAGCAATGCGCCTGGCTCATACGGGGCAGCGATCTGCGCCTTACGAACCGGGATCACGTCCTGGGACACTGTCGAAGGGCTCATCCCATGCCCTCGGCAAGCTCTCGCATTCGCCCCCCCCCGGAATGCCCACGAACTGCCACCGCCAGCTGGCCGGCTTGCACACGCGGCCGCGGACGGCGCGCCACGTGCGCCTGTGTGGGGCTTTCGGCGGCCGGTTGGGGCTGTCCTCGGCCGGCTGCTGTTGGCGGCCTTGTCGCCGCGTGCGGGCGGCTACTGGGACCGTGAGCATGAGAGTGAGAGGGGGCGGGAAGCGCGGAGCCGAAGTGCACTCGGCGGGGGGGCATCGGAGAGGGAAGCGGACAGGCAGGTGTTGCCGCGACATTGGTCCGGAGGACTGCGATGAAGGCCTGCGAGGTGATGGCATGGTTGGAGGATCGGGAGCGGGAGACAGGGCCTGAGGAGGGCTTCAAGTTCGGCGACCCGGAGGCAGAGGTGGTCGGCGTGTTCGTCTGCTGGATGCCGACTGTCGCGGCGCTCCAACAGGCGATCGCGGAGCACTGCAATCTGGTGATCTGCCACGAGACTCTGTTCTTCCCCCAATCGGCCCCCATTGATGGCGAGCGGTGCTGGCGCACGAACCGCCTTCGCATGCAGCTCATGCACCAAGGAGACCTGGTAGTGTATCGGGCGCACGGCAAGCTGGACCGGCTGTGCATCTTCGAGGACTTCGCGGCTGCGCTCGGCCTGGATGCGGTCCACTCGGGCGAAGGGTTCGCGCGTGTGTTCTCGCTGCCGCCGACGCGGCTGGCCACGCTGGCGGAGCGGGCAAAGCAGGTCACCGGCATGCCGATAGTCCGCGTGACTGGAGATCTGGAGCGGCAGGTCACGCGGGTCGGGCTCCCCTGGGGCGGGCTGGGTCTCTTCGTGAACATCACCTTCATGCAACGCTTGGTGGAGCATGGCGCGGAGGCCGGGATCTGCGGGGAGACAGATGAGTATGCCATGCGGTTCGCCGAGGACGCGGGCCTGGCGCTGATCGAGACCAGCCATGCTGCCTGCGAGAACGTGGGATTGCGATGCTTCGCGGCGATGCTCAGGGAGGCCCGTCCAGGCCTCAAGGTGGTGTTCCACGAGAGTGGACCTGGGTGGCGGACGCGATAGTGAAGCTGCCGCGGTTAGCAGCGAGAGGAGGAAAGCATGACGGAACCAGTGGCGGAGGTGGTTAGGGCGAAGCGGTTTGAGCTCGTGGACTCCGAGGGGAAGGTGTGTGCTACTCTGGCCCTCGGCGAGGATGGATGCCCCGGACTCCACCTGTGCGATCGGGAGGGGCACGAGCGGGCAGAGTTAGCTCTCGACATGGACGGCGCGCTGCACCTGACGATGCGGACGAAGTCTGGCGGCGTGTTCGGCATCTTGGGGTTCGGTACTGACTGGCGACTGGGCTTGCAGCTCTTCGACAGAAACCGCCAGGTTATCTGGGCGGCGGCCCACTCCGGGCTATGAGTCCCCGGAGGCGCCATCCAGGGCAGCCATTGGGTGTGAGTGTGGCAGATCGGGGGCAGAGGCCGGCCGAGGTGCCCTGCCTGGGCACGGCCAGCGGCGCCGCCGGCGCATATCAGGGCAGGCTGCCGGGCGCGCCGACGTCGGTGCCTAACCTGTCAGGCCGGGTCTCATGCCTGATCCGCTCGGCGAGCAGGTCCGGCACTTCATTGAGTCGTCCGCCTTCCGCCGCGCTCGAAGTGGTCATAGACCTGGCGAGCGCGCGGCAGGTCCCGGGAGAAGACGTAGATCCTGAACGCGGTCTGCCATGGGTCCCCGATCGGGGGTGGCATCATCGTCAGGTAGAAGGGATTCTCCAGCATCCCGCCCTGCTGGGCCCGGGACACGATGCCCTGAGCACGCAGCGCCTCCTGGACCAGCTTCGCGTGGAACTCACCGATGACCGTGCACAGGAGCGCCTGTCTCTCCTCTGGCTGTCCGGGCGGCTGAGGAGGGGAGGCGGACGGTAACCGGTCAACTAGCTCGGCGCCGCAATCCTGGCAACGAGTGATGCCCGCCCTGTACTCGAACCCGCAGGTTGGACAGAATGGCATAGTGGCGACCGCGCCTTCCACCATCCAAGCAGAACGCAGTGTACCGCAGAGGTGGCGCTCCCGCAAGCTATGGGTGGTGCTGGCGCCGGTCCCGCCGATGGCAAGACGGTCGCGATGCCGAGCGGAACCGCATCGCCGTGGCTATCCGGCTGCTCTGTCGGGGCTTCGGCGGGCTGAGAGCTCCGGCGGGGCTCAGTCGTACTGCTCCAGCATCTCCCACACGCTCGGCCGGATGACGTTAGGGAACTTGGTGGGAGAAGTAACGGCCTCCGGCTGCTCATGCGCCGTCTCCGGGTCGGACATGTGCCACAGCGCAAGGCCGAGATACTGCGGGCACTTCCGGTAGGGCCTAACCGCGTCGAGAGCGGCCCGCACGTACTCCTCCTGCTTCACTCCGGTCTCTTTCCGCTCGGCGCCGCCACCTGCAAGGTACTCGTACTCCCCCCAGGAGGCCGCGGCCGGGATCCCCACCAGGTAGCGCCCGCCGGCCGCCTGAGCCGCCTGCTCGACTCGCGCGAGAGCGCCGCGCATGGCTTCCTGGTAGCGCGGCAGGCTGATGGCCTCGCCATCCAGATCATAGCCGGAGATCACGACGACGTCGCAAGACGCGAAGATCCCCATCAAGGTGTCTTTGTCCCAGGCTCCGACGAACATGGTGCAGTACTTCCCCTTCGCGTTGAGCAGTCCGCGCAGATGCCGGTAGAATGGAAGGTGCGCAGGTGAGAACGGCTCGATGTCGATCTGGACTCCGGCCGCGTTGGGGTCATCCAGGACGGGCTGCGCCACCTGCCGCGCCGCCTCACGGTATTGCTCCTCCGTCCATCCATCGAAAGCCCTGTCGTCGTTACTCCCGTCCACGATAGGCATCAGCAGAATGCCGCGCGGCAGGGCCTGCGCGTACGCGCGGGTAGCAGTGCCGTCATAGCGCATCGTGATCCGCTTGCCCAGCCCGTCGAAGCTGGGCGAGCCGGCGTAGGGGAAGAAGTACCGAAAACGGAGCTCCGGGCGCGCTCTGCCGTTGAACCGCTTCACCTGCCGCGCCACTCCATCCTTGTACTGGTACACCCAGGTCGCGAGACCCCTGGGGAGGGGCTTCAGCGCTGCCGCCTCTCCTCTCACCTGGTGTGCCGGCTCCACGTGCAGACCTATACTCATAACCGCCAGCATCCCACCCAGAGCCCCCATCCGGCCGCCCCAGCTTCGCACACACACTCTCACTAACTCCACTCCGCTAGCTTCGCCGGGAGACGCTGTGTCCCTGTCCGCGGTGTTGGCGAGCGCGGCCCGCTACGCCGACGGCCAGACCGGGCGGCTGTGCTGTCTGCCCGTCAACCGCCCCGCGGCCGACGCGCTGTTGGCCTCTCTCGCCGACCGCGAGGACGTGGAGCCGGCACTCTTCCTGAACCGCAATGGGGACCGCTTCTCAGTGCGCGGCATTGCGCTGCTGGTGAACCGGTATCTGCGGGCGGCCGGCATCACCGACCGCTCCGGCCCCCACTTGCTGCGCCACACCTTCGCCACCCACGCCCTGCGTGCTCGGCCCAATCTGCGGGCGGTGCAGGAGCTGCTCGGCCACGCTTGGGTGACGACCACCCAGCGCTATACGCATCTGGAGATCGAGGACCTGCAGCGGCAAGTGGTGGATATGCCGGCGAACTGACTCCGTGACCGGGACAATCTGCTATAATGCGACACGTAGGTTGGGGGCTAGCAGTATCAGAGGTCTGCTGATCTCAGATGACGCCTGTCAGGGAGGGTGACGGGGATGAGCAGAGGCGCTTCTGGTACTCGCATCTGCAGCCAGTGCGGGTATGTCTTCGCGCCGCTCGAGACGGACTGCCCGAAGTGCGCGCACCTCGCAGCGGCGCATGCGGCCGTGAGAGATCCAAGGCGAGAGGAAGCGGATCGCCAGCAGCGCGGGTGGGCGACCTACAGAGAGCGTCTGCGGCGAGCCCGGGTGCGACGACAGGTGGTCGTCGCCATCCTGTCTCTCGTGGGAGGTGCTATCGTCGGGTTTCCAGTGGCGATCTTCATTGCCCTCCTTGGTGAGACTGTGGGCGAGGAACCGGCCGTTGTACTGCTGTGCTGTGTGTTGGTCGCGATCGGAGCGGCAGTCCTGATCTACTTGATCATCAACCGGTTCTTCCCATATACCCCTGACGAACCGATGGTCTTGTATGACGGCCCCAAGTATACGAAGTCTGACCGGGCGAAGTACCTCGTGGTCGCAGGAGCAGGCCTCGTTGGCATCTCCCTGATCCTTGCCCTGAATCTACACCAGATCGCCGTCTTCGTGTTCGTGGCGTTGTTCTGGCTGGGCATAGTTGGGCTTATCCTGATCTACGTGCTCATTAGGTTCTTCTTTCCTTAGTAGGTTCTGGGTGATGTACGTCTTCAGCGATTGTGGGACACGAGGCAAGCTACGCTTTGAGTTGGGTTGAGCCCGGTGTTCCTGCTCCTGGACGGCGAAATGTACAGGCGAGA
>Ga0315285_10002304_pt1 | contig 19929 bp, 18 predicted proteins | sample YL17G09_36_MG_FD_203698 | JGI IMG/M metagenome (GOLD analysis project Ga0315285, IMG submission 203698) | Sediment microbial communities from Yellowstone Lake, YNP, Wyoming, USA - YL17G09_36 | ecosystem: Environmental > Aquatic > Freshwater > Lake > Sediment | place: USA: Wyoming | collected...
TTTGCTCTTATATCACGGAAAATGCATGAAGTGACAAAAACATACTGTGAGCTGCGTGAAGTGAATGACAGAACCGATAAATGTTGGAGTTATTGGTCTTGGAAGAATGGGCATGCTTCATCTAATGCATCGCGAGAAAGAAGATGGAGTGACAGTTGTCGCTGCTACGTACTCATCGTGCGCACGGCACAGAGGGAATTGATTCTTCAACCAACAAATGTTCTGAGGAGAGATTTTGAGCGAGGAAAATTTGAAGGTTGCGGTGGTCGGTTTGGGCAAAATGGGCCTAGTACATGCTAGCGTGCTAAATGTCTTGCCTAATGTCACTGTTGTTGCAGTGTGTGAGAAAAGCCGTTTTATACGGAGGTTTGCAAGGAAATTATTCAAGGGAGTTGAGGTTGTCGACGATGTAGAGAAGTTAGCGAAGCTTGATATCAACGCGGTTTACGTGACGACACCGATTCCTTCGCATTTTTTCGTTGTCAATACGGTCTATGAGCAAAGGATTGCTTCAAACGTTTTTGTTGAAAAGACGCTTGCACAAAACTATGACCAATCAAAACAGCTTAATGAGACTGCGATTCGCCTGGGAGGCGTGAATATGGTTGGTTATCTGAGAAGGTTTTACGTGACTTTCAACAAAGCAAGAGAATTGCTGTTGGAGGATGAGATTGGCAGCGTTACGTCATTTCGAGCATTCGCCTACTCTTCGGATTTCTTAGGAACCAAGAATGAGCAAAAGACAACCGCGTCCAGAGGAGGAGTCCTAAGGGACTTGGGATGCCACGCAGTGGACCTAGCTTTATGGTTTTTTGGGCACATTCAAGTGATTTCAGGTCAACCGATGCAAACAAGTGGTCACCTCGAGAATTGGGTTAAGTTCAAGGTTGAAGGCTCTGCTTTGGAAGGCGAGTTTGACGTCTCTTGGTGCATGGAAGATTATCGTTTGCCTGAAGTTGGGTTCTCCATCGCCGGATCCAGAGGCAAATTGGAAGTGAACGACGACCAAGTAAGACTTGTTTCGAAAGGCGGACGGTCTTCTGTTTGGTATAGGCATGATCTGAATGATAGTGTCCCCTTTTTGCTTGGGCTTCCGGAATACTACCGTGAGGACCTGCACTTTGCTGACTGTGTTTCCAAGGGGAGCAAAGCCGATCCTGACTTCTCAGCTGCGTCGAAAGTGGACAAGATCATAAACGATGTCGAAAAGGCTGGTGGGAAAGATTAATCAAAATACCAAGGCTTTGTTAGTCGGGGACAACCCCTTTCACAACATAAGTCATTTGTCGCAAGAGAGAACTCGTTTCAGAGATAAGACTGTGACTGTGCCTGAACTAGCGGCAGACTTGATACTTACTGCAGTAGACAATGGAGCAAACGGCTTCATGTTCTCTGTAAGCGAGACAACTCTGGCGATCCTCAGAGTGCTGAGGGAAAAAGGAAGAATTGACCAGTTGGGCCTTTACGCTATCGTACCATATGCGTATGAATATGTTAGGATGTCCACTCAAGTCGGCGGGATCTCTGGCTTAACAAAGAAAGTTGTGGGCCGAATTGTTGCTACTGGAAACCTAAAGGCTTTGGCAACTGGGTTCCTTGGCTTTCTTATGACTGATCCAGAACGCTTGTTGAAAACATATTTGATTTATGAGATCAACAGAATAAGAGCGGCGGCTGGCAAAAGAATAGACTTGGAATCGGTCATGCTCCATGAAGTGATCACCGATCTAGCTCTGGCTCTAAATCTAGACTCGATTTTCAAGGCACACATCGACTACATGTCGGAACTCGGAATCACCCCCGGCTTCAACACCTGCAACTTTGTGTATCTAGTCGATAAATTCAGAGAGTGGAATATTGATTTGGGACAAGTGGTTGTAGCCTCTCCTTTCAACAAAGTCGGCTTTCAAATGACAACTTCTCAAGAGAACAATGAAGCGGCTTTGAGAAGATTGCCCAAACCGATTGTCATAGCGATAAGTGTGCTGGCAGCAGGATACTTGAAGCCCTTGGAAGCTCTGGAATACATTTCGACTCTGCCGAACCTCAGAGGTCTTGCCATCGGAGTGTCAAACAAGTCCCATGCAATAGAAACATTTAACCTCGTCGAACAAAAGTTAGTAAACTAGATTCCCCAATGCAGGCATTCTTTTGAACTTATTCTCCTCAGGTGCGTGCGAATCTTTGCGGGCTCCGAAACGAAGCGAAACTGGACTCCCATAATGATCTTTTTCGGGTAGGGTGACGTGTGAATTGACTGAGAAGGTCAAGGTCACTATCGGACTGTGTGTGAAGAACATCGAGGCAACCATCGAACACACGATGAAGAGCATATTGAAACAAGATTTTCCGCACATGCTCATGGAGTTAATTGTAGTTGATGGACAAAGCGAGGATAGCACTGCAAGAATCATTAAAGAATATGTTTCGAGAGGAGATCTGGAGAGCAGGTTCTTCTCTGAGAATAAGGGACTGGGTTTCGCGAGACAAATGGTCGTTGACAATGCTTTGGGAGAGTATGTGATTTGGGTTGATGGAGACATGGTACTTCGGCGGAATTACGTTAGAAAGCAAGTTGAATTCATGGACAGAAATCCCAATGTAGGCATTGGTCGAGCTAGATATGGAATCTGGACGAAATCGGGGCCAGTTGCCTATCTAGAGAATATTCCATTTGTTGTAGAAAGTATGAGAGCCCACACAAAGGTACCGTTGGGAATTTGCGGAACTGAAGGAGCAATCTACAGGATTGCAGCTATCAGGCAGGCCAAAGGCTTTGACATAAACATTAGAGGAGCCGCAGAAGACGTCGATCTTGCCCGCAGAATTCTAGCGGCAGGCTGGTCGGCCAGCATTACTGAAGCCACCTTCTACGAATTATGTCGAGATTCTTGGAAGACCCTTTGGGTGGAATATGCTTGGTGGGGCTATGGAGCGCATTACGGCTTTCATAAATACCGAGATGTGAGTATGCTTTTCAAATTGTCACCTCTGGGCGGACTTCTCGCAGGGTTCTTGCGTTTTCCAGCTGCCTACAGATTGACGAGGAGATCGTTAATGTTGTTGCTGCCTTTCCATTATGCTTTCAAGCGATTTGCTTTTTGTTACGGTTTTACGAAGGCACACATTAACGGTTATGGGCACAGATGATAATCGAAACCAAACGTGCGGGATATTCGGATGAGACCCACAGTAACGATAGGTGTCTGCGTAAGAAACTGTGGTAACTATGTCAAGGAAGCTATTGAAAGCATCTGCCGTCAGGATTTTCCATATGAACTCATGGAAGTTATTTTTGTGGATGATGGCAGCGAAGATTGTACTCCTTTGATCATTCAAGATTGCGTATTACACATGAATATCCGTGCAAGAGTCTTTCATGGCCCTTGGAAAGGGTTAGGCCATGCGAGAAACATCGTTGCCGCAAATGCTCAAGGGGAGTATGTTCTTTGGGTCGATGGAGACATGGTACTATCAAAGGATTTTGTGAGAAGGTTGGTCGAATTCATGAAGCAACACCCGGAAGTTGGAATCGCGAAGGGAAAACAGGCCTTGGAACCTGGAAAGAATTTGTTGAGTACACTGGAAGCGTATTCTCGGGCTGCTGGCAGAATGGTGGACTACCAGTCGAAAAAGGGGCGCTCGAAAGCTTTGGGGACTGGTGGTTCGATATATCGAAGTGAAATCATTAGGCAAGTCGGAGGTTTCGATGAAAGCCTAAGGGGATACAATGAAGACTGGGATATTGAAATCAGAGCCAGAAGGGCCGGATGGTTGTTGTCTACCGTTGACGTTGGGTTCCTTGATTATGAAAGACACGGGTTGACTTGGAAGGGCCTGTGGAGCAGGTATTGGCTTCGGGGATATTTTACTCATTATTTTCTCCATAAGAACAGGGGAATGATAAAACACTACAGAATGTTTCCTCCTGCTGCTTTTCTGTCTGGGCTTCTTAGCTCATTCACTCTCTTCAAACTGACGCGACAAAAGGCCGTTTTCCTCTTGGCATTTCAATCAACATTCAAGATGACAGCGTGGTATGTGGGGTTTCTCAGAAGTCATTTAGATCGCTACGCTCCTGGCTCCCAAGGAGTCCGATTCAGAATTTCATGACATTCCCTTACTGGATTAGAGAAGTGAAGAGTCGTAGTATCACTCTAGGAAATAAGGTATAAAAGAAGAATTATTCTAGAGATGCTCGCAGGAAGCGTAGCGGAATGAAAGTTGGTTTGATAGGTTGTGGCAGGGTTGCCCACGTCCACATGAGGGCTTACAAGGCAATGAGCAAAGTGAACGTGGTTGCTGTAGCAGATGCTGACATCAATAGGGCGAAAGCTTTTGCAGGGCCCTATAAGATTGACAAAGTCTTTTCAAACTACATGGATATTTTTGAAGTCGAAGACCTTGGTTTTGTCGATGTGTGTACTCCCACATCTACACATGAATCTATAGTTCGTGACGCTGCAAAGTCTGGACTCAATGTCCTGATGGAGAAGCCTATGGGTCGCAACAGCATAGAGTGTGGGAGAATGATCGAAGAATCAAAAAAGCATGGAATCAAGCTGTGCGTCTGCCACAATCAACTTTTCTACCCATATGTCAGACGTTTGAAATCAATAGCAGATTCTGAAGGTTTTGATTTGGCATCTTTCAGAACATTTCATAAGGAGAATTTCGAGTTTCTTAAGGCTCACGGTTTGGCTCATGATTGGAATTTGAGCCCAGAAAACGGTGGGATACTGTGGGAAGTAGGCTGCCATCTTGCATACCTCCAATTGCACTTTTTGAAGGATATAGAAGAGGTGTACGCTTTGGGTGTCAAAGCCAAGTATCAGGTATGGGATGACTTTATGGTCCTATTGCGGACTTCCTCTCAACGTTATGGCATTATGGAGATCTCATGGGTTGCACAAGAATCTGAAATAGTGTACGAAGTCATTGGTTCTGACGGGAGAAGAGTACAGACTTTCTTGCCTCATGGTTACATAATAGAGAGAACGCAAAAGTCCCTTGCGAGCGCGGCAGATGTTGCACGCAGTTGGTTTTCGGACGAGAGACGACTTTTCACAAAATGGTGGAAGTTTGTGAAGGATCAAGTTGAGAAGCCACAGTTAGGGCATTTTGATTTGATCAGTAGCTACGTTGAAAGTCTGGAGAAAGGTTCTTCATCACCAGTGACGGGAGAAGATGGCAGGAATGCTGTCAGGCTCCTTGAGTGTATTGAAGAATCTTTGGAAGAACGACGGTCAGTTAGTTATTCCCCGTGGTGAGCATTTCTCTGGCTATGCGCCAATGCAACATTCGTCATAGCTGATAATGTACTCCATGAATCATGAGGGTTAAACCAAATGTAGAGCGTGCGTTGGGTTTTCGCTGTTAACTTTGTAGCCTATGGTGCTGCTTCAAGTGTTAATTGGCTGACCAATGGATGTGGATATGGATATGGCGGGTAGCTGAAGCCGTCTTGAGAAACGTTTGGCGGTCTTAGGAAGTAATCTTCGTCTAGCACTACGCCTTCCCATGCGCTAACGTTGCTTGCTGATACACCACTGAAAGTGTTATTCCAAATCCAGAAATCGTGGACTTTTTGAATTGGGTCGTCGGGCAAATCGCTGTATAGTCGTATATCGTCGGGGCAATTATTAATCGTGTTGTTATAGATTACTCCGCCGCCTCCACGCATACCTATGCCTAAACCCAAGTATTGACCGATGTAGTTTTCTGGTGGCGTAAGGCTAGTTCGATAGTCAACAGGCGAATTTTCTATCACATTGTCATAGACCTCGCAGCCTACAGACGTTCCGTGTGCGTCAATGTAACTGCCATAGTGAAACTGAATCATTGTAGTGAAGTAGTTATGCCGAGCCACGTAGAAACTTCCGCCCGATGAAGATATAGCATGGCGGCATCTGCTGAAATTGCAATCTTCAATATATACGACATTGCTCACGTCATCATAATGCCCTAGAAGCGTAAGCAGGGGTGCAGTTCCATTAAAGTAGCCAGTACCTCCGACAATAATGCCATAACCCCAAATTCGGTTTAAAATGTTAAGGTCGTCCTTGTAAGGTTGGTCAAAATCACAGTGAGAAACAACGCCACGCATAATATACGGACTTGTCTCCCATCCCATGTTGTTCCATGCTCCCATTCCCATGTTCACAAAGTTGGAGAAAACACAATCGTACACCACGAAGTCCTTGACGCAATTTATTATTAAACCATTGTTGTTTGTTCCGTTGGTTGCGTCGTCAGCATCAGGTCTGCTCGGCACGTAACCAATGAAAGAAATGCCTCGGATTCTAACAGGTTTCTGATGTGATGTAAGGTTAGGCGTATAGTAAGGTAATGACCCAAATCCGTCAACATAAATCATAGTTGAGCCTATAGATTCAACTGTTTCCCTGAGAATTGTCACGTTTTTTCCTGCACCAATCAGGTTCACTCCTTGAGGAACAGTTACTCCTTTGCCGCCCGCAGGAGGATTGAAAGTCCAATTTCCAGCAGGAATATACACTGTTCCTCCACCTGCACTTGCTACGGCAACCACAGCTACTTGAATGTCTGCTGGAGAACCGCTTTTTGCGGTTATCTCAGAAAGTGATATTTTGCCCGTGCTGTTAATAACAACACTATTCATCAATGATGAAAACGTAGGAGATAGAGTGAAAAACCCAACAATCATTACTGAAAATAAGAGTAACGTGCAAAACTTCGTACTTTGCAATCCCCTTGCTCCCACCTTAAATATCTGTAGTTTTCGATTTAAAATGCTTCGCTTGCCTTTCATACTGTTCACATGTTCTGCCTATATACGTATGTCTGGCGAACTAATAAATATTATGTATTAATATACAATAGACCTATGAGGTCACGCCATGAACAAGTCAAACATAGAGCGATTGAAACCAGCTCAGTTTTCAGTCGCCATACTCATTCTGCAGATTTTGCTTTGGTTTACTGTGATATTCAATCTTTCAATTGCTCGGGAAGTAGTTGGATTCGTCTATCTTACTTTCTTGCCAGGTTTTACACTTCTACGCCTGCTAAAGTTGAAGCTTGAAGCAGTGGAGGCGATACTTTTTACGGTTGGTCTAAGCATCGCCTTCCTCATGGCTGTAGGTTTCTTCATGAACCTGCTAGGTCCTTTAATTGGCATTTCAACGCCCCTTTCGTTGATTCCTTTGATGGTAGTTACCAATGCCATCGTAATTATCTTGCTGTTTCTTGAATGGCATGATCGTGAATATCATGGCTTTCATATTAGCTCCAAGAAGCTAATAACTTTCGGACTTATTCTCTGTGCAATCCTTATTCTTAGCGTCGTTGGAACATTATTAGTCAATTCTGCTCCACACACTGACAATTCGCTCTTGCTTCTCATGTTGATATCTATCCCTGTGTTGGTTGGATTGGCAGCTTTCTCCAAGAAACTGGTGCCTGCTGAATCATATCCTTTAATCTTATTCGGAATTTCGCTTGCACTCTTGTTTCATGTTTCTCTTTTCTCTAGCTATATTCACGGAGGCGACATTTTCGGTGAATATTCTGTTTTCAGACTAACAGCGAGTAATTCCTATTGGAATTCAGCGATTTCAGACAGACTCTATGCAATGTTAAGCATCACGATACTGCCAACTATATATTCCGCTGTCCTCAGTTTGGAAGGTACGTGGATACTGAAAATTGTTTATCCTCTGATTTTCGCGTTCGTTCCTTTAGGGTTGTATCAACTCTTTAAGTCTAAAGTGAGTAAGGAAGTCGCTTTCTTCTCTGTCTTTTTCTTCGTATCCAACATGGTTTTTTTCAATGAAATAGTGGAGTTGGCAAGACAAATGATTGGCGAGTTGTTTTACATTTTGTTATTCCTAACCCTTTTCAGCAATAATGTTAAGGGTTCTGCAAGATGGTTGCTTTTCACTGTTTTCAGTTTCGGGCTGGTTGTGTCGCATTATGCTATGGCGTACATTTTTTTGGGTTTTATCTTTGTAGTGTGGTTGGTTGGTTTTCTGAGAAGACGCAAAACGACTGTAGCTGCGGGTATGGTCGTACTCTTTGCGATTCTAACTTTTGCTTGGTTCACGTATGTTTCTTCAGCATCAACGTTTAATGAGCTTTTACGAGCGGTTAGTACTATACGCGATAATTTTGTTTCTGATTTTTTTAATCCGCAGTCTAGAGGAAGTCAAGTCTTGCAGGCCGTAGGCGCTTCGGGGATTAATACTTTCTGGCATATTATAGGCAGATACCTGTATTATGTTACCGAGGCGCTTGTCGTAATTGGCTTTCTTGGTTTATTACTTAGGAAGCGAGGCTCATTTTTTAATGATGAATTTAATGTTCTAGTGTTCTGCAATATGTTGCTTTTAGGCGCGTGTATTGTTGTACCAAACTTTGCGGGTACTTTTAACGTAACACGGTTTTATCATGTGGCGCTCTTCTTTTTGGCGCCCCTTTGTGTTCTCGGAGGAATCGATGTTCTTAAATTATTGTCAAGAAAAAAGGTTAGGGAGAAATATCTCGGTTTGATTGTCGTTTTGGTTGTGTTGATCCCTTGCTTCTTTTTCCAGACGGGCTTTGTTTATGAGGTTGCCAAAGAAGAAAGCTATTCGATACCATTAAGTGCCTATCGATTTGATACAATCAAACTCGCTGGCATGGGTGTCCTCAGTGAGCCTGAAGTTTCCGGTGCAGCGTGGCTGTCGCAATATCAGGACTTAGGTAGGTTTGTTTATGCAGATATAAATTCAGGACCGATTTTTGCATACAGCGGTGTCCAGAACGAAGTTTGGTTATCTCTAGGCGTACCCGTACCATCAGGTTCCTATGTTTACTTAAGGCAATATAACGTCTATGATGGGGTAGTTTTCAGCAGTTATAGCTCAGTTGGCGCGTTCAACGTCAGCCAGATTGTACCTAGCCTCAACGCAACAAACGTTGTATACTCTAGCGGTTCTTGCGAGATATACAAAGTTCCCTAGGCTTATGCCTCAAAAGATTTGACATGACATGATTCGGTTTGATGTTGTTATTGCAGCCAAAGAGGTCGCCAATACGCTTGGCGTTTGTTGTAAAGCCCTTAGGAAAATTGCCTATTTAAACAATCTCATAATTGTCGTTGGAGAAAGCAGAGATTCAACAAGAGAAGTGGCTGAAAAATATGGGGATATAGTTGTTCAAGATCACGGCGAAGGAATCGGAGAAGCAAGAGAAGTAGGTTTGAAAAATGTTGAAACCAAATTCTTTGCTTTCGTGGATGCGGACGTGATCGTTACACGTGCGTGGGGCAAATGGTGCTTAAAGACTATCAAGCTTCCCGATGTAGGAGCTTGTGAAGGGGTGGCATATCCTACCGGAAAGTACTGCGCCATGATTGTTGAGGAATCGCTGGCTGGTGAGGGAGGTTACTGCAGTCTCTCAAGTACAATGTTTAAAACTGAAGTTGTAGAAGAAGTGGGAATACCGCAACTTCATTTTGGCGAAGATTGGGCGCTAAGACGAAGAATTTGGGCTGCGGGATACAAGTGGATTGTGAATGCTAATTTGAGATATATTCATCTTCACACTGATTGGCAGGGATTAAGACATAGAGCGAGTTTCAATTCTCATATTAGGATACCTACAGTAGAACTATTCACAGTTTTGTCAGGCTCGCCTTTATGTCTTTTTTCAAAGAAGTATTCCTTCTTTGGACGAAAGATTTATGATATGCTAGTAATCTGGGCAGATTCTTATGGTCATATAAAAGCTATGGGTAAACATTGCCGTGAGTTATAGATGTTTATCTTGTGATCTTTATGCCTTTTTTGCTACATTTGAATGCATGGGTGCAAAGGCAATAGAAGGAACCAAAAAATGAAGCCAGTTGAAAGAAGGGAACTCCCATTTGTTTCTATTGTAATTTGCACTTATAACAGAAAGAACTTGTTAAGGATGTGTCTCAACTCAATCTACGCGCAGGATTATCCTGAATCAAATTTTGAAGTAATAGTAGTCGATGGGGGCTCAACTGACGGCACAAAGGAACTCTGCAAGGAGTTCCCCAAAATACGATTTATCACAGAAAGCAGATTTGGATTGGCATACGCTAGAAACTTGGGAGCAGAATTGGCACGGGGCTCCATAGTTGCCTACACAGACGACGATTGTATCGTCGATAGACATTGGCTTAGAAATCTCGTGTCTGGATTCCGATTTTCTAAATCTACTGCAGGCGTTGGAGGACCTGTCTATCCGTTGCATCCTGAGACGATTCCAAAGAAGATTCTTGTGGAGCCCGCATTAGGACTTTCTGATGAAGGAGAAAACATAAAATTAGTTCAAGGTATCATAACATCAAACTCGGCATTCAAACGAGAAATCTTCAGTGCTATACAATTTGACGAAACACTTGGAACCACAAGGCGAGGAAAACTCATCTTGTGTGGAGAAGATGTCGATTTCTGTCAAATCCTCACCAAATCGGGCTACAAACTTCTGTACATGCCCTTCGCGAAAGTTTACCATCAGATTTCTAAGGACCGAATCCGAGTGCCATATATCGTCAAACACGCCGTCCACAACGGAATAAGCACAACGAAATCCTTCGAAAAGGAGAAAAACTCTAGGATATGGATGATTAGAGTCGCTGTTGGCAGACTTGTTCAAAGCCTCCTAGCAATAATCTCAGATAGATCTTTCACCTCATGCTATAAGATCATAGCCTCGATGTCCACGCTCCTTATTTGCCTTACGCGCTTGGATAAAATCCTCTTATAAAAAACTCTAATTGACTATTTTCTCACCCATTTTAAACACGCAAAACAAGGCTGGAATTGTTGAGTGGAAATAATTGAAATTAACGACTACAGTGCTTTCATTTCTTTGAGAGAAGGGTGGGACGAAGTCTTGCAGCGATGCAACCATACCATCTTTTCAACCTGGGAGTTCCTTTCAATGTGGTGGAAACATTTCGGCAGAAAAAGAAAACTCGTCCTCCTTCTTGCAGAGGAAAACGGGGAAATCTTGGGAATGGCGCCGCTAATGTACACAGTTCATGAGTTGTTCGGCTTAAGGCAAGGTAAGATAGAGTTCATAGGGACTCCAGATTCAGACTATGGCAATTTCATCTTGATTGGGAAAGGCAGAGAGTGCATTGAGCTTTTCATTGAGTACCTAGAGAACACTGCTGAAAAGTGGAACTGCATTGAATTGACGGACATTCCGGAAAACGCTGAGTGCTTGCCTCACCTGCGAAAATTCTCGACGGATTTGAAGCCAATTCATGAGTGTCCGTACACCCTCCTGCCAGAATCATACGAAAAATTCTTGATGGGCTTAAGTCGCAATCAAAGAAAAAACATATATAGAACATCGCGCCGTGTGGAAGAAGCCTTCAAAGTGGAATTCATTGACCATTCAGACCGTCAGTCGTTGCATGAAGGAATGCAGTGTCTGTTTGATCTGCATCAAAAACGGTGGGAGTCACGTGGGTTTCCAGGAGTTTTTGCCGATGAAAGAGTTCGCGCTTTCCATCTTGACATCGCAAAGCTTTTCGCAGAGAGGAAGTGGTTATGCCTATTCTCGATGAGTCTCTCTGGGAAGCCTGTATCTGCGGTTTATGGGTTCAAATATCAATCCAAGTTCTATGAATACATCACTGGTCTTGACCCAATGCACTCCAAGTACAATGTCGGAAATTTGCTGAGAGCACAATTGATCAACAAGCTTATCCAAGAACGGATTACCGAGTTTGATTTCATGAGAGGAGCCGAGGAATACAAAGACCGTTGGAACACGACCACGAGATGGAATCACAGAGCCATCATACCGCGAAAGGGCTTTCTGGGCGGAGTCAGAAACCGACTCTACCAAGAATATTGGCACCAAGGAGGCAGGCTAAAGTACCTCTTAAGAAAGCAATCGTAACCTCACTCCAATAAACATGGACTATTCACACGTCGATCTCACAAGGATGCTGAGTACTTATGAGAGTGGGATTCTTCAGCCCAACCATAAACAGAATAGGCGGGGGCGAATGGGTAACCCTCAACATGATCCAAGCCCTGAGAGCAAGACAACACAAAACACTTGTCTACTCTGCCGAAAAAATCAATCCCGCTCACATTCAAGAATTCTTTGGGCACAGTCTCGACTTAGACAACGAAGTCAGGTTCTGGCCCAATATCTTCGACCCCTACAATCTTGAAAACGTCTACCCAAACCTTCTAAAATCATACTTCTTCAGCCTCAAATGCGACCTTCTAATAGATACTTTTTCAAATGCCATTTTCCCTTGGACCGACGCGGTTTACTTTCAAGGAAGACCAAAAATCATCCAGCTACCAAAAGGCATGAAAGGATCATTGTTCACTCCATACAAAGCCTTCCTAACAGACAGCATGAAACACGCCAAACCTGGAGAAAAAATCTTGATGGCCTGCAGCAAATACGCGGCAAAAACCATAGAAGCCATAACTGGACTAGCCGTAAACGTACTGTATCCTCCGTCCTCAGACTTCTTCAAAATCGGAAAGAAACTCCCCTCAAAAAACAACATAGTAGTAACAGTGACACGAATTTCAAGCGACAAACGACCAGAAACGATACCACAGATCGCCAAACTAGTTCCAGACAATATCTCATTTGTAATAATAGGAAGCTGTCGAATCCCAAGCGAACTAAAAGTCCTAAATAACCTTCAAGAATACATCCACAAGTTGGGCGTTAGTGAAAAAGTAAAATTGCTACTTAACGTCTCAAGAGAAAAACAACGAGAAATACTTCAAAAATCAAAAGCTTACCTGCATCCTTTCGTTCCATACGAAGCCTTTGGCATATCAGTGGTTGAAGCCATGTCAGCCGGTTGCGTTCCAGTAGCTCCTGACATTGCTGGACTAAAGGAAATCGTGCCTAAACAATTAAGATACACTTCTCTGGAAGAAGCAGCATCCTTAGTAGAAGAATCAATAACGAATTGGTCTCCATCCAAAGTACAGGATTCAGTGAAAATTGCCGACAAATTTAGCCAAACAAAATTCTGTGACGAATTTCTGAAAATTATGCAATTGTAAATAACCTGCACTTGAAACTAGACCTGCTGACCCAACAATCTAAACATTTCTTTTTGGCAAACGGTGAAAAATATTGCAGAAGCTATTTCTGACCTTTGACACTGAAGATTTCATAAGCGAGAACTCAGTTCCGGCTTTGCACAAAATCCTAGAAAACTTGAAGCAACATGATCTAAGAGCCTTGTTCTTTATTACAGGGCACATGGCTGAAAGGATCAAGAATTTTCCCTCAATTGTGAATCTGCTTGATAAACATCAAGTCGGTTATCATTCTTCTAGTCATTCAGTTCATCCTACAATTTTTGAGTTCACTGACATAGAAGATTATGAGGAAGCCTATAGAATAGCTCTTAAAAGAGAGACAGCACATATCAATCCATTAACAGGAGAAGTCGAAGGAAGAGGCGGAATTTACGCACTCAGAGATCTTTTCCCTAAAAAACAAATAACTGCCTTCAGAGCCCCCGGACATTGCTGGAGTCCGCCACATCTTGAAGCATTGAAAAGTTTGGGGATTTGTCACGATTTCTCAACAAACATTTCTCCTGTAACCGTTAATTATAAGGACATAACTTTTTATCCATATCCCATCATGGGTCATTGGCAAGGAAAACCATCAGAATATCGCGTCTTGTTCGTCTCACTGAGAAGAAAAAACCCTGTAATGACTATACATCCAAGCCTAATAGTAAACCAGAATGAATGGGATAACATTTACTGGAAATCCAACCCCAAGAAACTTGTCAGACCTCCAGTTAGAAGCCCAACCGAAGTCATATCGTTATTCCATAAATTCGACTTGCTTCTGAGACTAATTGGAAATCTTCAAAAATCACATCTCGTAGAAGTAACACCTAAGCTCGAAAAGGCAGAAAGAAACTTGTCACTAGCCAAAATCGATGTTGAAAAATGCTACCAGAGGAGCCTGAGGTGGGCAATAAAACAAGAATATAAACCTAAATTCCTTCATCAACACTTCCTCAAATTTTTTGAGATAGATTTAGCAAGCGAAGCGACAAATAGATTAAGAGAATCTAATGCTCCGCGAGAGCGCGCGTTTAACATTCCAAATACAGCCTATTTAAAAAGAGGGAAATCAGGATGAGCTTGATTAGCCTCGTCAAAATTCGAAGAAATACAATAAAGTCAATGAAACAGTCTATTCTAGAATCACTAAATCTAATCGGATACTCTTTTAGGAATGAAACGAAGAATGTTGTGATCAAACCTAACCTGTGCTATTACTGGGACTATTCTACAGGTCAAACCACAGATCCAAAATTCGTTGCTGCGTTAATCGACATAATTCGTGAAAAAATCTCGCCTAAAACTGATATTTCTATCGTGGAATCTGATGCTTCAGCTATGAGATGCAAACACGTTTTCAGAATGCTCGGATATGAACAGCTAGCCAAGAACCACAACGTCAGACTTGTCAACCTGTCTGAAGATTTCTTTGAAACTGCTCAAGTGAAAGCGGGGAAACAGTCCTTCAAACTGCCCGTTGCGAAGACAATACTGCAAGCAGATCTCAAAATAAACGTGCCCAAGATCAAGTACACGATGGATCCTATCAAAATGACTTGTGCCTTAAAAAACATCTTCGGTTGTATACCAATCCCAAGAAAGATCAGATATCATCCGAGGCTAGGAGAAGCTATCGTCGCTGCCAACAAGGCTATGCGATTTGACCTTTGCGTCATAGATGGGAACACTGTTTCAGGTGTCCAGCCGCGCAGGCTAGGCTTTGTGATGACTAGCAGAGATCCAGTGGCAATTGATGCTGCAGCAGCGAAAATTGCTGGCTTGAACCCATGCAGGATAAAATATCTTCAATTAGCACAACAAGAAGGACTTGGAACTACTCACTACGTCGAGAAAGGATTGCCCTTAGACTATTTTGAAAAGCGTTATCCAAGAAAGAACCTTCAAAGAAAATTCATGGGTATTGCTTACAAAGGTATTCTTCGCTTGAAATTGGGACAGAGGTTGGGGCTGGAATAGCCCTAGGGCTAAGGAGACTTGTATCTGTGAAATCTGTTCGATTAGGGATAATCGGTCTAGGATACGTCGGCCAAATTCATCTCAGGCATGGCCTGAGACTTGCCAACGCTGAGGTCACTGCAGTCGCTGACATCTCCACCAAGGCGTTGAACAAAGCTAGAAACGCAGGCGTCAAAACAGTTTTCAAGAACTATGAAGACCTTCTCAAGAACCCTAGCATAGATGCTGTCGTAATAGCACTGCCAACACATCTCCATCTACAATGCGCCAGACAAGCCGCAGAGGCAAAGAAACACATTTTCCTCGAAAAACCGATAGCGAGAAACGTTCAAGAAGCAAATGAAATCGTATCGGCCGCAAGAAGGAATTCGGTTAGACTGATGATTGGCTATCCACTGAGGTTCAACGAGGAATTTCGAAGTCTCAAACGCGAAGTCATGAATGGCACATTGGGCGACGTAGAAATCGCTCACGCTACATACATAAGCTCCGGGCCATTCTTTCATCGAGCAGAAGGTTACGCGCCCGTACCTGTACCAGAATGGTGGTTCAACAAAGAATTGACAGGCGGAGGCGCCCTCATCGATTTGGGCAGCCACATAATAAACCTTCTTCAATGGTATTTCGGAGAAATCACGAGCATCAAGAGCTGCTTGGGATACCGGTTTAACCTAGACTTTGAAGACAGCGCAACATGTCTGGCCAAGTTTAAGTCTGGAACGAGAGCAGTAATGAGTGTTGGCTGGTTTCTTCAAGGCTATCAGCTCAAAGTCGAACTGTACGGAACAGTTGGCCAAGCCATCAGACAGCACAAACCGGGAAGTCGCCTCAGAACTGCAGTTCAAATGCTCACCAGAGGCTACTCCGAATTCCATAAACCACACTTCAATGAACTCCAATATTTTGCAGACTGCCTAGCCCACGATGTTAGCCCTTCTCCCTCAGGCGAAGAAGGCCTAAGAGACTTGGAAGTAATATCCATGGCATACGATAATGAGATGTTCCCCAAACCTGAATGACGCTGTATCAGGATCAATCACTTTGGTCGTCTCCCTCACAGAACCTTTGACTTTTCATAAGATCTGTCAGTCATTCCCTCTACCAGCGAGACCCCTAGAAAAATCCCAATTTCCTTAGCGCACGCTGCAATATGCTATGCGTGCATACAAGATAACGTGTATGACGCAATGAAATAATAGCATCACTCAAAAGGTTCTAGAAAAGAGATATCCGAATCTTAGGTGAGCAACGTGATTGAGCATTTGTCTTTTGGAATTCTTGGCAACAAGCTTGGAAATCCATGGGTCAAACTGACGCGGAACAGATTGAGGATTGGAATGGCCGCGATAATACTCAAGAATAGAGCAAGCCGATGCAAAAGCATGAATGAGCATGTCGAAGTCTGCTTTGATACGTTCGCCAGTTTTCCGCTAACCCTCGTTGGATGGTCACTACGCCCTGCTCAAATCAAAGAAGAGTTAGAAAGCTTAATGGAAATCCTTGAACAGAAGAAACCAAAGAAAATATTAGAAATAGGAACTGGATCCGGTGGTACACTCTATCTCTTCACAAGAGTTGCAGACCCCAATGCACTGCTGATCAGCATTGATCTTCCGGGTGGTACTTTCGGCGGCGGGTATCCCCAATGGAAAGATCGCTATTATAAATCTCTTGCAGTCAACCACCAGACAATACATCTTATACGTGGAGACTCCCATTCACTTACCACTCTTCAGACAGTCGACCACCTTTTGAACAAAAGCCTCGTGGACTTCTTATTCATTGACGGCGATCATCGCTATGAAGGAGTCAAAACCGACTTTGAAATATATAGCAGACTAGTAGGCAAAGACAGCTTGATAGTCTTGCACGATATAGCACCGGGGCCAGAAGAGAAGGTAGGTGGAGTACCCATATTTTGGAACCATGTCAAGGATCGATTTCGATATGTTGAGTTTGTCAAAGACTGGAAGCAGGGAGGCTGGGGAATAGGAGTTCTCTACACCTAGAGCGCGTGACTAAGGCTCAATTATTAAGCTTGGGCAGAGTGTTAGAGGCATCGAAACATGAATGACTTGCAGAAGGAACCAAAGGTTTCGGTAGTAATCCTAAACTTTAACAGACCAGAATATACAGTCGCCTGCGTTCACTCCGTACTTGAATCCACTTATGCAAATATAGAGATAATTGTAGTTGACAATTGTTCTGAGATTTCGTCTCTTGGTCTCCTCAAGAAGAAAATTGAGACATTGGGCGTCAGACTCATCCAAATAGAACGCAACCTAGGATATTCAGGAGGCAACAATATTGGCATACTTCACTCTACTGGAAAATACATACTGATTCTTAATGATGACGTCGTTATTGACAACAGGTTGGTAGACGGGTTAGTTGATATCGCTGAAAAGGAGAACACGATAGGCATAATTGGTCCCGCAATATATCGTTATGGATCAAATGAACTGTGGTTTTACCCGTCAGAGATTCTGAAAACAAATGGTGCAGTGGTGGATGTTCCGATTGTTGTAGGCGCGGCACTAATGATCAAAAGAGATGTCGTCAAGAGAATTGGTCTTCTGGACGAAAACTACTACATGTATCATGAGGAGTCGGATTGGTGCGTTCGAGCTAGAGATCAAGGATACAGGACAGTCTGCGCCCCCAAGCTCCGCGTATGGCACAAGGTTCAAGAACAAGGGATATGCTATGCTCCGCATTGGGCTTACTATTTTCATCGAAATTTCTTCCTATTTGCGGCGAGACACTGCATGACAAAAGGAGAAGCTATACGTTTCTTGTTTAGACACCTAGTCTGGTACAAAAGCAAGAGCTTTCCATGTCTCTATCCGATATTTGCATTAGTGAATAGAAACATTAAAGCCTTTAGGGCGTATGTTGCGGGCATTGTAAATGGAGCAGCCTTTTTCATTAAAGTCCGTTCACGGCGTGCATGTAAGCAATATTCAGCATAGCTAACGAGTCCAAATCCAGAGAGGGAAAATTTGGAAAAAGCTTTTGAGATGGGCAAATCTTCGGCTAGGGGAAGTTTTCATCTGCTGATAGGCGTGGTAACCTCCACCGTGATAATGGCGGTGGGAAGTATAGTTCTCACGAGACTCATGTCGCCGGCCGAATATGGACTGTATGGCGTGGCATTAATTCCGTCGTACATGATGATCCTCTTTCGGGATTGGGGAGTCAACTCGGCGATGACAAGGTTCATCGCCAACTTCAAAGAGGCCCACAGGGACACGGAAGCTCGTGACATCATCGTCGCCGGGTTAGCATTCGAGGCTGCAACGGGCCTCATCCTTTCATTTGTCTCATTCTTCTCTGCAAACTATATTGCCTCCGCAATTTTCCACAGGCCCGAATCGGCCTTTTTCATATCCATAGTGTCAGTCACGATACTCTCAGGGTCACTGTTCACGGCGGCCCAGTCCAGCTTCATAGGATTCGAAAAAATGCGGCTCAACAGCCTCACGCTCATCTGCCAATCCGTCGTGAAGGCCCTGGCGGGCCCAGTCTTAGTCATCCTCGGATACAGCGTCCTAGGAGCCGTCACAGGCTACACAATATCCTTCTTGGCCGCAGCAACAATAAGCCTCACAACACTCTACTTCAGCCTGTTCAGACCCCTCAAAACCGCCAAATCAACTAAACCGCAAGTGAGCAAGACTCTGAAAGCAATGATAAAGTACGGGGTACCCCTTTCCATATCATCAATCCTCACCGGCCTCCTGATGCAGTTCTACGGTTTCATGATGGTATCATACGCCAGCGACGTCATGATAGGCAATTATCAAGCTGCAGTCAACTTCTCAGTGCTCCTCACATTCTTCACCATCCCAATATCAACCGTCCTATTCCCCGCATTCGCAAAACTCAACCCAAAAAAAGAGCCTGAACTACTAAAAACCATCTTCGCCTCCTCCATCAAGTACACTTCGATGCTCCTGATCCCCGCCACCATGGCCATCATGGCCCTCTCAAACCCCCTCGTCACCACCCTTTTCGGAGAAAGATACACCCAAACCCCGTTCTTCCTAACATTATACGTCATCAGCAACCTCTTCTGCATCCTCGGAAGCATAAGCCTGGGCAGCTTCCTAAACGGCCTCGGAGAAACAAAAACAACCATGAAACAAAGCATACTCACACTAACCATCGGCCTCCCCCTAGGCCTCCTCCTCATCTCCCATTTCGACATCTTAGGCGTCATACTAGCAACCATCCTCTCCGGCCTCCCAGGCATGCTCTGGGCCCTCCACTGGGCATGGAAGCACTACAGGGTCAAAGCAGACCTCAAATCCTCCGCCAAAATATTCGCAGCCTCAACCGTCGCAGCACTAGCAACCTATGCATCGCTAAACTTCGTCAATCTGGTCGAATGGATCAGACTTGTAATAGGCATCACAGTCTTCCTAGCCATCTACATCTTCACAGCCCCCGCGATAGGCGCCCTCACCCAGACCGACATCAACAACCTCAGAACAATGTTTTCTGGCCTGGGACTATTATCAAAACTGATCAACATACCACTGACAATAGCCGAAAGGATAGCCAAGAGCGTTTTCGGTTCTAAAAAACAACTCTAGATTGTAATCGTGACCGCTAAGGCTCTGTTACCTCTTCGATTGATTCAGTTTGTTCTGATAAGCATTACTTTTCGGTTGATGACTAAAATTCTTCTCCCCGTCAAAAATCAGTTGATGCAAATCTTTCGGGGCAGTAGGATTACGCCAATAGGGCATAGACTCAATGCTCTCTAATCTTCCATCGTCATGAACACCTTCATCGAAGAAAAAGCCGAGCCTAGGAGAACCTTATATTGCTATACCTGATAGAATATTTGTTAGGCGGATTCCTCATG
>Ga0315285_10002306_pt1 | contig 19924 bp, 19 predicted proteins | sample YL17G09_36_MG_FD_203698 | JGI IMG/M metagenome (GOLD analysis project Ga0315285, IMG submission 203698) | Sediment microbial communities from Yellowstone Lake, YNP, Wyoming, USA - YL17G09_36 | ecosystem: Environmental > Aquatic > Freshwater > Lake > Sediment | place: USA: Wyoming | collected...
CTGCGGCCTTTTATCCAAAAGATGTGATCGTCAGGATGAGCGATTTTAAGACAAACGAGTATGCCAATCTCATTGGAGGGTTTCAATTCGAACCTGTTGAAGATAATCCTATGATCGGCTTCCGCGGAGCCTGCCGCTATTATGACGAAGGTTATCAGGAAGGATTTGGCCTCGAATGCCTCGCCATGAAGAAGGTCCGGGATGAGATGGGTCTGACCAATGTAAAATTGATGGTCCCTTTCTGCCGGACTGTGGAAGAGGGAAGGTTGGTTGTGGCGGAGATGAGGAAATACGGTTTGATACAGGGGCAAAACGGTCTTGAAATCTATATGATGTGTGAAGTCCCAAGCAATGTGATCATGGCAGATGAATTTAGCGAGATTTTTGATGGGTTCTCCATCGGCTCCAATGATTTAACCCAATTGGTGTTGGGCCTGGATCGTGATTCAGAGAATGTCTCTCATATCTTTGACGAACGGGATCCCGCGGTAAAACGGATGGTTCAATTGGTCATCGAGAAAGCGAAAAAGAATGGCAAGAAGATAGGCATTTGCGGCCAGGCTCCGAGCGACTATCCCGAATTTGCTGAATTTTTGATCCGATGCGGCATTGACAGCATCTCCCTCAACCCGGATACGGTCATCAAAACCACTGAAAAGATATTGCAGGTTGAGAAAGAGTTAGGGATATCCCGGAGGGATTTTTAAAAAGAGAAATTGGCCGCAAGTTGATTGTATTGAGCCCATCATATAATTACCAAATTCCAAGCACCAATAACCAAATTACTTTGTCATTAGGTCAATAAGTCATTAGTCATTGAATGACTTAATTACCCAGTGACTTAATGACTAAGAAGGATTTGGGATTTGGTCATTGTGATTTGAATGAAACTTCTTCTTCACATCTGTTGTGCTAACTGCGCCATTTATCCCCTTCAACGATTGGGAGAAGGGGGAGATGAAGTCGTAGGATTTTTCTTCAATCCCAATATCCACCCCTACCAAGAATATCAGAAGCGATTGGAGTCGTTGAAACAGTACGCTGAAAGGGTTGGGTTAAAAATGATCTATCGGGATGAATATCTCCTTGAAGAATTTTTAAGAAATGTATCTCACCGAGAAAAGGAGAGATGTCAATATTGCTACTCGATTCGGCTTGAATCCACAGCCCGAGAGGCAAAGAAGAACGGTTTCGATCAATTTTCAACCACCCTTCTCCAAAGTGCTCACCAAAATCATCTTCTTATCGAGGAAACAGGGGAACGTCTGGCTAAAGAGGTTGGGATTCCTTTCTATTATGAAGATTTTAGACAGGGATGGAGAAAAGGGGTCGAGATCTCCAAGGAGATGGGATTGTACCGTCAACAGTATTGTGGTTGTATTTATTCTGAAAAAGAAAGATACATGAAAACCAAAATGCCAAATGTCAAAGTTCAAATGAAATCCAAAGGGTAACTCAACCCTTCAGGGTTGATCCAGATCAAGGCTAAAGCCTTGAGTTACAGTCATTTGACATTGATTTGACATTTGGATTTGATTTTTGGGAGGGTAGATGTTCGGCTTGGGTGCTTTGGGCAAGATGCTCATTCTTTTAGGCGTCTTGATTATCGTGATAGGTTTGCTTCTATTGGTTGGAGAAAAGATCCCATGGATAGGAAGGCTTCCAGGGGATATTATCATTAGAAAAGAAAAATTCAGCTTCTATTTCCCCATCACCACCTGCATCCTCATCAGCATCCTTCTAACGTTCTTCTTCTGGATATTTCGAAAATAAATTCTAAGTATTTAAATTTGTTAGGATTTTCTTATTTTTTGCATTCTTAAAGACCCGCTTAGGCTCCCCCTTGCCAATGGGCAATAAATGTTTCCAAAGAAATGCAATTTGTTGTTGACTTTCAAATATTATTTTGGTAAAAAATATCCAACAAAAATTTGTTTAAAACAACATTGCCTAAATCCTTGATCTCAGAAAGATTTGCGATCAAGAATCCTTATATAGGGTTAGGGCGGAATGGAGCGGATTTAATGATATAAGAGAGCAAACAGTTAGGTTTTTCACAGACAGAATTAAGGTCTTAGAAATGGCCATTTTCAAGGTCAAAAAAAGCCCTGGCGCTTTAAAAAATTCGTCGTGGATTTTTGTTTTTATAATTCTTATTTCTTCATGTAATAAAAATCCTCTTTTCTCCAGCACTGAATCCATTTCAAAAATCCTCGAATCTCCAAGCAAATTTCAAGATAAAATTGTTACAGTGAAGGGTAAGGTAACCGAATCCATTATAGCATTTGGGATTGGGTATTTTGTTGTCTCTGATGGAACTTCTTCCATCGCAATCATTCCATCAAAAACTTTTCCAAAAGTCGGGGAAGAGGTAAAGATAAAAGGAACAGTGAAGAACGCTTTTGTTATTAGGGATAAAAGTTTAACAGTAATATTGGAGGAAGATACGTGATTAAACCACAAAAAATTGAAAGAATAATTGTTATTTGTGCTTTTTGTTTTATTTTTTGTCAGGCAACAACTTGTTCTAAAGGACCAGATATTCCGCCGCCAAAGGTTGATCCGGCTGATTCGCTTGAAGGGATGTCTGAGCAGTTAACGGCCTCTGTTTATATAGATTGCACTGGCTCAATGGAAGGTTTTGTGTGTCCGAGCACGGCAACGAACTATATACAGACACTGCGGGCCATAGAAAGTGTAATTAATACTGGATGGAAAGATGCGCGGGTTCGTTTTTTTAAATTTGGTAAGGAAGTAAGGCCATTAGCAGATCGGCAACATCTAAAAGCGTTAGGGAGAGAATTCTATAAAGATTCAGAAATTTCCTCCGAGACACATATCGATAGAGTGATTAACAGCGCAGGTACAGGTAGCAAGGGGAGCTTGACCATTATTGTAACTGACCTTTTCCAGGATGATGGAGATGTCTCAGTTTTGACAGATGCGATTACCAAGAAATGCATTAAAGAAAATCGTAGTATAGGGGTTCTTGGGATAAGGAGTCAATATGACGGAATCGTGTGTGAGGTAGGTATTCAATCGTATTCCTTCCGTTACATAACTAATGATGCCGATCCGAGAAGCTTCCGGCCTTTTTACTTGATAATTTTGGGTACCCATACAGATGTTGAGAATTGCTTCGAACAGTTGAAACAGAAACTGCCTTTTGTATCTAAAGATACCTTTGTTATCTTTTCCCGTCACTTAGTGCATCCTTTAGCTTCATTTGAAGGAGGTTCCATCGATGAAATACAGGGGCTAGCGGAAGTGACAAACATAATTTTAACCAATTCAGAAGATTACAGAATCAAACAGTTTGTCGTTCGGAAGGACTCTGATGTAGGCCTGACTGCGACTTTAAAATACAATCTGTTGCGTTATACAGCACCCTTTGAGGTAAAGAAGTTAGAGGCAAGAGTTGCAGCAACACAATATGACACCGCTGGCAGTAAGTTTCAAGATAGCAAAGAGGCGGCTAAAAGTCTTAACGTGGAGAAGATAACTTCTTTAAAAGATGGAATCACGCTGACAATAAATCTAACACCGACAACTTTACCCGGGGATGGGATTTATTGCTATGAAATCACAATGCGTCCGTCGAGGGATGCTTTTAATATACCTGAGTGGTGTAAGAATTGGGATATGGATTCAACAAAGATTGATTTGTGGAAGAAAAATCCTAAATCATTTGATGGATCGAGGACTTTGAATTTAAAAATGTTTGTGAACGATCTTTTGCAAAAAACTACCCTAATTCATGAACCAAAAATAGGGAGAGTGTATTGCTATTTCAAGAAATAGAAGAAAATGGGAGGCATTATATCATGAAATATAAATATATCGCTCATTTAGTAGGTATTTCATTAATAATTGCAATTTTTTATCTCCTAGTGGTTTTTGTTGAAAAAGATTTTGTGTTGTCCACGTTTATTATACCACCGGCTGGGATTAAGTTATCCCAATGGCTCGACAGCTTTAAAATTTGGGCGACATTAATTCTTGCATCAGCTGCTTTTGTAAGCTTTCTGTGGTATGTAGTTTTCCAATGGTTTATTAAGGTGAACAATAGATCAGCAGTATCGGGGAAAAGGGTGATATGGTGTTTATTTTTTCTTATGCCAATTAGTCTGATAATTTTAGGATTTATTTTCACTCGGCAGGCGCAGGGACGTGGTTGGATTGCTTATTTGTTCTATATTTTGAATGGCTTAGTCTGTTATTATCTACCAACGGCCCTATTTTCACCTTTATCATTTAAATACACACCGGTATGGGCGGCTAAGCTTAGGCGGTGGTGGTAACAACAGGATGGTGCTTTGAATCCGGAGTAATATTAGGAGGGGGAAGATGAATTATTATGTGATCGGGATAGGTGGAACGGGGGCGAAGTGCACCGAAGCACTTGTACATCTATGTGCAGCAGGCTTGATGCCGGATGGGGAACTTTATGCTTTGTTTGTGGACCCTGATACAGCAAATGGTAATCTTGAGAGGGCGGGAATTACTCTGCAACAATATATCAACTGCAGGGGATTGAATTACGGGAGAACTGAATTGCTTAGGACAAGAGTGACTGCTGCGAAGCCAAATGCCTGGTCGCCTTTTGAAAATCAAACTCACCCCTCACTAGAAAATTTTTTCTATTACAACACGCTGAAAGTTAGTGATAAGCCTGCTGCCCATCTATTCGACGTTCTTTACAGCAATGCAGAGAAACAGACACCGCTGGAGAAAGGGTTCCGGGGACATCCGTCTATCGGGGCGGCCGTTATGGCAGAAACAGTGAAATTAGGGGAAGACGAGCCGTGGCAAACCTTCCGCACTAAGGTTATGCAGGACATAAGAGGGGGGACAGGAGCGAAAATCTTTTTGTTTGGTTCTATCTTTGGGGGGACTGGTGCTTCGGGCTTCCCAACGATAGCGAAATTAATATACGACGAATTAAAGAAGTTGCAAGAAAAAGAAAAGAGCAAAAAAGAACTGCAAGAAAGGGAAAAGATAAAACTTGAACTTGAAAATATAAAACTAGGAGGTGCTCTAATATTACCTTACTTTTCATTTATTTATCATGATAGTACGGAAGCTGACAAAATCGAATTGAAGGCAAAATCTGAAGATTTTCTCATCACAACACAAGCAGGGCTAAAGTACTATTGCCAGAAATACAAAGATGCCATCTATAACGCAATATACCTATTGGGGGACGAAGCGCAAAGCGCTGTGTCGACAACAAGCCTAGGGGGTAATACCCAGAAAAATGAAGCCCATTTTATTGAGTTTTATGCTGCATTATCTGCAATTGATTTTTTTACAAAAGAAAATCCTCAAAATTACCACTTGATTGCAAGAAAGGGTAAAAAAGAGCTTGATTGGGATGATTTACCTGACAACAATGGAGGGAGAATCGTTAGGGAAAAGATCGGGCAACTAATTCGCTTTGCCTTTGCATATCTAAGCGTATATTATCCGATGTTAGAGGATATTCGGAAATCGGGTAAGGGATATCGATCCCCATGGTTTATTGATTTATTCGAAAGGGAGAATATTTCCTTGAATGATAGTTCTACTCAGGCGTCGTTAAACAATATGAAGGATTACTGTGAGAGCTTTTTGTTATGGATTGCCAACCTGCATCATTCCGCAAGAGGAGAAAGTATAAACCTTATCAAATGGGATACGTTTGCGAAGGTTATGAGAGAGGATGAGGTGGAGAAAGTTGGGCTGTTAAAGAATTTTGGTTTAAAGGATTTTTGTAATGTCATTATGCCACTAAAAAAAGAGAGACCAAATGAGCTCAGTGAATTATGGGAATGGATGAGTAGTGGAAAGGCGCAGGATTCGAATGCAGTTGGAATTGGAAAGTTTATAAGCGCATTGTATCTGGGGTGCAAGTTAAAAGAATGAAACAGATGTGAAAGGTCTAAATCTCGTTGGGCTGTAAATAGACATTAGGAGGTCATCAATGCCAGAAAAAGAATTTTTCCCTCTTACCCCGAAGTTAAAGAATGGAGATGAAAGAAAAATTGGCCCATTTAACAAAGCTGGCGTATGGGACAGCAGGGGGGGCTGGTGAGCTTGTAAATTTGAGCGAGAGCTTGAACGTAGAAGGTATTATCCCGAAATCTATAGAACTAACGGGGATTCCTGATGTTTGGGCGAGACCTCTGTTGTTTGAGATGGCACTTTACGATGATAGACATCCACTACATAACCGGATTTTTGGGGAGTGGCTCGGACTCTTAGCAATCGTTGCATTAAAAGAGTGGAGAAAATTTGTGCTAAGTGCTGTGGAAGTCAAGATCCCGGATTATAGCATGCACGGTGTGTCTTCTGGAACTGGACCGAACTTTCTTCGTGCTCTCCGAAACCTGGCCCCAGAAAAAACATTGGCTGAAGACAATAATTGGTACAAGCTTCATGTGATTCTGTTTAGTAGTAAACCGATAGCGATTACCTCACCCTCAACAATTGTCTGCACTGCAGCAAATTATTTTGGTCGTATTAAAGGCGTGGAATGGTTTAATGGTGAGTTTCTGACAGATCCAAGCACAAAACTCAATGAAGAAGAGAAAAGGGCGTTTGTAAGTTGGCTCGAACAATTTAAGGACAATTTGATCAATCACAAGCAGTTAAATGATGGAACAGCAGATGAGCGTAACAAGCTTTTGGGTTTAATTGACAAAGCAATTAAACTTTTGGGTGATGCTCCAGCAACGCCATTTAAAATGGTAAAAGCGAATCTTGAGATGACACAGGGGATTTTCCGTTACCTTGATCAGTCGATAGATATAGATGAACTTCCAACCGAAAAATCACATGTCCTCCTTATGGCGTCCAGAACGCCGCCGGTTGCTGAAGAATCAATATTGGTAATAAGTGAGGCCATTGCTGAACAATGGGGAAAGGAGAAAAACGAAGTTTTTGTTTCCAGGGCATTAACCCTTGCATCGATACCGTTTGGTGGTTTAGGAGGCAACCATAAGTGGATTGGATCAATTTCGCTTGAACAAAAAAGGAAGTGGGAGCAAGAGACGTATTTCTTCACTGAAAAGTTGTTTGTGATTCGACAGCAAGATGCATTCCCAGGTGCAATAAGGATTAAAGGAGCTGACAATCTGCAATTTCAGGGTACAACAGTAACCCCAATTCTCCCTATAAACAAAGATTTGTTGAACTATCTGACAGCAGACGATTTGAGTCAAAGAATTAGATTTGATCAGAGAAGTGAAGGCATTGTTGTCTATTTGCAATTACGTCTATCAGGGCTTGATGGGAAAGGGAAGGATTTCATCGTAAAAAAGGAGTTTATGTTCAAGGAGAGTAAAGTTGTACCCGTTTCGACTGTTCCGGTTCTGGAAGTGTGGCCTAACTTTAAAGTAAAGGATAAAGTAAAGGAGGGCTGGAATCTGTATTATAGCTATTTTTCAACGGCCGGAGAGGAAACTTTCTATGCAAAACCTTTCACATTAGGAAAAGAGAAAGGTCAACAGGTTTTTGAGGGTAAATCTGGTAGAAAGATTGAGCGGGAGATCACTAGGATGGAAGTATTTCCTGAAGCAATGATATGTAGTATGGAAGTGGCGGACATCAAGACCGGTACTATGGAGTCGGTTGATGCTGGGATACTATTACTGAAGCAGCCCGAATTGGCAGAACGGGTAACAGGCAAAAAGTGGATTGTAGGAATTGACTTTGGTACCACTGGTACTAATGTGTATGTAAATGACATGCCCCGCGATCCATTCCCCGCAAAATTTGAGGAACGTCACATAAAAATATCTGCCGCCTCAGAGCAACGACGCACTTGCTTGTATGATGATTTTTTGCCAGGCGGCGAAGAAACTGCACCGTTTCTAAGTATTTTTCATGACTTTCAAAAAACACCTGAAAAAATGGACATGAAAATACGCCCACTCCTTGATGGACATATCTATTTTCTCCTTGACCATGAGAAATTCAATGTGACCATTCCCGGCATGGTAACTGATCTGAAGTGGTCGGAAGACCCTTTGGTACGTAAACGTACCCATTCTTTCTTAGAGCAACTTTGTCTTCAGTCCTTAGTCGAAGCTGCTGCTAATGGAGCGGAGGAAATTGGCTGGCGATTCTCATACCCAACTGCATTTTCTTCAGGTGATATAGAAGACTTCGAGAAAATTTGGCAAGCTATTACTGTGGAATGGGATGAATATACAAGAATTCGTAGAATAACGGAATTCCCCCAGGAAAAAATTGAAAGCGTCGCATCGGCGCGCTTCTTCGCCTATCATCCTAAAATGAACATTATTAAAAAAGGGTATTTTAAATCCGGAATGGTCTGTATAGATATTGGAGGAGGAACATCGGACATCTCAATTTACAGGGATAATAAACTACTTTGGCAGACATCGCTCCGTTTTGCAGGTCGTGATATGTTCCTAGATTTGCTTTACGCAAAACCTAATTTACTGGACCTTTTTGGAGCGGATACGTCTGCCCTTCGGAGAACGAGAGGGAATCGAATAGCCTTTTATGCACAGGCTGATGCCATCATAAATAGTCGGGGACAAGATTGGTTGAAGAACCTTCACATTTTTGGTGGTGAACCAGAGGTGAAAGGATTTGAGCACCTTATTGTGGTTGGACTCTCAGGTATTTTCTACTACATTGGTTCAGTACTAAAATCTCTAAGTGGATCGACCGATTCAGAATATAGAACCGAAATGCCAAATATTTATGTGGCGGGGAATGGGTCTAAAATTTTTCATTGGGTGGCTGCTGGGTTATATAGCAACAATAGCCCAATTAATGCACTCTTTAAGAATATTCTGTCGGAAGCTTCAGGGTTCTCGACAGCTCATAAATTGTTCAATATCCATATAAGTATTGAACCGAAAGCTGAATCGGCCTTTGGATTGGTATGTGACGGAACAGGTGTGGATGAAAGTGCGAGGATTGATAAAATTGTGGCAGGTGAAATGTTCATGGAAGGGGGCAAACAACTTGATTGGGATGAAGCTATTACAGCCGAGAGGTTGGCAAAGGGGATAGACGCGCCGCAGAGACTGAAAAAGCTTGGGCATTTCATTGAGATTTACAACGCGTACGCAAATCAAAAGGGCGCTGTTGTTTCAGATATTAAGAGCGATGATATCTTGATTAAGGCTATTAGAGACCAGTTAGCTGAAACACTTGCCGATGCTAAAAATAAGGACCCAAAGGCAATTCATGTTGAACCATTATTTATAACAGAGTTGAAGACCTTACTGAAGATAAAGACGGAGGAGTGGGCATCTAAATAGCTTTACGAGAAGTATTGAGTAAGAAGCTATGGCATTTAAACAATCCATTTGGAAATATACGTTAATTTTTTGTGTGGGGCTTCCACTCTTTAACACGTTAACAGGTGATAGGACATGTATTAGTCAATCGACAATAGCCGAAATCAATTTGCTTCTTGAAAAAACTCAAGAGATAAACAAGAAATTGGATGAGGTTGACCCAAGATCAGATACTTTAAATCAAATAATTCGCAAGTTGGAGAGTGAGGTTGATTCAATTCAAAATACCCGTGAAATTATTCTAATAAATAATCCTGCTGCGAAGCTAAAAAGTCCAGAGAAGGAACAATTTCAGGCAAAATTAGATATCCTCAGGGATGAAATAGTTTCTCTAAAGGCAAGAACCAAGACTATCTTACAGATAACTCCGTATTTCTACCGTCCTAGATCTTTAGGAGACAGGCCTGTGCAGAGCTGGAAAGAAGAAATTAGAATACCAAACTTTTTTCTATATCTATCTATTGGCGGAATCTTGTTAACACTCGTTGCGTTGTCCTTTTGGATAGTTTTGTGGCTTCGCAATGAGTCGAAACAATGGGATATGTATAGAGAATTTTATCAGTTATTAAAACAGATATTGGCTAAAGGAATTACATTAGTGTCGCCCACGAAGACCGATGGTTTCGAAAAGACAGAGATAAATAAAGGCTCAAATCAAAAAGCTTTGAGATTGGGACCAAGGACAGAAAACAATGATTTGTATGAAGATAATGGGCTGGAAACAGAGAAACGTAATCAAAGAGAAACTTATCTGGAAGTCTTTTGTCGATTATATAGTACAGAGGTGGATGGATTGAGCACCGAATTCACAGAATATTATAAACCAATTCGGGTTGGTGTTTCGAACGCGATGGACCGACGCCGTAATATCGACATAAAACCTATTTTTGTAACAGCCACTGATGGTGATTATTATGTAGCAAAGAGTGAAAAGGAAAGGCAATTTTTGGTTGTTCCGCGCCCCGGGATGGCATTTCAGGAATCAAGTTATGGACCTGGAGCAATGGGCGTTGTATTTGATTGCCCCACCTACAACCCGCAATTGCGATACCGCCATGTAAAGGTTGTTAAACCAGCGGTTTTTGAGAGAGATTTTACGGAAGCACATTGGAAGCTTGTAGAGAGGGGTAAGTTAGAGCTTGGTGAAGGTGAATGAATTGCCAAGGGGGTTTAACAAAGTAGACCAAGAGTACACGAACCAGGTTTCCCACCCATATGCCTGATCAAATCCTTCAGTATCTAACCCCAGAAAATAAAATTGCTCTGTCGATTGTTGTATTTCTTTGGTTCGTTTTCTTCTTCTGGCTTCTGGGTCTGATTTATTCTTGTGGTCAGCTTCGGACGAACCGAAGACAGATGCTTAAGTGTGAACATATCGAAGAATTGGTTGAGGCAAGACAGAAACACCAGGTAAATAGAGAATTAGAGGAAAACGAATCTGAGATTTTTAGGCTTTTCTGTAAAAATAAATTTGTTCAGGAGAGGACGGTTGTAATAGAGCATCTAAAGAGTATTTTCTTATCAGGTTGGAAAGAAAGTCGTCTTGAAGTAAGTGAATTACTCAACTATACAACAAGTGTGCTATTTCAGAAGAACAATCTTCTTCGTTCTGTTTTGGCCTCCTTCATAGTACTCGGCCTTTTGGGAACGCTTTTTGGGCTTTCAGACAGCTTGGCGAACCTTTCTCCAGTATTGGGGACAAGTGATTTTCAAAAGACAAACGAAGGGATTACGTATTCCCTGAGGCAACTTCTTAGCCACTTAAAGAGCGCCTTTGCTCCCAGTATTTGTGGCGTAGCACTTACAGTCATAGGTGTACTGATTTATGGCTTCTATTTGCGGTTTGTATGCAGTCCGGTCAAATCCATCCTTGAACGGCTGACACTCACAATCTGGGTCCCACAGCTTTACCCGACAACGTCGCAAAAGCTAATAGAAACCCTTCAACAAAGTGAACAACAGATGCACCAAAGCTTTGAGGCAGCACGCAAAGTCGCTGAATTGGCAGACTCTGTACAGACCGGGATTGTCGATTTCAACGAGAATCTTAGTCGTGCTAACCTCGTGACAGGTTCGTTAACTAAGGCAGTGTCCGACATTAACCAAGCAGCTGATATGATCAGTATAGCATTTGCCACAAGGCTTAGTAAATTTTCTGATGAGTTTTCGGGAAGTGTCTCTCGATTAACATCTTTTCAAGAGGATCTGCGTATACTGTATCAGAAGATGATAGACGAATCGGATGCGTTTCAAAGCGGTATTAGACAAACATTGAATTCACAAAATGTGAGTCTTGTAAATATAATGAAAACTTTCAAAAATTATGAGGACGCATATATTGATGAACGCGGAAAAATTGACGCAAAGTTACAGACATTCTTGAACGAAGCAACAGAAGTTAACACCAGCATTAATGCTCAAAATCGCAGTTTGATTGGGGAAATCAGGAATCAATTGACAAAAGATCTTCGAGAAATTAGGGATACTATACACGCGGGTCTAAACAGTATTACCGAAAGATTTGATAGTTTTGATGTTCCCGTTAAGAGTGCAGCAGAGAAGATTGAAGGGTCCAATGAAACTTTTTATAAGCTAATGCGTGAAATTATCACGGATTTACAGAGAGAAATTCAGAGGCAAAACGATAACTATAAGCAGCATCTTATATCCCTGACGGAGGTGAAGCAACGAGTATGGGATTTACTCGTTCATTTAGGGGAAAACGATAGATTACAAACAATCGAGTTGCAAAAATTGACTGAAACCTCTAATAAGTTATCAGAAGGTATCGTCTCTCTATCCTTGAATGTTAATAACCTTACTTCAAAAACTGGCGTTTTTATCAATTCTGTTAATACCATAGAACAAAGTATACAATCTTTAGGAAAAGAGACGCAAGAGTTAATTGCAAAGACATCTACGAACATAGATCCCTTAGGAAACATCATTAACAGTTTTTCGACGGCGGTTAAACAACTTCAGCAAGAAGTCCTTGGTTTTAAAACATTTGTTCAGAGAATCGATTGGAAGAAACGAGACCAAAGGGCGATTGAAGGACGAAGAAAGCTTAAGGATCAGTGGTCGAAATTGTTCTTTTGGAGAAAATATTGATAATGGATGGCAGATTTACTGCAGCAAGCGAAGAGGTTTTAGATTTCAATTTTTGGCCTTCATTTTCCGATTTAATGCTCTCATTAGTTTTAATTTTAATTTTAGTAATATTTTTGTTCCTTAGTGTTATTACAGTGGGAACGATTGATCTTAGAGATGTTGAGGAAAATCAAAAAGGAATGGTTCAAGAAATTGCTAATGCTTTTGGTGTTAAAGAAAAACAAATAAAGAGTAACTTTTATGAAGTCCCGAATACTGGGATTATGATTCAGAATGAGCCAACGCTTCAGCGAATAAGCTTTAGTGACCGTGTATTATTTCAACCGGATAAATGCGGATTGAGTAGAACAGGGAAACAGACATTAGCAATTGTGGGAGAAAAAATAAAAAAGAAATTAGCCATTATTCGTGAAATACAGATTCAAGGTCACGCTGACACCGACCCAAGTAGGGAATATTCGTCGAATTTGGAGTTAGCTGCTTTACGTGCGATTGAGGTATTCAAATATTTTCAGGATGCGGTTGGGATTGATCCATCTGAACATCTGATGTCTGCGACCTCTTTTGGAGAATTTAAACCAGTTCAACGTTCAGACGAGGATAGGTTTTACAACATGGAAAGGCTGATCAGGGATAATAGTACAATGGGGTTGAAAGATAAGAACAGGCGCATAGAATTATTGCTATTTTATGCATTGGGGATAGGGGGCCAGAAGAAAGACTGACGTAGATTTATAAGGTGAACGGGGTAGATTAAAGATGGATGATAATTCTCCAACAGAATTAAAGAATTGGGGTAGGGTTCTTATCCATAAAGTAATACATCCTTTTACAATCTTTGCAACCCCAATATTTGTCTTACTCTTAATTTTCTTTTTGATAATCAAAGCGTTTGTGGCAGGCATTTTCCCAGGAGTTCGGAGTTTTGCAGGTGCATTGTTACCGTTGATTATGGTAACGTTCATCTTCATTTTTCAAAGAGATTTGTTGGAGAAACCTGGGCAGATACCAACTCTTATCAGTTTCTCTATATCTCTTATTGTGGGGATTGTCGTAATGGTGGTAATTCGCTCGTTTGCAAGTACGCCTTCTATTCCCATTACCGAATTAATACTCTCAGGTAGCTTTTCGATTTTGGTCTTTAGCTATGTGAGCCTCGAGGAAAAAAAATGTTATCCTATTATTACGGAATGATTTCTGGCTTTCTTTTCTACATAATCTTTTGGGGCTTTCCATCTTTAAGATAACTCAAACATGTTCCTTTCAACAATTTGATCAACCAAAAGAGTTTACTTCAAAAGGTGGCTAAGAATGAACATTAGACGCTCACTTTATAGAGGGAGCTTACCATCATCGGATCTAAGAATCACATATATCTCCTTCCTCGATATATTTGACACTATTGAAAAAATGGATCGCCTAGACCATGAAGGGATCCTTAGTTTGTTAGCCTATTTCCTTGCAATCTTTTTCCTTTTAAAGTGGGTTTTTTACCATAGATAGTATTACATGGGTTCCTGTAACAGGTGAAATTGAGGAGGAAATTTAAAGAACAAGTGGAGATAGGCGGTAAAGAAAAGACTGGAGAGAAGACCAATAAAGGTATTTTGGCTTTTCGGAAACTTATTGGCATCGCCCAAAAGTCTCCTGTTAGGGTTATATTAGGCTTTATTAGTGCAATTGTCGCAAGCATTTTAGCTGCTGCTATAGTACACGAATGCAACAATTATAAGTCCCGCCCAACCATCACTCATATAAACAATATATCTATAAAAAATTGTGGTGCCGCAACGAATCCATGTGAAGTGTTCTTGCAAGATAACCTTGTTTTGGGGCGAAAAGGAAAAGGAGGAGAGTATATCTATCTTATTATCGAGGATGTCAAAAATAAAAAATGTCTAAATTCTATAGAAAACCTTCGTCCAAGTGGTACATTGGATATTGCTGATGATTGGGCAGATTATTTTTCCATAGACAACGGCAACAATCTCGGTGTACTTTATAGTATATTTGTGGTGCAAACCCTTGGACGACTTGAATCATTTAATGAACTAAAACATCGTCCTCAGTCGAAAAGAGTGTTTATCAAACCCACCCGGTCAGGGGCTTATAAAGATGAGAAAATTACTCCTGTACACATAATTTCTTCGCCTCAACTCCATGCCGATATTTATGTCGGAAGAGAATATTTTAAACAAGAGGTCATTTCAACACGGGATGTTATTGCTAATCTATATTACAGTAGATCAAAAAACAGGGTTGTAAAGGCTGAGGTGGACTGGGGTGAGGGGCAAGGCTGGGAGGACGTGGATCTACACAGGGGAAACGAATACTATCAGATTCTCCACATGTACGGGAATCCTGGCCGAAAAGAGGTTAGATACAGGGTTACGGATAAAATTGGTCAATGGGTCGAAGCGCGGGATACCATTGAAATCAAGGAGGGTCTTCGATGAAAGGAAAGACAAACTATAGTATCTTAATTATCGGGTTTATAGTATGTCAGATATTTTTACAAATGCCTGCTTTTGGGCAGTCTACCATCCTTTTCACCTTCAATAATAACTCGGAAGAATGGGTGGGTTATGAGGGTCCGGTCAACCGTGTGGAAAGTCCGAGTGTAGATGGTAATGGGTCACTTAGAGTAAGTGTCTCCGCAATAGGAAGAGGCTGGTCGGATAATACTTTTGAATCGCCAGAGATAAATAGGGATATGTCTCAGTATAGTGAAATTAGGATCCAAGTCTTTGTTCCGTCAATAGCGCCGTCTGACATAAAAGGTCAGATTTTTACAAAGTCTGGCCCCAATTTCATATGGAGGGATAACGGGTGGGTATCACTTCAAAAGGACCAGTGGACCACCCTTTCAATACCATCATCAAGGATTGAGCATATACGGAATGTTAGGACCATAGGGATAAAAATAGGTAGCAACAACAAGTGGAATGGGCCTGCGTATATCGATAGGGTAGAAGCTTTACATACTCAAGTTGGACAGGTTAAACCTTCCATACGGATTTTAGAGATTGTAGAAAATTCGCACATAGTGGGAAGGGTAACAGGTTTGGATCCGTCCCAATACGATCAATACAAAGTGTTGGTCTATGTCAAGACCGATAAGTGGTATATCCATCCTTATGAAAGAGGCGGGGAAGGACTTTCCTTTGCAAAGATCAACAGGGATGGCTCCTGGAGTATTGGAACGGTAAAAAGGCAATTTTTAGCCGATTTAGTTGCCGCCCTTCTTGTAAGAAAAGACTATGCCCCACCGTCTATAGTCAATGATCTAAGACAAATCGACACACTTGCCTCGTATACAGAGCAGGGAAGGGGAAAATTATAACAAGCTTTCCCAGCAATTTAAACAGAATCTTACTGGTAGGTCGATTAGGCGAAAGAGAAGTTGGCATAGGAGAGACCTTTAAGATATTTGCGATAGCGACAAAAGAGGATTTAAAAATTGGGCCACTTGAAAGCATTCCACCCGATTCCATTTACTCCAATATAGTAAATGTAAGAAGGGTTAGATAAATTTAAAGAATATAAAAGGGGCAGGATGGTGCTATCTTAGCCTTTCGGGAGTCGCTCCGCAATTTCCACTAAGAATTGGAGGAACCGTAGACCAGTACGAGGGTGCGTAATTTGCGGAGAATTTGGCTCCTAGGCTTAGATCATTTTCACATGTACTAAATGTCATATCATTATTTCAAGATTTCTATTTGGCTCGGATCATTTAATATAGTCTCCGGTTTTCCATTGTATTCTTTGATGTAACCAGATACTCGAACTCTCTTTCCATAGTAGTAGTTTTCTGGGTTTTTCGGAAACTGAGGAAATGCCGATGCAAAGATGACCGCCGTGAAATATCGCTTGTAATTAGGATGGAAATTGAGAAAACAGGCTTTCCCTGAATTATGCGTGGCGACAATCGTACCTTCTACAGTTGTATACTTCCCATAGTGCTTCGCAGCATCCTGCCAGGAAATCACCTGGACTGTGCCTGCCGGTCGTCGAGATTCGGGAAAGGACGTGTCTACTTGTCCTTTCGTCGGCACCTGTGAAGGCAAATCAGCGCGTCGCTGGTCAACGAACCAGACTTTGGCCAAGTACATCACCAAAACCACCGCTGCCACTGTGACCGCAAGCCTAACAAGAAACCTTTTAGGATCAGGATTGTGATTCGTCATTATAATTTTCCTTCCGAATAATACTTACCTCTTTTGCTTCGTTAAAGAATCAATGTTCTCCTTCTGTTCAAAAGGATATTTTTGGACAAGTTCCTCCAGAATTTCATCTAATCTTTTGCGTCCTTCCATACTAAGTGATTCATATCTCTTTACAAGGTTAGCAATCCTGCCATCCCGGAGTGATAGGTGCCATAAACCGTATTGACGTTCGCGCGCTTCACGTTCCAAGGCGATAAATTCTGCTTGTCGGCGAAAGGGGAACCGGGTATAAGCATACGCGTAACCCTGGCGGATTATCTCGGCATTTGCAAGTCTCTCCCCCACAAAAACATATGCAAGGAGCCTTCCATATTGATCACGAATATTGCTGGGTTCATATTCCAATGTGCATTCGAATCCCTCCGCAAACCGTCTCAGAAACTCCGTCGACTCTTCCCCAAACCTCTGCACTGGGACCTCCGGGTGATGAGTCTCTGGAGCATCTACCCCGATTAGGCGGACCGTCTCGCCATTATCAAGAACTAGCGTGTCGCCATCAAGAACACGTGTTACGCGAAACGGCCCTCTGGAAGGCAGATGCTGAACTACAGAAGATGATGATTTTACCCCAGGCTGTACAGGTGTGGTTGGAGCACTTTTTGAAGCCATATCTGGTTGTATTTTCTTCTCTACCCGTCTATGGAGTATCAACATTCCCAAAATGACAGTTACCGTAATTATCACGACTAGTATTAAGAATCGATCACGTAAGAATCGCATTATCAAACTCCAAAAAAGTTTTGTCCAACGTTTCGCCTAGCTTTGTTATATCTGTATGCTTCCTCCGCTTTAACCAACCATCCATTGACCAAGTCGTCGCTCATACAATACTCGAACCTTTGTTAAAATTCTTTTAATAAAATAATCCCCAATTTCAATTCTCTCTGCAATTTCGTTTGGAGTCCTTACGAGAATATCCATAGGGATATATCGGGGTTTGGCCAACAATTAAATTTTTGAAGCGGCTCGTGAAGAAGCTTCATTGTAATTCGTAATAACAAGTATATCGATATCGCTCCAATCTTTAGGCTTGCCCCAAACCTGTGAGCCAAAAAGGATAATTTTTTCAGGACGAAAGTTTTCGACTATTTTCGCTACTACCTCAGATATCATCGAATCTGTAATTTGAGGGGGGTTTATCTTTTGGAGGGCTATTTTCATTATTACCACTTAACTATATTACGGAAAACTTTAGGGAATAAATTGAGTTTATTTCTAAACCCCTAAAAAAGCACCATACTCTTTTAAAAACCGCCTGATGTCCTTAAGATTGATTTGGATAATCCTGTACAATTCTGCATCATCAACATCCCAATAAATATGAACCAATCTGTTTCACTCTCTATCAAAACCTTACTCCCAACATAATACCAATTTCTGTAGACTTATTTTTCGGTTCCCATGCGTACCCAATAGGAGTCCCATAATACGTCCACGTTTCAGTCTCTGACTTATTAATATTCCAATATCTTATAAAAGGTTCCGCCTTAAAGTCTACCGTTTTGAATCTCTCCTGAAATGTTATAGAACCTCTCAAACCATATCCTTTCTTTTGGCGATTTGAAATGTCATTGTAGCCAGGGTCAACATCACTAAGGTGACTTTTTTGTTTTCCCCACCAAAAATAATCAAACTCTCCCGTCCCTCCAAAAGACCAACCATTCCATAAGCCAGTAATGAAACTTATACCTATTGGACTATAGAGATAATTTGATTCTCTTTCATAGCCAAGTGCACCTGTTGTAGAAACCTCTCCGGACGAATCGTCATTTAAATACCTGTACCCAATCCCTATAAAAGGGGTAATACATAAATTTGATATGGAGAACTCATAACCTCCTAATCCTCTGACCTCTAACAAAAAATCTCTTATGTCGTCTATTTTCCCCGAATTTGAATAGTCCACCCACCCAATACTACCTCTACCTTCTGCTTTCAACATAATTTTATTGTGGTAGGCATAGGAACCAACTAATCCATACATCATGCCTTTATCTTTTACGTTCACATCAGGTTCCTTGTAGGTTCGATAAGAGATTTCAGGTCCTACCTCAAATGTATGTTTTTTTAAAAGGACACTTGTTTCGGTTTGGGCAGAAATGGTTCCCACTCCAACAAACATAAAACATATTGTTAATGCCAATAACTTTTTCATTTTTCCCCTCCTATAAATTAGATTTTAATTACCTCCAAATAACCACACTTCATATAACCCTCCTTTCTGGTTTTTCTTTTTAATTTAAACCACTTTATTTTCCCCCTCAAGCAAAGCGTTACTGAGTTTTGTGGTAGTAGGCCTTTTGTTTATTGGTACTGTTCATAAAATAGGGATATATCGGGGTTTGGCCAACAATTAAATTTTTGAAGCGGCTCGTGAAGAAGCTTCATTGTAATTCATAATAACAAGAATATCGATATCGCTCCATTCTTTAGGCTTGCCCCAGACATGTGAACCAAATAGGATAATTTTCTCAGGATGAAAACTTTCGACTATTTCTGCGACTACTTCAGATATCATCGAATCTGTAATTTGGGGGGCTTGTCTTTTGGAGTGCCATTTTTATTCTTAACTCTCAGCTATATTACAGAAGGCTCCAAGGAATAAATTAAGTTTACTTCTAAAGCCCTATAAAAGCACCAAACTCTTTTAAAAACCGCCTGATGTTTATCTGGGTTATATTCCATGCCCCAGTGTTTCCTTTAGATACATTTTGCGGAACGGAGAAAAGTCGAAATAATGACTAAGTGTTGCTTCCTCAAACTCCGTGCGGGCATCGTCATCAACCACAACAATAGGTTTTCCGGACTTAATGACGTTATATCTGAAAGAAAGAGGAGCGCTGTTCAGCACCCTTACATCTACTAAATAAATTTTAACTAAATTACCAAGCTCCGTTTCAAGTTCGAGCTCAGCATGGAGTGGAGTGGAAGGGGCTTGCTTTAAGTAAACAGCGATATCGATATCTCTAAATCTATCAGCCATCACAAAAGAGCCATACACATAGGCAAATAAAAGATTCGGTCTCTTTTTAAGAGAGTACCTTAATCTTTCCATGATCATTTTTTTATCAGATTCAGATATTTGGAAATATGTGTTCTTCATAATAAATCTATATTACCAGAAGAAAAAAGGGATGGCAAGGATTTGAATGTACCGGTGTTTACGCTGCCACCTCCTTAAGAATATCAACCAGCGCCTTCATTCCAAATCTCAAATTTTCGATGGCGATTCGTTCATTATTTCCGTGGATCCTTAGCATTTCTTTC
>Ga0315285_10002308_pt1 | contig 19922 bp, 21 predicted proteins | sample YL17G09_36_MG_FD_203698 | JGI IMG/M metagenome (GOLD analysis project Ga0315285, IMG submission 203698) | Sediment microbial communities from Yellowstone Lake, YNP, Wyoming, USA - YL17G09_36 | ecosystem: Environmental > Aquatic > Freshwater > Lake > Sediment | place: USA: Wyoming | collected...
TTTGAGCAGGCGCAGGCTGCGTCTGAGGCGCTTGCTGCGCTGGTTTAGCCGCTGGTGCTGGCGCGGCTGGCGCGGCTGCTGGCGCCGCCTTCGACGCTGCCGAAGGGGTCGGCTTGGTGCTTCCCTTCTGATTCTGGACGGCGGCACTGAGTGCTTCGTTTTGAGCAGATTGGAACGCCCTCTTAGCCCTGATTTCAATCTCTGCGCTGTAGTCCTTGTGGATCTTCAGTTCTTCTTCGCGGATTCCATTCATCCGCTGCTGCGTTTCAAAGAGCAACTGCTTGGCATTCCTGCCAAAGAAGCCGTTCGTCACCATGACGTTTGCCATCCAGTAGGCAAATGACCGATGACCACGGTCAACCGCGTCTTTGTGAACAGAATCAAAGTCGACAGCCATCGTCAAGGCAGTGCCAGTGACATTGGTTGCAGCGTTTGCGCCAGCCTCCTCTGAGAACATGCGCACCTTGGCGAAATCAGCCTGAGCCTGCGCCAACTGTTCTGGAGTTGAGGACTGGTTGGTTGTGGCAGCAATGGCGCCACGCCACAACCCACGCATGTGAGCGACGATTTGTGCATCGCTCATATTTGCCAATGTCGCATCGCGTCGACGCATGTATTCCGATCCGCCACGCATGGCGAGAACAGGATCAAGCATCAACACCTTGCGGAGAAATTCGGAACCAGCCCTGCTGCGCGCAAGGGGTCGATGCCGATTCGCTTCATGGAATGCAACAGCCTGCGCGTTGTTGCGCGTCAGTGCCGTACCGTTCTCACGAACAAGGAACACGCCATCTGGACTAGTCTGCGATACATAGGCTCCATCCATGCGGATGGGCTTGGTAATCGTCTTAGTACCGCCCTTGCCATCAGGAAGACTGAACGTAACTGCGCCATCTAGAATCGTCGGATTGATTCCAGTTTGCTTTCCCAGTCTCGCTTCATCTTCTGACAACTTTGCCGCAGGAACCTCAAAGATCGAGGTCGTGACACGAACGTCCTTGTTCAATGCCCCGCCGATTTCTTCCTTAGACAGATACGCAGACGTAAACGGCTTGCTGGGTGACGCTCGACCCTTAGTTCCACTGGCGTCTCGATTGATGTCAAGTCGAAGCGCGGAAATTCCTCGCTTGCGATCACCCTTGACCGAAGGACGCTGCTCTGACGGCGCCAAGCCTTGAAGTTCAGCGTCTGCATCAGCCTGCTGCTGAAGTTCATCGGCAATCGTCAGCGCTTCGTTTCCATCAACCAACTTAACCGTGTTCCCCTGCTTTGCAGCAGCCTGAGAAACTGATGGTTCAATAGCGTTAGCCGTATCGGAGTCGCTGTACGGATGGACTTCGACGATTTGACCACTCTTATCGCGAATGACCATCGCTCCGACTACCAGATTGCTAGTGAGCATGTCTGGCATGCCCGTAATCCATCGGTAGTCTCCGTTCTCAACAGCAGCCATGCCTTCGTCTTGCATTCCCTCTTTGACATAGAAATTGATGCCGTTGATGTTTGCAATCGGCTTGGTGCTGATACCCAGACCTCGCATCTGAGTGCGAACGTCTTTGGTAAACGCGGTCTTGGCATCGCGCTCGTGAATCATTACGGCGCCACGCCGATCACCAGACACCTGCTCAATCTGATCCATCGCCATCGCCGAAGAGCGCGCGAGATTAGATCGTCGAGTCAGGGAAACGTTGGGCTGTTGGTTCTTTGGTGTTGACTTGCCCGATGGTTCGTTGCCAGCAAGCCTGCGCTGCGCGTCTTGCATCGACGAGCGCTCAAGCGATCCGACAATGGTCTCAATGCCGCCTTCGCGCAGAAGACGATTGCCCTCTCGACGCTGTACAAACTCGGAATATCCAGTTGCGGCGCCACCAAGAAGCACTCCAGCAGTGGTTCCGACAATTGCCGCTTGCTTTGTTTCCTCGTCCCAAAACTTCCCAGAACCTTCCTTGCCTGCCATCGGATTCAGAACATACTTCTTGACTAGTTCTGGAGCGATTTCTTCTGCACCTTCCACTGCACCCGTATACGCAACTACCCCCGCTGTTTTGAGGGTTCCAATAGGACCGTGACGCCTGTTTACAGACTCCATCCATTCATCGATGAACTGCTTTACACGGGTGGGATTTCGCCCTCGACCGTACTTGAACCCAAGCACACCAAGCCCAATATGTTGAGCAAAGTCGCCAGTATATTCAGAAATGTATTCTGCACCCCCCTTTATGGCTGCATACTCAGCAACTTCTGCGTTCGACGGAGCAGGCGGTAACGCAGTGCCAGACATCTGTGCCAGTTGAACCTGATCACGCCAGATGTCCATGCGCTCTTTAGAGCCTTCACCATAGCCAGTAACGGCAAATGGAAGCAACACGATGGCGCTCGTAAGGGGATCCTTAGAAAGCATGCTGGGGGCGGACATCGGCAATGATGACAATGCCTGTCCAAGCACCTCTCCTGCGTATCCCGACTTGCCTTGACCGTACTTTTCAGACGGAAGGACTGGCGCATCTACATCGCTTCCAAGCCAATCGTTTGTAACGCTAGGGGCTACGGTGCTAATGCCTTCCTTCACAGAGGTTTCAACACCTCTCTGCAACTTATCTTTCTCTACCGAAGACAAACCAAGCGGCATAGTCGGGAGCAACACGCCCATTGCATCCATCTGCAATCGAGCAACTCCACCCGCAAGGCTCGCAGCCGCTCCCTCCAACCCCAAGTACAGGTTCGACAGCCCGTCCTGCACAAACTCACCAGCAGGACTTCGACGGTTCTTTTTGAAGTCGTCCCAAGTGACGGGCTTCATCCGCTGGGTGAATTGTTCAGCGCGAAGATGGGCGAAGTCATCCAGTTCATCGGAAAACTCGTCGACACCATACTTCTCTACTGTCTTTGCCTTCGTAAACTTGACTTGATCCTTGTACGCCTTGTCCGTAGTCAGATCTCGTTGCTTCTGCAACTCTGATGAATACTGCGGAGTACCTTCCAACACGCCAGACGAAAGAAGTTCGCCCTTTCTCTTCGCGAGGTCTTGGGCGATGAATTGATCGATTCCAGCGTAATTAGTTGGAGGGTTCATAGGATCCATTTAGACGTCTCCTCCCATTGCATCCGCTTCCGATACAGGCGCTGGCGCAGGCTGCGCGTTCTGCTGCGGAGCATTAGCCCCAGACTTTCGACCGCTCGATTGAAGAGCAGGGTTGTAGGTTGGCAGCGTGATGTCGTGACCTTGCTCGTTTGTACGGCGAAGACCAAGAAGAGCAGCCAACTGCATGTTCAATTCCTGATCGTTAGATGGTGTGTAGTGCAGGTATCGAACCGCATACATGTCCAGAGACCGCAGGTATTCGCGAAGTTGCCCAATACGAGGATCAGATGGATCAGTAATATCAGTTGGGACATTGACAACAGGAATAACGTCTGGAAACAGTTTGCTGTACGCAGCAAGATTCTGAAGTTTGGCAAAGAACGAACCGCCAGCAGCGGTGTCGTTTCCTTCGTTTGCCATCCGCATAAACGCAGACTGCCGACCTCCAGCGGTTGCCATTGAGTACTGCGGAGACGGGAACATGTTTCCAAGATCTACGATTGCGTACTTGGTAGCGTTACTAGAAGGGCTAGGACTTGCGTCAAGATCACGAAGAGCCTTCTGAATAGGAGAAGGTGCTGGAACCTTTTGTGGGTCTGCAAACTTGTTGTTTGGATTCTCGACAAGTTCCGTTCCAGAACTCTTACTCAATGAACCCATCGTGTTGGAAATTGAAGCGTCCAACATTCCAGATGAGAGTTCTCCAATCTGCCTTCGGTTGCCATCCATTTTGTTGTTGAGGAGCAGGTTGCTCAACTGAGTGATCGCGTAATCAGGGTTGATCTCGCTCGACGCCATAAGCAGTTCAGCCAGACCAGCAGGAAGATTAGGAATAGCGCGAGTGACTTTGGTGATTGCGGTTTGCGCCTTAGATTTGGCAGCATTGAAACGCATTGTTTCGGCTACATGCTGGCGAGTCTTAGTTCTCATCTCAGCCAGACCAGCCCACTGCTCCATCTGGATAGGAACAGGGGCGCCATTGATCACGATCGCTGGAGTGCCGTCGCCGTAGAAACCAAGGTCGAAGGTTTCCATTCCAACTGGGTCGCCAGCGTAGATGCCAGCCATCGTCAAATCAAAGTCATTGACTTCGCTTGCTTTACCCTTTGCAATGGCATCGAACTGGGCTTGGTCTTCATAAGCCTGAGTGTTAAGCGCAGACGGTCGCTCTGCTGAAGCAATTGGCTGCGGGGACGGAGGAGAAATCTGATTCTGTTGACCAGCATCAGGAAGGTAGCCTTGAGTCGTTGATTCAGATGGCATGATTTAGTTACCAACCTTTCCCGTTCGCAATGCCCACCTTTTTTTCTTCTGATTCGCCAAGTAATCTCTTCCTTCTCGCAAAATCTGTTGTTTCTCTATTTCGTTCACCGCCCCGTCTTTTACAGCCTGCATCCGTTGCAGCAACTGCTGCAATTCTGAGTCATCCCTAGCCTGATCGGATTGGTAGTCATTTTCAACAGCGTAGAAATTATCTGTTGTTGTATAGATTCTGGACGGAAATTTATCTCCTTCGTCTGGGAATGATTCTGGTTGACGATGCTCTGGAGTTTGCAAAGCCTCTTCATCACTTTTTCGGTCCTTAGCCGCAAAACGAGAGTTATACCAAGCATTAAACATCCTATGCCGATCTTCGTATTCTCTGTGGCTGTATATACTGTCGGGGTTTGACTCGCGTTCTACATCGCGGATTAAATCCTCCAACTGAGTGTCATCTCCAGAATTAGGCTCGTCTGACTGTGGTCGACGGGAAGTCGAGTAATCTTCTGGTGGATTATTAACACCGCCACGACGCTTCCATTCAGGATCGTTCTCCATTGCCTGCTTCATCAATGGTTCGTTCCTTACGTTCTCGTCGTAGAACGCCTTCATTTGCTCAGCAACGACGTCAACTGGAGGCACGTCGGCTACAGGTCGAGCCTTGCCCCACATCTCCTTCATCATGTCCTTAAAGTTCTGAGTCAAACGACCGTAGTCAGTGATGTTCGCTTTCTTACCCGCGTACATGTCTTGAAGAATCTTCTTGTTCTTCAAGGACGCTTGGAACTGTCGGTATGGATCTTCCCGCTTCACGCGAGACGCAGTGTTGGCTGAGATAGCAGCGCCAGCGCCAGCGAACATGTTGTTCGGGTCATAGGCTTGCAATCCAGCGCCAATACCAGCGAGGACATCGTTGCTTTGTTCGTTACTCAAGAATGAGAAGTCTGGATCTGGCATGGTTAACCTCCGCCGCCGCCGTTGTAGTTTGACCAATAGCCGCCGAAGTTCTGCATCTGCTGCATGGTTCCCATAGTGGAAGATGGCGCTCCCATTTGGCTGCTAGCGCTTGGTGGTGCAGATCCACCGCCTCCACTGATGCCAGATCCCATCAATGATCCACCAACAGACATGAGCGCGTTTCCACTCTGCATCAGTTGAGATCCAGCGAGTTGAGCAATCTGTCCTCGGTATCCAAAGTAACCCTGAAGACCAGTCTGCCGCATGTTGTATTGATTGTTGAGACCCGCTTGGTTCATCTGCGCGATGTTGTTGGAGTAGGATCCATACATGTTTGAGATTGTCCCAGCGCTTTGAGCCTGCATGGAACCCAGTCCAGCACCCATCTGCGCACTCAGGCTGCTCAACCCCGCTGCTCGCTGAGCCTCAAGGGAGGACAAGTTCTGAGAGTACTGCTCTCGAATCAGACCTTCTTGCATGGCGCCTTGCGACGAGATCTGATTGAGTTGACCTTGACCAAACGAGGTTTGACCGATGCCGCTGAAGGCATTGCGCGCAGAGGTTCGTGAGGTCTGCATGCCAATGCTCTGTCGCAACGAAGCGATGCTGGCATCTCGACCCACTGAGTAGGTTCCGATTGCCTTGTCCATACCAGCCTCGTACTGCGTTCGAGCCTGATTGAAGTAGTCTCGGTAGGTGTCCTGAGCCGTAGTCATGTCCTGACGGTACATGCCGATGTTCGCCTCACGGTCTGCTCGATATGAATCGAGGATGCCGTTTAGCGAATTCATGTAGTCACTAGACTCTTGGTTGTAGGTGTTGCGGATTTCCGATGCCATTCCACGCATGGCTCGTCGACGCTGACCATTACCAAAGGCGCCCAGTACGGCGCCTACGCCCATTGCGATTGCTCCACCAATAATGCTCATGGTACTGACCCTCTTGATTTTCCTACTTGTGAAATTACAACAGACATCCGCTCAATCGACCAAGGTCGACCATCCGATGCGATGGTCAAATACATCGCTTCAGACCTGATTCTCGTCTTGATCGCTTCATTGCGACCAGCAGACAGGAATCCAATCTCTGTGACCTCAGATGTCTCGAATGAAGCGCCAGACACATTGACACTGTCGACTGCGGGGACATCAATGAGGTTCGCCATGAATCCATCTGGACTTGCCGCGTCAGTTGTCGTCTTCTCGTATTCGGCTTCGTCACCAGTGTCGGTCACCCAAACGATCTTCCACTTGGGGCTTACATATTTCAAGACGTAGTCCGATGGACCTTGGTAGATCGAAGCCGTACCACTGGTAAACGGATCACTCTTTGAGTACGAGCCGAATGGTTTCTGTGCGAAACGACAATCGACAATAACCGTGTGAGTTGCACCAGCCGCTCCGCCGTCGTAGGTAATAGTGACCGCTGATGGTGTTGCACCTTCGCAGTCAATCTCAAACGGATTTATGTTGGATACGAATAGGGTGTCAGCCTTTAGACCAAGAGCGCCCTGTGCGGTATCTCCAGTTGATACCGACAGAATAGGGGACACGCTCAAATCGGTGAAGGTAGACGGAACCTCGTATTCGTCCTCTGCCAAATCGATTCGGACTTCATTGAGCATCACCCTGTATGGAAGGGGAGCAATCACTGGACCGACAGTAAGGCTGTTACGAACAAACTGAGCAGTCTGATTCGCGTCAGTTATTTCTGAAGTCCAACCATCAATGCCCACTGGGTATCCCCGATCAAGCGTGTTAATCGCGTCAGATCCTCCTAGGAACAACTTGCCACTGTTTGTCCTAGAAGACCCGACGTAGGCAGCGGAGGTTGGACCGTACAGAAGTGGATCGGCAAACTTCTGCGCCCAGAACGAATCGGTCTTAGCGTCGTAGTACAAATGCACACTGCTGGATTCAGATCCGTTCACTGTAAGGAAGATCCACAGACCTTCTCGATCAGGATCCCAGCACAGGCATGGGTAGATCTCTCCGTTTGGAATTCCGCCGATCAGATCGAATGTAATAGTCGGAACGGTTGAATTCTCAGCAACTGGAGCCTCATCGATGTTTTTGGATGGGTCGAGTTTAGTAGTGGTGGCGCCTGTAGCGCTTCCACCAATCGAGCGAAGCGTTCCACCAGATAGATCTCCACTGCCTCCGATTGACGGCGTTCCGAAGTCAAGTCTCAAGAAGAACGAATCAAGGCGCCCAGCGCTGATTCGATTGCCTCGATTGAAGTTGAAATCGTTAGGAGACAGGTAGTACAGACCGTCATTGGCAAGTACATACACGCTCTTCTCTTGACCTACAGCCCATGCTCGTGGACCAGCAACGCCAATGCTGTTGGTAAGCGTGACCAGTTGGACATCACCATTACCCGCGTCGGAAAAGATCGGATCTGATGTAAGGAACGCGAATGAGTTAGAGCATCCGAATAGCAAGCCGCTCTGACCAAACGGGAGTACCGCGACGATGGGATCTCCAACAGTTCCATATGACTCGCTTAATGCTCCTGCTACCGCAAGTCCAGTGCCATCGGCGCCAATCAGTAAACTTGAATCCCATCCGTCCGCGTAAGTCGTAGTGACTGATGTGTCTGGAAATGTATCATCTGGTCCGCATGCAAACCATACGTTTGGAGTGCGCTTGTAACCAGCAAGAACAAGACGGGCGCCCCATCTACAGATAAGGGTAGCCCGTTCTCCAGACGCAACTGTTCCAGTAGGATCTGTGTGGTATGGACCGCGACGAGCACTAGTCTGACCCCACGCATGAGCGCCATTTCCTGCTCCACTTCCTGTTGGAGAAGTCAGATTGACAAAGGTGTACTGTTCGCCATCCACGAAGTAGAAGTGTTCATTGAATTGAACTCCTTCGACTTGCCTAGTTGTATTGAGCGGAGTTGGTGATCTACCCGTGTTGTTAGTCACGGTTGTGAACGTTCCAGTTGACGCCTGCGGGTTGCCAATCTTGATCACGCCGCCTTGGACGATGATGATCTTTTCAACTAGTACCGATGACTCGTAAACACGGTAGGTTCCAACGAACTGAACTCCAGAGCCAAACCAGCGCTTCGTACCCTGTCGAGTTCCAATCCTAGTCCGTCCATTGAACACGTCTACGGGCATCACGTTCAGGCATGACGGCGTCATACCTTCTGGAATAGTGCTGTATGCAGACTGCTCCGTGAAGCCCTTGAACGGAAGTTGGATCGGGATCATCGTCATGCTGTTCGGGTCAAGATCAACCAGTACGCTCCGCCACCAGTGGTGAGAGGTCCTGTTCCAGAGATTGCTCCACTGCTTCCACCGCTACGGGTGTGACTTGAGTCATTTACAATTGACCAAGAAAATCCTCCAGTGCCATCTCCAATAACGCCTGACCAAGTTGTTCCAGCAGGCGCTCTCAAATCTCCAGCCGCAGGAGTGTTGTAGGTGAAAGTTACCGCACTGCTGTTTCCACACTGTTGTTTCGCAATTGCGGACGCAACCGTGTTGAGAAAGCAAATTGATCCAATGCGAGTTCCTTCAAGATAATTCTTAGTCACAGCATCTTGCGCGCCTGTTGGATCACCAACGCCAGTCAACCTATTTGATGCCATTGCGGCTCCACCAGTAAAGGTGGATACGCCAGTCACTCCAAGGGTCGAACCCATCGTGACCGCGCCAGTCAAAATACTGGTAGTGGTGCAACTGATGCTGTTGGTAACCAACTGAGTGGCAGTAAAATGCGCGCTTTTAGCGCCGTTGACCGCGATTCCAAGTTGATCTGCTGCTGAGATAAACAGACCAGTGTTGTCGTCGTTCTCAAACGCGATTGATGGAGCGCTTACCGTGCCATTGGCAATTTTGACAATTCCCTTGGCGGTGATGTTCTTTGCCGTGAGATCAGTGCCGTCAGTGCTGCTTGTTGCCCAAGTGTTGACGTTCTCCCACGTTCGCCAAGCAGCACCATCTCCGTCATAGACGCGGATGAAATGCTTTGTAGGAACTGTTCCGTTGCCTTCAGTGCTGAGCGCTTGAACGACAGACGTTCCGTATACGGAAGTCGTCATCATGGCAGCGCCATCATTCGCTACAAACGTGATCGGAGCGTTCGCAGTAATTGTCGTTGCTGCCGCCCACTTGAACCTTCCACTCTTTGAAAGAGAGGCGTCATTCAGTGACGTAGCGGAACTATCTGCAAATGGAAATGTTCCCGACAGGTAACCAATGGCAGACCAGACTCCACCACCCAATGGTCCGATCTTGATTCCACCCACAATTCCAGTGGCGTCAAACTGAATACCGACTTCGCCAGCAGCAAGCGTTTCAGTACCTAGCCAAGTCGTATCTCGCCGAAGTTGAATCTTTGCGCTCATGGGGTTTCCTCAGTCATGTAGGACGGTGGTAGCAAATACCAGCCTTCTGGAACAACAATTGAATTCTCTGACCGTGTCCAGACCCCATCAACGCGGTGATACACCCTCATCCTTGCCCCGTTTGGTTCCGCTATCCGCATTGGGCTGCTTTCGGGGACGAAGATCGTCCTGCTCCCGCATCCAAGCCCGAAGGCGAACAGAAGCAAGCCGCAAAGTCTTGCGGTCAACATCAGCATCGACAGCAGTGTTGCTACGGTCGAAACGCTTCTCAAGGTAAGCGAATAGAGCGAGGGCGAATGCGGCAACAAATTTGTCGAGCATGATGGCATCACTTCAGTCCAGCCTGCTCGCTGGTTACGGAGTTATCACGGGCGAACAGTCCGATCCCAAGCGCAGCCAGCGCGCTGAAGATGGCTTCCAAAGAGAAGGTGGTGGCAGGGTCGCTGTCCAGCATCGCCCCGATTTGGGTAGCCATGATTGCGACAGCAGCCAAGATTCCAACGATAGTGGTCTTCCAACTTGACATTTTAAACCTTTTCTAGTTTGGCGATTCGCTCGTCGTAATGACTGACTTGCACCTGAAGTCGAGCGATGGCAACTTCAAGGGCGACGATTTTGGAATACACCACAACCGTAGTTGTGATGGAGGTTGCAATGATTCCAAGGGTTGCAAACATGAGTTCAATAGTCATAATTATCTACTGCATTCGATGTCGAGAGCCAAAGCGTCTGTATGCAGGAGAGACGCAGTTGCCCCGTTGAGTTTGATGATTCCACAGACCACTCCAAGCGCTCGCGCAGGAAGTGTTGTGATCTTAGGTATCTGTCCTGTTCCAAATGTCGCTACCAAGACGCCGTCGATATAGAACGTTGCCGATGTTCCAGCAGCGTCGACTATGATTTCAAATGAGTGGAAGTTGGTGTCATGCGTTACACCAGTATCAATAATGGTTGCTACTGAGTTATTTTGAGAACATGCCTGCCACGTTGTTTCACTAAGACCAACCCGTGGAGATTGAAACACAAGAGCATCTGCCGCAAGAGCGGATTGGCTATCGTTGAATCCGATGTGAACAATAAACTCTGCGGTGGTCATAACAGACAAGACTGGAATCTTGACGCAGGCGTATAGCCGATGCTCAGACAATCCAAAGCCAACAGCATCTGTAGCAATTGAACCAATTCCAGCACGTCCAGAGGCAGTTGTTCCAGTTCCGTGAACGCAAATACCAACCCTGTTTCCGTCCGCAATATTAGCGGTGGAAAAGGTGTTTGATACTCCAGTTCCACTTGAGTAGTTTGACCAGTCGCCAGCAGCGTTCATGTCGGAGAACAAAGAAGAGCGCTTGCGCCTGTTGATTCGACCATCGACGGTCACTAGTCCACTACCAGCAGAAACGGTTACATGGTTACCAGCCGTCAGCACACTCTCATTTGAAAGAGTGCCGTTCGCTGCCATGACCACATATTGAGCGTCTACGGGAGTTCCAGATGCCCCAGCGGGTCCACTTGCACCCGTACTCCCATCCTGAGCCATCAATTCCCATACGGAAGACGGCGGAGGATCGTTGAGGTTGTCCATCACGCACACCCAAGAGGCGTCGTTGTAACGGACAACATCTCCATCGATATAAGAGTTGCTACCGCTCCAAATCCCCAGCCATCGAATGTTCGCAGTTGCCGTAGGAGGCGTTACGACGGGTCCAGAATTGGACGCCATTGCATCCCGCTCGCGCCGAAAGGGGCTGACACGATTCGACAGCAACCTCCCGTAGTCCCTCTGCTGTATTCCGTCCTTGATCGCTGGCGATGAGAAGATCGGACCATTGTCGATCTCGATCAGTCGCGCGGTCAAACCCTCGTCTTCGTATGCCATAGCAAACGAACGTGCATACGCAATCAGCAGAGATTCTGCGTATGTTGGAACGGGGATGGTGAATGTCTCAAGAGTTGAATCTGAGACGGGTTGCCACCGACATCGGTAGCGCACGGTGAGGGCTTCTGATGTGGTAGCCTGCGGAGTGGGGTACATCTCCAAACGGACGGCTGGCATGCCCGTACCGTCGACCAGCGCCGCCCCAGAAGAGTCAGCCCAAGGACGCGACAGCGTTGCATAGAACGTACTGCCTGCGTTGGTCATGGGAGAAGCGACCCGAAGCGTTTCAATCTGCTCAGGAGACGTAAGTTCGACTATCCAACCAAGACCACCCTTAGAGATAAGGGAGATGATGTCTTCGACATCGGCTGGTAAGACGACATAGTCCTGCTGGGCGATGAGCGAAAGCGGTCGCGAAGTACGCTCTCGAAAGCGCCAAGGCTTCGAGAACAGGTACTGCCCAGCCTGATTGACGATCTCTGCGATCCGCTGATCGCGAGTCATACCGCTCACAATCGACGGTTGACCGCCAAGTGCGAGAACGATGTGACTCTTGAGATTGCCGTAGGTAAGCATGGAATTGACTTGGCGGGGTTTCCCCCGCCAAGCCGTTTAGTTGTTGAGATCACAAGCCCTGAGAACCGATTTGCCATCCATTGAAAAGGACGGAAATCAGTGCTGTAACAGAACCTTGACTTGCAAGTGGGATACCAAGACCCACTCCAACTCCAGTAGTAGCCGCTGGAATAAGAACGCCTGCGCTGTTGACAAGCACTGTGGTTCCACGAGTGGTGGTTCCCGTGACCTTAACGTCTACAACGCCAGCAACACAGACAGTGCAAACCTGTCCAGCAGCCGCAGCCTGAGTGACTACGGCAAATACTCCGCAATCGTCAGCAGCAAGAGCGGCAATAACGACGTTGAAACCACTGGTTGGCTCGTCCCAGTTGTTGATGTTTGCAAGCGTCGAATACGAACTGGAGGATCCAAGGTCGAATCGAACAAGGTCACCGACTGCAACGGCAACGCCTGCAATAGGCTTTACCGTCACTTGCTGCGGGGTAAGTGCAGCGAGATTACCCGAAGGAACAATAAGTCCAGCAATCATGTGAGAATCCTCCTACGGGATTAGGTAGTGCGAAGAGGGGCGACGATGCCGTGACGCTGACGACTGTTGCAGAACAGATTCATCCAGCAGTCAACAGGCATGACGTAGGTGAATGGCTGATTCGGATGACGCAGAACATCGTGCGTCTTGAAGTAGCGCTTCGAGTGGAAGATCGGCGTGAGGTAGTTGCCGTTGACGAAGTAGAAGCGTGGACCCTTGTTGACGGTGACGTCTTGAAGTTCCGTACCAAGACCAGTCAAAGCATTCTGACTAGCAACAGCGTTTGATCCTGCGTAATTATCGTTAACCGATGAGGTGTTTGCGGTGAAGATTGCCGCCGTATCAAGATCAGAGCAGTACGTCACGTCAACACCCGAATACACGGGGTTGTTGTAGGCGCTGTCCTGATAATTGACCAGAGTGTCGTTGCTGAGACGAAGCAGGCGACGGTAGTACTGAACACCCTCGCGAGAAGTCAAGATCATCTGGCGGTTTAGATTGTCACTCTCGAAGTACTGAGCGCGAGTCGCGGGAGCCTCGTACTTCAAACGCATGAACATGTTGTCAAACGCCGTGAAGAGCGGATGAATGGTAAGACTACTAACAGAAGCGTTACCAACTCCATACTCGCCTTGAGCGACGTAGTCAGTCTTAGTGACACTGGCAGCACCAAGATCGTTCTGCAAACTTGGGCTTGTTCCAAGACCAAGACCGCCGTTGTAGGCGTAGAGTTCGACGAGGTTGCTCCAGCGCTGATCGACAGTTGGGTCGAGACCCATGACCGTCGTAAAGCCCTGTGGACTAGTTCCACGACCACCAAGGAAACCGCCAAAGTTCTTGCCGCGAGCAGTGATGAAGGTTGGAAGAGAGTACGGAAGACGACCGCTCTCAACTTCCATTTGGCTGTTCGACGGTGGCGCCCACAGATCTTCCTCGAATCCGTTCGTCATGGAAGTCCACAGGCGCTGCTCCTTGATCTTCTTGAGGCGCTTGTAAGCAACCTTAGTCGATCCAGAAGTCTCACCAGTGTTCAACTCGACCTCGGCGTCAGTCCACGACATGTGGTCGATGGTGAAGCGCCACGGCGCCTTCACGGTGTCGGTCACCTGTGGGTTGCGCCAAGTGAAGACGTCGTTTGGCTGGTAGTGGTCGAAGGTGCGAGCGTCATCAAGCATGATGACGTCGCGAATCTCGGTTCCACCTTGGACAGTGACCTCAGAGGTCTTGTTCTTGAGCAGGCGGGAGAAGGCGTAGGTGTTCTTGACCGCCTCGTTGATCACCGCATCGGCACTAGTCAGGTACGTTGGACCTGTAGTTGCCATGAAATCGTTGAAAGTTTGAATTGAAGGCATGAAGCCATCCTTTATGGGTTAGCGTGAAAGTGCTTTACGAACGTCGTCTCGGTTTCCACCACTAAGAAGAATGTCGAGCGCTCGATCCTGTATGTCGACGGGTTTCGTCACTCGCGGAGGAGCATTTCCTACGGTCGGGCGAGCCGTGTTGCGTGGATCGGGCTTGCTCGGCATACCAACCTGCTGTTGGAAAGCCGCCCTGACGATCGCTTCTACGGAATCGAACTTAGAGGGATTCTCTCGTCCGATCTTTGCAGCGGCTTCAGAGATTGTCGTGTAGTTCGGGGCTTTAGCCCCGTACTCCGCAGCGATCTGCTGGTAAGCCAACTGCGATTCGTGTTTCACCTCGATCATGCGAGTCTGCTCTGCAAATTCTTTGCGGAGACGATCTTGCATGCTCTTTAGTGGTTTTGCGGCATCCTCTCCAAAGATCTCACTGAATTGAGAAAGCGGATCTGCATCTGCTTCGCCGTCTTCAGTGTTCAACGAACTCTTCGGAGATTCCGAAGAGTTGGTATCGGTCTTCTTCGAGTCTGCCACCTTTGCCCCAAAGGCGTCAACATCAGATTGTCGCTTAGCAGCCTTCAGACCCCACTCCTTCATCTTAGAAGGGTTGGACTTCATGCTGTCAATGACTTCTGAAGGTACTCCGTCACGCTGCAAAGCCTTCAGAGCGCGATCGAAGTCGGCATCTGGAGCAGACGTTTCTGGAGTATCGAATTCCCGCGTTGACTCGGGTTCGTCAATGCCAAGAAGACGGTCAAGAACCGCGTCCATATCAGAGTTGGAGTTGTCCGAAGTCGATTGAACGACTTTTTCGGCTTCCAACGCTGGAACTTCCGCAGTAACCGCTATCTCAACTGGTTTTGGTGTGATGGGTTCTGGCATTTCAGTCCTTCACATATCCGTGCCGCGCCATGATTTCGCGTTCATGCCGCTTTGACTCCACAATCGGTTTACCGCCTTGAGTTTTGCATCCAGATAGATTTCTGGGAAGGCATGCACTCACATACGGGTATTGAGACCTGTTAGTTGCGGGATCAACTTGAACTGAGTTGCTTGCAACTCGTGTAAGTTCTTTCCCGTCAAGGTTGATAATACAACCTATCGAAGGAACTTCCTTCATGGAATAGGTGAGTTCAACCAGTTTTCCATCTATATCTAAAAATTCGTAAATCATGCTCGGTTTGCCGCCGCCCTAAGACCGCCCATTGATCGTGCAGGGATCGGACTGGGTTCTCCCATTTCGTTGGTTCTCAGACTTGGTGACGATGAAGGCTCAGGAACAGGACCGCCCATCTGCGGACCACCCTGTTGGGGCTGATTCATGGAGGGGACATCGATCATGTCGGCGAGGTGGGGGACATTCAAGGCATCGCCTACGACCGACAGGAGTTCCTTCCACTTGACGTTCGGAAGCATCATCGCGCTTTGGGCAACGGTCGAAGTGATCTGGAGAAGGTCCATAGCGCGCTTCTGGACGAGCGCTTCGGACACGCGCTCCATGCTGTATGCGTCTACAGAGACCTCAAGATCCTCCCAGCCGCTGATTCGGACTCCGCCCGTGAAGATCGGGTCCGCCTCAAGCAGTTGTTCAACGCCCTCCTTGCCCAGCGGCAGGAAGATTCGGTCGTCATGCCACATGTACCAACATACAGATCGACCAAGATCGTCGATTGCCTCTTGGAACTGGCGCTTCAGGTGCGACATGCGCATGGTTGCGCTCGACTCTGCAACGGCTACTTCGGTGGCAGTGGCGCCGCCTCCGATGTTTCCGCGCATGGCGTCGTGGATACCCGAAACCCGATCAAGTCGGTCCTGAGCGATCTGGCTGTAGTTGACCTGCTGGGTGGTGATGCCACCAATCTCAAGGTTGACCACTCGCTCCTTGTCAAGGCTCTCGCTCAGCACGATGTAGTCGTGCGGCTTGTCCTTGATGTCCTGCGCCAACTTGTGGTTTCGCGAATCTACCATGACCAGACGCTTGTAAGCAGCCGCGCTGGAGCGCATGCTGACTAGGCATGCATTCAAGTCTGTGATCTGGCTCTGGATGGCGATTAGTGGTGATAGTGGATACGGGTCGTCTGGGACCGTATATACGCCAAACATCGTATACGGACCGCTTGCAGGACCAAAGAAGGGGATTGGCTTCCTGATGAAGCCCTCGAACTTGCCATTGATCCCACCGCTCTTGACGATGGTGTAGATGGTCCCGTTCACCATCGACTTGCCGAACAACTGGTCTACCAACTCGGCGATAGAGTCGTCGATTTCTGGAACCCAGATCTCGTAGACACCAAGTTCCTTTCGGTTCTCGATGTTTCGCCCCGTGTCGTCGCGGGAATCCTCAAGATCAGTGTTGTCGGCAATGCCGCTGATCGCGTCAGAGTCCCAACTGGGGTCATCAACAGACTTAGCAAGGAGATCTTCCTTGTCGATCGCGTAGCAGTGACCCATGTATCGAGCGTCCTCGATATCAGTTGCCGCTGGGTCAATGAAGAACCGCTCTGGGGAGATTCGATAGACGCGAGGAAGGTAAGGTTCCTTTCCGCCGATCGGTCGAACTTCTGGTCGAGGCTCGCTAACCGTCAGCGCGACTCCGTAGGAGAAGAGCATGTCGGTGGCAATGCGCTCAAGCGTCTTACGCAACTTGGTGATGCGCACCCAGCGGTTAATCGCAATCTGCATCCGACGTCCCAAGATGAGATCGATGATCGGATCGGCAAGTCGCACACGAAACTTTGGGTTGTCGTGGATGATTCGAGGAAGAACCAGAGAGACATACTCGTGAGAGAAGTTCTCTGGGTCATCGTTTGAAAAATCAGACCTGTCATCACGGTAAGCGGGTCCGTGATACTTCTCGATCATGGAACGCAGAGACGACAGGTGTGCATCGCGGAATTTCTCCGCGCTCTCTACCTCTCGACGAATATTTTCAAGTGAGGTATCGAGCATCGCGTTCCTTACTTCTTTCCGCCACCCTTGGCTCCGCCATTAGCGCCGCTCTTGCCACCGCCCTTTGCTCCGCCATTGCCACGACGTGAAGTTCCACTCATTTCTTGCTCCTGTTCTCCGTCACTGGTGCGACGGGTGTGATTGGGTCAGTAACCGAATTGACGTACATGCGAAGACGCTGTGCATCTTCGTCGTCAACCTTCTCTGAATCTCGCGAGTCGGTGAACTTAATGATCGCCTGAGTTCCAAAGAACGAAATCCGTTCAACTCGGTGGATTGGGATGTAAACCTGTTCAGAAATCCTGAGAAGCATGGTGTTTCCTACGGGCGCGCCGCATCTCGGTACGACGGAATTTCCGCGTACATGTAGTCAATATTGATTGTTTGATTGGCATTGCCACATCCAGTAGTTGGAAGTGATCCTGTCTTATCTCTTACCTCGACGCTATGGAGCGCTGAAACAAAGTCGGCTTGGGTCTTTGCTTTAAATTCCGCAACAACCGATCCATTTCCGTAGAAAGTTGCTGCAACTTCCGTTCTCAGCAAATTAAGCCATCGCCACTCAACCCGCAACGTATTCCATTCGTTCTTTTTTAACTTTGTAGTGAACTCGAAGTATGGAACCTCTTCACACCAAATAGTTGCTGTCCAATATGGCTCGTTTCCCCAAGCGTGAAATGCAATTCCCTTGTCTAAACGGGTGATCCTTCCGTCGTAGAGAATTTTCCCGTTGTGGGCAAGACCAAGACCAGCGTAACTGTGAACGAATTCTGAATCGACATTCGACTTCAGTCTTGCTTCAAACACGTTCAATTTTTGCATTGGGGAGAGGGCAGATAGGTATTCCCTAGTTACTGCGGCTAGACCTGCTCCATCTCTGCTCAAATAAATCCCAGATCTACCGTATAAAGCAGTTGAGTTTGCAGGAGTGCCAATAGTGGCAACGCCTAAAGCGTTGGAAGATGTGTTGCTTACAGATAGAAGAGCGACAGGGGCATTACTGTTAACCCACCCCCACTGATCAAGACCAGTGATGAAGTCTGAGAAAACAATTGTTTTCTCATGGGTGATTGAACCAGTAGGAGTGCAGGACAAAGTCATCGATTAGTCCTCAATCGAACAGCCATGTAATCAATGGTTGAAACAGAGGTTATGCCGCTTCCTCCGCTAGTAAGATCTTTTGCTTCAATGGCTGGGATCATGGCGGCACTCGTCCGCAATTGGGCTTCAATTGTCCCAACATTCTTTCCGTTGATGACAAACGTAGACTTTTTGGCGTCTTTCGACACAATCAACTGAAGGTTGGCTGCGTCGTTTGTTGCAAGGAAACTTGTCAGGAACGAATTTTCTACTCCGTTAACGACAACTCCATAACGCCAGACGTTTTCGTTTCCTCTAACAAAGAATCCAACGAAATCAGTTGCTGGGACTGTTGCAGCAGAGTAGTTGCCCGTTGAAATGCCAACAGTCGTGATGTGAGTGGCATTAGATGAAGTCACGGCTTGCACCCGTGCAAGTACCTCAACTTCTCCGTTTCCAAGACGGAAGTCTCGCGTTAACGCTGCCCCTAAGGAGGCTTGAGGGGGAGCCATATAAATTCCAGCGTATTGAAACACGCCAGCAGAAGTTCCGATGACGGTGGTAAGAGTAATTTTACCTAGGGTGTTGTTACCGTTTGAATTACTTGTAGCGGAGACATCACCAAGAGTTCCATCCTTTGCCGTATTGAACGGCAAGGCAGTAGTAATGAAGTCTGAGTACAAATAGACCTCTGATATCGAGAACAAGCCGCTGAAGGTTGAGAACATTGTCATAGTGGATCGCCTTGTTTGATGACTTGATCTGTCGCTGTGGGTTGCAGCCGCATGTGCAGTACTGAAATACCCATGCGAAGCACGTCTGCCATTGAGATGTATGTCCCAAACTTGTTGGAGAAAGTTTCGGACAGGAACTTCACCTGTCGGTGAGATTGCTCGTCAACTCGCAGCGTGAATGTCTTCTTCTTGGTCAATGCTTTGCCCTGTTTGTGGACTTGCTTACGACACGAGTGTTCGACCTTCGGTTGTCGCGCGGATTGCCGTTGCGATGGTCCACATCGTTACCGTCGCCTTTGGAGATACGCCCCTCGCTCTTGGCGAGTCGATTCGCCTTGTTGCGAGATGCGCGGTCCTTCTTGGAAGAATCCGAAGATTGGAACTTGGCGTACTCGTTTCGGTAGTTACGAGGCATCAGCGCAAACCCTTGAGAATATCAGAGATATAGGAAACCTTTGACATTGCCTTTGAAGAGTACCCGCCCCGTGGAGCAAATACTTCCCTTCCCATTGAGATCATCTTTTCGGCGTGTGCTACCGCCTTCATCCGAACGGCATCTGGAACTCCATCTCCTCTATCGGCGGCATCCAGAACTTGAGCGACCTCAGCGTTGGTAAGGGTTGGGACTATGGAAGGGATATCCATTTCTCGACCATTGATGGGAACACCGATGGTGTATTCGGTCACATCATGACCAGAAGGAGACTTGAGTGGACCCATCCACCCCTTCCCCTTGGAAGTTCCATCTTGTCGAAGTCCATAGTCTTGCATCAGCACTTCCATCGCTTTCGTGCAGCCTTGCCGCGCTCACCAGTCCATCCAGAGGAGCGCGCACAGAAAGACTTCTTACGAGCGCCACCTTCAGGCTGCGGCGCTTTCAAATCAGAACCAGTCTCGCGGTTGTATTTCGCGCGACCCTTGGCTGTGAGTCCAGCGCCCTGCGACACTGGAAGTTTCTCGCCGCGACCGACAGATAGGTTGGGTCCGTTCTTGCGGGGCATCTCAATCTCCGAAGATCATGGACATCTTCTGTGTAGCGCCTGATGGATTTATCCACACGCGAGAAGGATTTGCGCATTCAATTCGCACAGGCGTGTTGGCAGGAATGAGGACAAAATCATTATTAGTGATTGCAGACATTGCCGAAGCACTGTCC
>Ga0315285_10002311_pt1 | contig 19917 bp, 16 predicted proteins | sample YL17G09_36_MG_FD_203698 | JGI IMG/M metagenome (GOLD analysis project Ga0315285, IMG submission 203698) | Sediment microbial communities from Yellowstone Lake, YNP, Wyoming, USA - YL17G09_36 | ecosystem: Environmental > Aquatic > Freshwater > Lake > Sediment | place: USA: Wyoming | collected...
GAGAGTTTCGTGACCGGACCGAACAGCTCCTTCGCCGAGGCGACGGCAAAGGCTGCCGCGATGACTCCTACCAAGGTCTACAACCCCCTTTTCATATACAGCAGGTCCGGGCTCGGGAAGACCCATCTCCTTCAAGCGATAGGCAACCACGTCAGGAAGAACAGCCCTCAATTGAAGATCATGTACTCATCCACGGAGGCGATCGAGGAGGAGTTGGTCCGTTCGCTGGCCTCAAAGAGACTCGAGGATTTCAGGTCAGTGTATCGCGAGGCCGACGTTCTGATGATCGACGACCTTCAGTTCCTCGCAGGCAAAGAGCAGATCCAGGAGGAGATGTTCCATATTTTCGATGACGTCCTGGACAAAGGCGGACAGGTGGTGATGGCCTGCGACAGACTGCCGAAGGATATCCCATCCCTTGGAGATAGGCTGGCAACAAGGTTCGAGGCAGGTCTGATCGTGGACATCCAGCCACCTGATCTCCAGACAAGACTGGCGATACTCGAGAAGAGGACCAGAGATGACAAGCTGTCAGTACCGAAAGACGTTCTGGCGTTCATCGCTGAAGTGTGCAGAGATAACGTGAGGCAGCTGGAGGGGGGGTTGAACCGGGTCGTCGCCTTCTCTTCGCTCATGCGTTCGGACATAACGACGAAACTCGCAAAGGAGATACTCACCCGAGAGACGAAAGATGTCAAGAGCTCGAGCATCAAGGTGGAAGTCCAGGAAGGCATCAGCTACCTGGTGGAGGAAGAGAAGCCGGAGGTCTCGCACAGATTGTTCGTGACCAAGCTTAAGGAAGGCTACAAGGGTCTGGCCATTACCCGGGGACACCCGAGGGTGCTGAGGGAGAAGCTTGGGAGCACTGATGCGGTGGTCTTCTGGCTGACGGATCACGAGTCGAAGACGGAGCGCACCGTCTCCCCCTCGCTCGAAAGGATCATGCTCATCATCGAGGAGTTCATTCGACCTGACAAGAAGAGCGTGGTGCTTCTTGACGACATACAGTATCTCATAAGCAACACGACATTCGAAGGGATCGTGCGCTTCATAAGGAGCATCGTGGACGAGATCTCTGAGAGACCCTCGATATTCCTCATATCTGTCAATCATCAGAGCCTCAGGTCCCAGGAGTGCTCCATACTCGAGAGAGAGATGGAAGTGATAAGAACACGCGAATGAGCCGGCTGCCGACATGACTAAAGATGCCTGGCTTCGGTCTTGAATTCGATCAGTCTCTCGAGCGCATCTTCCTGGTTGCCGCGCTTGAACGCTACCCCGGCGTCCTTGAGTATCTTGACCAGCGCCGAGACGTCCATTCCTTCCGCCTTTGCATCGAGCAGGACGCCTTTGGCCTTCTTCAGCTCCCCCTTCATGACCTCTGGGAGAGATCCGTATAGCTCCTCCCTTCCCTTTCTCGCCAGTATTCCCATCATGCTCCAGTCGCCATGCTGTCCTGCGTCCCTTGCCTCGTTGAGGAGCTTCCTTGCGTTGCGGACGTCGATATAGAACCGCTCCGAGTTCTGGATAAGCCGTTCGAGAGTGTCGCAGATCTCGTTGGCCTCGATATATTTGCCTGTCGTCCTTTCGGCCTCGGTCCTCCCGACCTTTCCTTCGGCGAGTGCTCCCGCGGGATCCCCGGCCTCCATCTTGGCCTTCACATTCATAATAGCGTCGATGATCGCGGCCGGGTCCGATCCCGATTTCTTCGCCATTTCCGCGAGTTTCTCTAGGTACTCGACATCCCGGTTTATCCTTTCATCAATCGCAAGCTTGACGCTTTCAAGACAGTCTTTGACGAACCTGACCGCCGAAACGACGTCCCTCTGCCTTCCGGCCTTGACGGCCTTGTCTATGTAACGCCTTCCCTCAGCAACATCGATCCCATAGTCCGCCGCGAGAGCGAGAAGGGGCTTCACCTCCTCGACCAACAAAGGAAATTGCTTCCTCATCTCGATGTCCTGAGGCGTCTCCGCGACCGTTGCCGGTGCTGGTTCGGCAACGATCGACTGGGATACCTCTTTGATCACAGCTTCGGCTCTTGGTGCCTGGGTTGGGATCGCTTGAGGTTCTCGGATTGGGGGCGGGGCACCTTCAGATGTGACCAACACTTCAAAAACCGCGCCGCACTTAGGGCACTTGTCGCTGTCGGCCGGCACAGCGGTACCACAATCTTGGCAAAGAAACTCGGAGACCTCTTCTATCACGAACTCGACCCCGCACTTGGGGCATTTCGACACCTCGCCGACGATGTGGGTCCCGCACTCAGGGCAGTCGAACTCGAGCAATTCGTCCGAATCCCTGCCCTCCCCCGAATCGCCGCCATCGGCCAACAAACCACCTGCTGCTGGGGCTACTAATTGACTTAGAAATATATAGTTATGGTTGTCAAAGCAATATGGCATTGAATCTCAGATGGAACCGACCATACTTTTCATCCTGAGGGCATCCTTCTCAAGAAGAGGTGTTTCGCTGATCACCGTCGCGTCCCTGTGAATTCCCACGAGGACTTCGGCCAAGAACGAGAAATCGGGGTCTTTCGCGGCGAGAGGAAGATGTCTTTTCTCGCCAGCATCCGTGTATTCGATGCAGCTGAAGTGACAATGCATGTGATCATCATCGATGGCCTCCACTTCATCGATGATCTCATGGAAGTCCGCGACTGAACCGAAAAGCCCGTCGCTCCTGGCGTGGATGTGTCCGAAGTCGACCACTGGAATCACGCCCTCCACCACCTTGACGACCTCCCCTATCTCGGGGAGGGTGCCCCATGTTCCCTTCTTTCCCATTGTCTCCAGTCCCAACTTGGAGTTCAGGCCTTCCTCGTCCATCAGTTCCTTGCACCTTTGAAGGCCCCGTATAACAGCATTTGTCGCACGCCTCGGGCTCTTCCCGGAATAGGATGCGGCGTGAAACACTATCACCCATGCCCCCATCTGATCCGCGATCCTGGCTGTTCTCAGGATCCACTCGACGCTCTTGTTCACCGTCGTCCTGTTGGCGGAATTGAAGTTGATGTAGTAAGGAGCGTGGGCGCTAAGCAAGATCCCGAGTTCCTCGGCCCTTCCCCCGAAGGACCTGGCCTTTCTTTCTTCCATTCTGGCCTGGCGGACGAATTGGACCTCGAGGGCGTTGAGGCCCAGTCGATGGACGGTCTCCAACGCATCGATTGGGCTCTTGCTGCCCTCAGGATATCCTGCGGGACCGAAGTATAGCATAACCCTAGCTATCGACTCGATGATAGTTAATCCTTGACTGGTCCTTCCGCAGACGATCCCGACTTCACGAGCCATTCTTGTTTGATCGTTCTGCAAAGATTATCTACCTGTGAGGATGTTCTATATGCTGGGTCGACGAGGAATGAAAATAGAATCGGTGCTCATAGAGAAACCTTCAGATGTTAATGTCATAGTGGGCCAGTCCCACTTCATAAAGACGTCAGAGGACCTCTATGAGGCCTTGGTGAACTCCGTTCCCGGCATGAAGTTCGGGGTCGCGTTCTGCGAGGCCTCTTCGGACAGGCTAGTAAGAGTGGAAGGCAACGACGTCGAGTTGAAGGAGTGCGCAGCAAAGAACGCCGAGAGGATCGGGGCAGGGCATTGCTTCGTGATAATCATAAGGAATGCGTACCCGATCAACGTCCTCAAGAACATAAAGGACACGCCGGAAGTGTGCAACATCTTCTGCGCGACCGCCAATGAGGTGGAGGTGCTGGTAGCTGAGACGCAGAAGGGGCGCGGGGTCATTGGAGTGATAGACGGGCAGACTCCGCTGGGAGTTGAGAAGGATGAAGAAACCAAGAAGAGAAGGGAACTGCTCCGCAAGTTCGGATACAAGCTCTAAGGTAGAGATCGAGAACCTAGATGAATACGAAGCCTCGGCGAAGTATTATGATATCTGGACCGAAGGTTTCACAGAGGACATTAGCTTTTATGAACAACTGGCGGATACGACCGGTTCCCCGGTCCTTGAGTGCATGTGCGGGACAGGCAGGATCCTGATCCCGCTTGCCAGGAAAGGACACGAAGTAACTGGTGTCGACAAGAGCGCGGCCATGCTCGATTGCCTGACGGCCAAGCTGGAACTTCTGGACGATGATGTCCAAGGGAAGATAGATGTCATTCACGGAGATGCAAGGGACTTCAAGACCAAGGGGCGTTTCAAGCTCGTGATAGTGCCCTTCAACTCCTTCTTGCACCTGCTGGAGACAGAGGATCAGGAGGCCGCCCTCAAGAACGTCTGGAAGCATCTGACGAACGATGGGTTTTTGAGCCTTAGCATTTTCAATCCTAGATTGGACAGACTGGAAGAGGTCATCAGGCACAGGGGTACGAAGCTGACGGCCCAGGGAGAGATCATCTCGAAATTCGAATGCCAGGTCTTCGACCAGTCGTATCAACGAACAACGGTTCATTACTTCTACGACATCTCGAGACAGGACCGTCCGTTGAGAAGGATCACTACGACCTTCACCCTCCGATACCTCTTCCATCGGGAGGCACTAGACCTCCTGAAGAGATGCGGGTTCGACGTGATCGAAGTGTACGGCGACTATGAGTTCAATCCTTTCAAGAAGACGAGCGAGCTGATGATCTTCGTGGCAAGGAAGACGAAATGAAGGTTGGACGGATCGACCTGGACCGGACGCTTGGTTGCGGGCAGGTCTTCAGATGGTCGAAGGACGGTGGATGGTGGAAGGGCGTCATTTCGAATCGCGTCGTAAAGGTGAGACAACGCGGAACGAACATCGAGGTCGTTGGCGATGTCGATGAGGCTGCACTCATGTCCTACTTCAGAGCCGATGACGATCTCGATCGGATCGTGCGTGAGATATCAAAGGACGACCACATGGCGCAGCTCGTCAGAAGGTTCGATGGGCTCAGGTTGGTCAGACAGGACCCGTGGGAATGCGCTTCAGCATACACACTTGCAACTTATGCTAGCATCCCTCGCATAGAGGGGATGATAGAGAACGTTTGCAGGGCTTTCGGTCACGAGATCGCTGGAGGATCGTACTCATTTCCCCGACCAGAGGAGATACTGGAGAACGAAGAAGGGGCCAAGCACTGCAATCTTGGTTTCCGCTGCCGAAGGTTTGTCGAGTTCGCAAGGAGGGTGGAGAGATCCGATCTGGACTTCGACCGATTGAAACAGATGGAGTATCGTGACTGCGTGGAGCAACTGAAACGATTTGAGGGGGTCGGGGACAAGGTCGCCGACTGCATTGCTTTGTTCAGCCTCGACCATCTTGAGGCGTTCCCGATCGACGTCAGGATAAAGAGAGCGATGGAGAGGCTGTATTCTCTATCGGGCAGCTACAAGAAGGTGAGTGGATCCGCACGTGAATATTTCGGAAGATATGCCGGTTACGCTCAAGAGTACATTTTCATCTCGGAGAAGAGAGACAAGGTAAACTCCTGAACGGCTTTCATTCCATCTGGGGGCAGACGCAGAGAGGTGCCTTGAGCCCAGTGTGGGTCTCATATATGGAAACGAGCATTCCGCTCTTCTTCACCATCTCGCAGATCCTGCAGGTCTCGGTCACGATATCCGATCCGTTCGCTATCCTGGTCGCTGAATGCTCCACCTCTTTCTTGAAGTCCCCGTACTTACCACTTGTCTCCATCTCTTTGCTTGTGCCCCGCTTGGATTTCAAGTATTGAGAAATCGCCGCGTCTGTCACGCCGAAGCGCCTTGCTACTTCCGCTTGAGTAAAACCGTGCTTGTCGACGAGCTCTCTGGCCAACTCCCGACGTATTGAGGGAAGTACATACCATACGATCAGTTCGCAAGGAATCTTCATGCGAATATGATAGGACTTAACGATATTAAAAGGTTATAATCTGAGTACCGCAAAGTCCGAAGTGACCTCTCGCTTTCCCCATTCTGACGGGGGATCGCCTGGATGATTCTTCGAACACCGACGGTCGAACAGGATGTGGAGAAATGAAGATAAATCGGGACGATAGATTATTGGTCGGAACCATCGTTACCCTTTATTCTCAGAACGTTCTAGAGGCGATTTGATGCCGATCGACGAAGTCGTAGTGACAAGGAAGATAGTGGAGCGGTTCTCAAGAGAGTTCCTCGAGAACATCGATGTCGATGTAGTGATCGCAGGAGCTGGACCTTCATCTTTGACAGCAGCGAGATACTTGGCGAAGGGCGGCAAGAGGGTGGTCATCTTCGAGAGGCGACTTTCTCCAGGTGGAGGGATGTGGGGAGGCGGGATGACCTTTCCCGTGATCGTCGTCCAGGAGGAATCGACGTCGATCCTGAAGGAGATCGGGGTCGACCTCACCGACGAAGGCGACGGGTACTACACCGCTGACTCGGTCGAGGCTTCCGCCAAGCTGATCGCGTCCGCAATCGACGCCGGTGCTAGGCTATTCAATGCCGTAACGGTTGAGGACGTGATGATCCGCGATTCGAAGGTCACTGGTGTTGTCATAAACTGGAGCGCGGTGAACGTCGCTGGTTTGCATGTAGATCCTATGACCATCAGATCGAAGTACGTCATAGATGCCACCGGTCATGCTGCGGAGATCTGCAAGATCGTCCAGTCAAAGGCCGGAAAGCTCAGGACTCCGTCTGGCAAGATAGAGGGCGAAAGAAGCATGTGGGCGGAGGTCGGGGAAAGGATGACCGTAAAGAACACGGTCGAGGTCTTCCCGAACCTCTACGTGACTGGCATGGCTTGCAACGCTGTCTTGGGCGCCCCGAGGATGGGGCCGATATTCGGAGGAATGCTGCTCTCTGGTAAGAAGGTGGCTGAGCTTATACTCAAGAGAAAGAGGTGAACTAGGTTTCCCCTGGGTGGGTCTTCTCGTAGAATTCCTGGACCTCCCAGTCAGGGATTGCCTGCTCTCCGATCTTCCTCAATGTCAGACCCATCGCTTTCATGTGCTGTTTCAGGGCGATCCTGGCCTCCCTGTCTCCCACGAACTCCGTGATGAACAGATCCTTCCCTCTCGATCTGCCCTTGAAGGCACCGATCATCTCACTGCCCCTGAAAATCGCCGAGCTGTAGCCGAACCTCTCTCGGATCAAGGGAAGCAGATAAGAATGAAGGTTGTCGTCGGTGGTCAGCACGAACCCGTCGTCGAAGTCGGTCCCGACCCGGTCGAGGTCCTCTTTGTGCATCCAACGGAGGGTCTCGTCATTCTCGAGGAAGAATCCCTTGACCAAGAACCCCTCTGCTTCCAAGTCTGCAAGAATCTCTCGCGCCTCCTTCATCGGGATTCGGAATTTGATGAAACGAACTATCTCCTCCGCGGAGAAAATGCCATAGTTGCGGAAGAGAAGTCTGAACAGTTCGATTCGAGCCTCTCTCGTTGTCATAGAGGACTCGGGGACCAGATGGACGTTCTTCGAGCTGTCGAAATAGACCGCCGCACCCATGTACAGGTCGCGAAGCGCCCTGTGGGTCCTGACGTGGCCGACTGGAGAGAGGGTGTAGAGCTCGTTCCTTGATATGCTCCTTCGATCCTCAAGGATCCTGATCAGCGAATTCATGTCCTCGTTCATCGGGACGCTCTTCGCCTTACGATAGAGACTGGCATTCTCGATGGTAGTGTAAGTGAGGTACTCGGGTATGGCCTGTACCCGGACCAAGGTTCCTTGCTCGAACAGCTTCTTCAAAGGCACTTTGACCTTGCATCGGAGGTGCGCGGCCGCATCGGATCGGAAACCTCCAGTCTTCCTCACCCCCTCCAGTATGTTCTCGAAATTCCTGTCTGCAGGAACGGCCTGCCTCCATAGAACATACCTGAGTAGGTCTTCCTGCCTGTAGGTGTTCGGCACGAACTTACCTTTTATGAGAGCGGAACCGATGCGATGATATCCCGATCGAATGAGCTTGCTCTCCAAAGCCCCATCGATCTCGTCCACGCCTTTTCCTAGGATCTCCTTGATCCTTAGGACGTCGTAGCCAAGCATCTTGTAGAAAGTCATCAATTCGTCCAAAGCCGCCAGGGAATCAGGTAGAAGAGATGGATCTTCGAGGTCCAGCGCGCGAACCTCGATGCACCCGCTCATGTTCCACTTCTCCACAGCGCCGACAAGAATCCCGTCGGACATGATTGGATAGACTAGCCTATCGCCGTATCGCGAGGCAATCTCGGACCGCAGCGGCTGGACTTCAGGATCGAACAACGAGAGCACCCGCATCTTTCTCTGATGCTCCGGGAGAGACTGCAGCCTCTCGATCTCATCGGCCATGATGAACATGTGGATCCCTCCTTCCCCGACCGATATTTCCACAATATCCAGCTGGGCGAGAATCTCGCGCACTTCGTCGGGGGGGAGACCGGTGTACGCGGTCATGGCGAACATAGGAACGGGGCCGAAGGCCATGATGAACCTTTGGACCATCTTGCCCCTTGCATTCCCCTCGTATTCCGGCGCGTCATACGGTTCGTATGTGTTCTCTCGAGACCACTCCTCACGATGCTCGAACCTCCTCACAAGGTGCAGGTTCCGATCAAGCCAGTCCAAGCTAGATTTCAGCTGCTCCTTGGGCATGCCCGTCATCTGATGCAGCTCCAGAATGCCGAGGGCGTCGTTCTGTCTGATGAAATCGAGTACCCGCCTATCGACACCGACGGGCGAGCCGGTCCTGTAGACCGACACATACATCGGCGCATCATCTGCCAGGACATAACGCACGCGACCCCTCAGGAATCTGCCTAGGAGTATCTTCCCATTCCTCCTGAGACCCTCCCAATCGTCCATACTGAAACCGCTGACCCTGTAGAAAACGTCCAAGGGATCCCCGACGGAGCCGAAGAATCTCACGCAGTCCTCGATCGACGCGAAAGGTCCCTGGGTCTTGGACATCCGATACATCTCGACGGTCCTCATGTCATAGACCTCGGGGTCCTGGCTCTTCAATCTCAGATAGTCTTTCCTAAGCATGTACTGCTCGTGTTCGGAGACAAGGAACTTGCCCTCGATCAACAATCCCTCGTTGACAAGTGCCCTAATCGCCCCATTGACCTCAGAGTCGGATTGGCCGAGCACGAACGAAATCTCGTCTGATGTGGATGGCGCGAATCCTTCGAGATACTTGCATATGGCTTTCTCGAGCGCCGCCTTCCTGTCCCTCTCTTCAATCGACCTTGCCTTGAAGTACCAATGGCCGTTGCGATGCGCGACCCTTGCCGCGAGGGATGCGGATTCCAGGTTGCGGAGCGATTTCGAGACCCTATCGACGCTGATCGAGAGGACCTCGGCAAGCTCGGAGTGCGATTTCTCGGAATCCAGCAGGTCGAGGATGTTCTTGTCGAGGTCACCAAGTTTGCGTTCTTTTCTGAAGAGCGTCGCATAGGTCTGTAGGTCCTCGGAACGGACGAAGTAGAGGTCGTCTGAGAATACCGATGAGATCCTGCCCTCCGAGAGAAGCTCCTCGATCCAACCGTCCACCACTTTTCTGTCCTGAGAGGCGTAAGGATAGATGCTCCTCACTCTCTCCTTGAACATTCGCATCGGACCCACGATCTTCAGGATTCTGAGGATGTCCTTCTTTCCATCGATCCTTCCGATCTTGTTCCTGAAGTAAGCGCTGACCTCTTGCTCCTCGAACTCGAACTCGGAGAGTTCGCCGGCCATGACCTTCGATAGGATCTTCCGATGCAGCTCCTTGAGCAACGAGCTGCGGTCCTCCATGAGAACTATGTCGGATATTCCAGCGAGGACGACGTTGTGGGCGAATGGAGACGGAACAGATGAGAAATCGACCGAAGCGACGCCCATGTCGCCGCTCTCGATCATCTTGAGCACGAGTCGAGCGTTTCGCAGGTCCATCACATCCTCCAGTATCTCGCGGTAGGTCTCCTCGATCACCGGGACCCTTTCCAAGCTCCTCAAGGCGTCCAGCAAATAGCTCGACCGAATCTGCTGTCTGTTGACCGACACCTCCCTCCCTTTGTAGTTCCGTAGAATCATGAAGCTCCTGGCCGCGGTGTGACGGAAGCGCTGCTTGAAGATCTCTGAGTCCTTGATCGCTCTCCTGAGAAGACTTTCAAGGTTCGAGCTGGAGATCATCTTCTCCACACCTTTCAGCTCGATGTTCCTTGGGACGCTGATCATGAATGCGTCGTCCGTTACGGATACGCTCACGCTGCATCCGAGCTGTTGGGTGATCTGGAAGGCATAAGCCCTCGATAGAGCGTCGTTGACTCTTCGCCCGAAGGGGAAGTGGAATATGATATTCCGATTCCCTGTCATATCTACGTAACCTTCGATGACAAGTCTCTTGTCCGTTGGGATCTCGCCGCAGGCGGTCCGCTGCTCCTGAAAGTAACTGAGTATCGATCTGGCCGAGCCGTGATCGATGCCGAAGTCGTCGACCAACCATTCGAGGGTCTTCCTCTCCTCGTCCTTCATTCTCGCGGCGATCTCGCCTCTGAACTTGGCTACCTCCATCGACAGGTCGAAGCTCCGAGGGAGCATCTCTCCGGTCCAGGAAGGGACGGTGGGCTTCTTCCCTGACGCGGACTTCGCGTAGACGCTCATCCCGCGGGAACGTACGAATTCATACGCCCTGCCTCCTAGGACGAAGATGTCCCTCGGTGAGAGCCTCTCGACGAACTTCTCCGACAGGTCTCCCATCAATGCTCCCCTCTCTGCATAGACCTTGTAGTTCGCCTCCTCGGGAATCGTGCCGAGGTTGAGGAAGTATATCATCCTGGCCCCTCGCTTCCTGCCAAAAACCCTCTCCTCTTCGTCGTACCATATCTTCGAATAGACCCCCTCGAAAGCGTCCTTGCTGCCAAGGTATCGAAGCACTCCCTCGAACGTCTCTGCCGGCAGGTCCCTATAGCAGTAGGATCCTCTCACCAACCGAAGCGCGTCATCGACCTTCCAGCGACTCTCGATCGACATCCCGACGATGCTCTGCGCGAGGACATCGAGACAGTTCTGAGGTATGCTCACCCTATCGATCTTGTTTCGATGAGCCGCTCTGCATAGCACGGCGCACTCGACGAGATCATCGTTATCGAAGACGATCATCCGGCCCTTAGATGTCTGTCTGTACCCGTGCCCGCTCCTTCCGATGCGCTGCAACCCCTTGGCGACCGACTTCGGAGAACCGATCTGACACACGAGATCTATAGATCCGATATCAATTCCGAGCTCGAGGGAGGTCGAGGACACGACGCATTTGAGTTCACTCCTCTTCAGACGTTCCTCGACGCCGAGCCTCGTCTCCTTGCTGAGGCTGCCGTGATGCGCCTCTATGCTGTCCAGACCGCGTTCCTTGAGCTTGTACACAACGCTCTCTGTTCCGCTGCGGGTGTTTGTGAAGACCAGTGTCGTCGTGTGCTCCCGGACCATGTCCCCGAGCATGTCGTACATCTTCGAGTTCACGATCTCGTATGGAAGTGATGTCATGTCGTCCGTCGGGCAAAGAACCTTCAGATCGAGATTCTTCCGCTCTCTGACCTCGACGACCTTGACGTCCCTCTGCCTCCCGTCCTCGCACCCGACCAAGAAGGCAGCGATTTCTTCGATCGGGGCTAGTGTCGCGGACAGACCTATCCGCGTGAATCGTCGAGCGCAAAAGGCCTGCAACCGTTCCAGGGTCAGGGAAAGGAAGACCCCGCGTTTTGAATCGCATATCTCGTGTACCTCGTCCACGATCGCCCATTCGACCTTGGAGAACTTCTCCTTGAACTTGGGAGCCGCAAGGACCATCGCGAGCGACTCTGGAGTCGTGATGAATATGTGCGGAGGCTTCCTCAGCATCTTCTGCCTTTCCGCCTGGGACGTGTCCCCGGACCTCACGCCGACGCGGATCTCAGGGAATGGAACGCCTTTCCTCTCCGCAAGTGCCTTCACCTCGCTCAACGGTTCCCTCAGGTTCCGATTGATGTCGTTGGCAAGCGCCTTTAGAGGAGATACATAGACGGCGTACACCCTGTCCTCCAACTTGCCGTCCTTCGCGTATCTCAACAGCTCATTGATTATCGAAAGGAATGCTGTCAGGGTCTTACCGGACCCGGTCGGAGAGGAGACGAGGACGTTCTCCCTCCGGTGGATGATTGGGATCGCGAACGACTGAGGCTCTGTCAGCTCGGAGAACCTGTCACTGAACCACTCTGCGAGAAGAGGTTCCATCATCGACATGACGTCGTCCTTGCTGTATGCTTCAGTAACCCTTTCCATCAGCCTTTCTCCGCTTGCGAATCAAGGTCCATTTGCCGTTCGTCTATTACTACTTTGCTCCACGAAAGAGAGGTTGCTGGCCACTGCGCAAGTAATTTATCCTAACACGCCATAATCTGGGCCATAGCATGAGAAAGCTCGTCCATATCACCCTGGCAGCGGTCATTCTTATCTCTCTCATATCCCTCATGCACGCCGAGGTCTCCGCCCAAGGCACAGGCGAGCTGTTGGTGACCGGGGCCGTGACCAGCGAAGCTGGCGCTCCGCTGCCTGGTGTGAACATCACGGCATTGAACACTACGTCGATGGTATCGCATTACTCGGTGGTCAATGAGACCGGCAACTACAGCATCTCTCTCGCGGAGGGGACATACAACATCACTGCCTCTTACGCCAACCACACAGCGAACATCAGTTACACCAACGTACCGATCGGGCCGGCGACAAACAAGGTCTTCAACTTCAGAATGTTGGAGATCCTCGGCACTCTGATGGGTCACGTGACGAATCGTACCATTCCCATACAAGGAGCGATGGTGGTGCTCACAGGGGACCAGTACAACTACTCGGCCAACTCATCTCTTCCGCTCGGTTTTTACGTTATTGACAAGATAAGACCTGGGACCTACGTCGCACATGCCGAGAAGAGCGGGTACTGGACAATATACCACGACAGGGCGATTGTGATCACCAGAGGAGTGACAACGGAGCTGAACTTCACCATCTTGGAGCAGCCGACGAAACTGTCCGGGACGGTCAAGACGGACGGAAACGTGGTGGTCCGGGATGTCCAGGTGCTGATCACTTCTGTCGGATATTCCACCTCGACCGTCACGGATGCGAACGGCAACTACACATTCTCCAATGTTCCAGTCGGTACATACACGCTGACTTTCAAGAAGGATGGGTATGAGGAGATGTCGGTTCAGATCTCACTGAGCGCGTTCGAGTCCAAGAGGTACGACGCCAATCTCGATAGAAAACCGGTGGAGGCCGGCGGCGGCTTCATTCCTGGCTTCGATCTTCCCCATTCCCTCATGATCGTCGGGTTCTGCCTGGCAATAGCGATACTCTTGTTCGCGATCTACATTCGTTATAGGGTCTTGAAGAAGCCAGAGTTGCTGGCTATCGAACGTGAAGAAGAAGAGAAGACCAAAGAGGGAAAAGACCAAGGGAAGAAGAAAGGCTGAACCGTACTATTCGACGCCTAGTCGCTTCCTGACCTGGGTCAGGTTCTTTCTCACTTCGTCATCGACTTTCTTGAACAGGCTATCGCCGTCGGCATCGATACCGACGATGAGCGGGCCCAGATTTTCCGCCTCGAATATCCAGAGCGCTTCTGGCATGCCAAGGTCCAGCCACTCGACGCCGACGACTTTCTTCACTCCCTTTGCCGCAAGGACTGCGGCGCCTCCCGTGATGGCGAGATAGACGCAGCCGAATTTCCTCATAGCATCAATGGTCGGCTGGGACATACCGCCCTTCCCGATTATGGCACGGATGCCGAAGGCCTCAATGAACCTGGGTTCGAGAGCGTTCATTCGAGCGCTTGTAGTGGGGCCGGCTGCCACGAGGGTCCACCCACCGTCATCATCCTTCACGATCGGCCCACAATGATAGAGCGCTGCCCCCCTCAAGTCGACTGGTAGTCCCTCACCCTTATCATGCTTCTCCAGAGCCCTCACATGCACCTCGTCCCTTCCGGTGTACACAAGACCGTCGAGGTGGACGACCTGGCCAGCCTTTAGTGATCTGACTTCCTTTTCAGATAGAGGGGTCCTCAATCTAACGCGAATCCCTCCTTCGAGTATGTCACCCTACCATCGCGGAACAACCTGGCGGAGGCTCTCCTGGCCGCCCAACACTGTAGATTCACCGCGACCGGAAGACTAGCTGTGTGACAATGGGCGAGGTCGACCTTTACCCCGAGACAGGTGGTCCTACCGCCAAGACCCATCGGCCCGATCCCGGTCTGATTGACCGCGTCGAGCAATTCCTCCTCAAGCTCCCCAAGTTCTGAATCGGGATTCACGACATCGAGCGGGCGGAGGAGCGCTCTCTTGGCGAGCGACATCGCGATGTCGGCAGAGCCGCCAATGCCGACCCCGACTATCGTTGGAGGACACGGACGCCCACCGGCATTGACGACCACGTCGAGAACGAATGACTTCACGGACCTCAGACCTTCGGAGGGGCTGAGCATTCGCAGGGCGCTCATATTCTCCGACCCGGCTCCTTTCGGCATGACGGTGATCTCTACAAAATCCTCCGGACCGGGCGAGAAATGCACGTGCGGCATCCCGACGCCCAGATTATTACCAGAGTTCTTCCTTGTCAGAGGATGCACGATGTTCGGACGGAGCGGTATCTCTCGTGTGGCTCTCTCCACGCCCCTCCTTATCGCCTTTTCGATGTCACCGTCGCATCTGCCTGAGACGAAGAACAGTGGAGTGCCAGTGTCTTGGCACATGGGTATCGAGGTCTCTTCGGCGCATTTAACGTTCAGCAGGATGGCCCTCAGCTGGGTCTTGGCGATCTCGCTGGTCTCGAGGTCTTCGGCCTTTTCGAGCGCAGACAAGATGTCGGATGGAAGGGAGGTTACGGCGGTCCTCAGGATGTTGACGACGACCTGTTCCATCAACTCGGGTGAAATCATCGCATCACACCGATTGAATGAGACTGGATGCATAAAAAGATTGCAGGTGCTAACCAAAAGGTTAATATCTTGACCTTTATGTAGGGGCTTCCGCAAGTCAGACTACATCAGGCGATATCATGGACGACCCAATAGTCATTGAGAATCTGACGAAGAATTTCAACGGGTTCAAAGCAGTCGATTCTCTGAACCTCACGGTCGAGAGGAAGTCTTTCGTCGGGTTCCTAGGCCCCAACGGGGCCGGGAAGACCACGACGATCAAGATCCTCACTCATCTTCTATCCGCTTCTGGTGGACAGGCCTACCTCAATGGTGTGGATGTGACGAAGGATCCGAAGAATGCGCTCGCAGGCGTCGGCGCGGTCGTAGAGACGCCAGAATTCTATCCATATCTTACGCCGATCGAGACACTGCAGTATCTCGGATCGTTGAGAGGAATGTCCAACGAGTACATACAGAGGCGTACCAAGGAAGTCCTCGAGACCGTGAAGATGACCGAGTGGTCGAAGACCCGCATCGGCAAATTCTCAAAAGGAATGAAGCAACGGCTCGCGATAGCACAAGCGATGATCCATGAGCCCCATGTCCTCATACTTGACGAGCCGACCTCAGGACTGGACCCCAGGGGTATGGTCGAGGTCAGAAACATACTGAAGGACTTGAGAAAGGGAGACTACACGATCTTCATGAGCTCCCACCTTCTGACCGAAGTCCAGGAGATATGCGAGAGCGTCGCCCTTATAGATCGCGGCAAGCTGCTCGCACATGGCTCGGTCGCGACTTTGGTTGAGGGCGCTGTTTCGAAGGACATCGATGTAAGAATCCTCCAGCCCGTTGACAGCTACGCTATCGACAGAATATCCAACTTCGAAGGGGTGGAGAGGATCGTACCGGGAGACACCAGGCATTTCACTATTACTTTCAAAGGCGGTGAGGAGGATCAAGCTAGGCTTCTGTCCGAAATGCAGACGCTTGGCCTTAAGATCGTCTCGTTCAAGGAGATAGGTGTGGCACTGGAATCATTGTACATGTCGTTGATAAAGGACTCGAGGTGATTTGACGTCTTCAGAAGGAGATCTGACATTGCCATCAGACCTTGTGCAGAGCAGCATAGTTGCCAGGTATGAGTTCCTGAAGCACCTCCGGAGCAGACGCCTCCTCGGGATATTCGTTCTTGAAATCGCGATAATCGCGCTCATAGTTCTCATTCCTCCTCTTCAAGGGCAGGATTATCCAAGCGATCCAGCGAAGTTTGCCGGCATGTTCGTTCAATGGGTTTGGATATTGATCGTAATAGGTTCGACGCTCTTCGCTGGTGATTCGATTGTTTCAGAATTTCAGCAGAGGACCGGCTACCTGCTCTTTCCGAACCCCGTCAAGAGAAGGGTCCTTTTCATTGGGAAGTTTGCGGCCAGTACTGGGATAGTGTTTCTTGCATTAGCTGCGTTCTACGCGGTAGTCGCGATAATAGTCATCTCGGTCGATGGCTCGATATCGGGCCTGATGGCGTCTTCGTTCGGACTCGCGATGCTATTTGGTGTCGCAGCGCTCTCGATAGGTTACATCATCAGTTCTTTCATGAAAAGTTCCACAGGGGCCCTGATACTGACTTTCGCCCTCATGCTGCTCATCTTTCGCATCGTGGATGGTGTCGCAATGGCTTCCAAGGCCAGACCAGACTTCTCATTGACATTCTCTTCCGGAGTGATCGGGTACATCATGGAGACTCCGTATCCGACCGATTTTGTCGAGACTTTCCCCTTCGGTGGGAGAACGCTCGAGTTCACGAACTACTATCCCAGCGTGACCGTATCAATAGTCGTCGCGATCATATACGCGATAGTTGCCGTAGCGCTGGCAATCTGGCTGTTCGACAGAAGAGAGATGTCGGCGTGAGATCACTTGGGGAGAGGTGAGACGCATGAAGATCGAAATCCTGCATATCGGTGACGAGCTGTTGACGGCGGAAATCGACCCATACCCTTCTCAGATGATCAACATGATACGAGAGAGAGGGGGCAGCGTCAACATGATAACAGTGATCGGGGATGATTTTCCAGAGATCACGAGAGCGCTCGCCTCCGCAGGGGAATCGAAAGTCGACCTCCTGATAATCACTGGAGGGTTGGGACCCACGCTCGACGACATCACCCGAAGCGCCGTCGCCGAATATCTTGACGTCGAGCTGGAGGTCAGGAATGACGCCGTGGAATGGCTCGTTGAGGCGGTGGAGAGGATGTACGGCAAGAAGCCAGTGCTGACGAACGAGGCGCTCAGGATGGCCACGATGCCGAAGGGTGCGATAGCTTTGAAGAACATCACCGGCGCTGCGTGCGGCATCGAGGCGAAGCAGGGGGATATGACCATTTTCTGTCTGCCCGGGTTCCCGAAGGAGATGCTCCCAATGTTCCGGGAATACATACTCCCACGGATCGAGAGCGATAACGTCCACCAGAAAGAGGTCAGAGCGTGGCTGGGCGAGACCACTATGGAACCGCTCTTTCAAAGGATCATCAAGGAGCATCGAGTAAGGATCGCATCCTTGCCTGATGAGAACTGGCGCGAGAAGGGCAATAGGATCATCATCAAGGGGCAGAAGGAAGAGGTCGAGAAGGCCGCAGAGGAACTTCAGAAACTGCTGGCCGAGTCTAAAGACCAGTTCATGGATGACTGACCGCTCTCAGCCTTCTTTCTGGCACCATGCAGGCAATATCAGCAGCTCCCCTTCGAACGGGAACACCCTGACGCTCTCGCTTTTACTCTTAGAGGGCTTAGCCTTCTTGATCTCCACTGGCTTGAAATTCCTAGGATCGAGGACCTGGACCTCTTTTTCGTTCTCGGTCAGAACGACCGCCTCCAGCGCGTCCTTCATGTTCCCGACGACTTGGACCGACCTCAGGTCCGCGTTGTCAATGTTCATCGATTCGTGAGTCAACAGGTCGATCAATCTCGTTCCCCTGGACCCAATCCCTCCAATAAGATACGGACGGTCCTTCTGGACGATGATGTCTCCCATCGTGTAGGAGGGAAGCCTTACAAGATACGTGACCCTGTAGATCTCCTGGCCGTCCTTCTGTCCAAGGAGGCTCGAGGACTCTTTGACCTCAGCACCGTGAATGTCTGCTAGGTCCTTCGAGAGCGACCTTCCTAGAGATGTCGACGACAGATAGACGTCGAAACCTCCGCGTGTCTCCTCGACCTTCGATATGAAAGTGTCCCGGCTCGATCTTGAGAGGTGGTCGACCTTCGACTCGATCTCTTCAAGGATATGGTCCTTCTCCTCATCGGGGAACTTCCTGCCCCTGGTTCGGACCTGGATTATCGACTCATAGTACGACCCTTGGATCTTGCTGCACCTCGGACAGACCCCTCCCTTCAGGCGGACGACCGTATCCAAGTGCTCGTCGACCATGAGGTCGAGGTACTTCACCTTCACATCGATCTCGACGAGGAAGTTCTTGCTGTCTTGCTTGGATACGCCGGTCTCGACCCCCTCGACCCTCGTCCCTTTCCTTGAAGTGATCGATCTGACGGCCGCTTCTCGAACGGCTTCCTCGACCGAGTTGAATTTGTACCATCTTCGCTCGATCAGAAATTCGTCGCAGTGCGCGCACCGTGGCAGGTCTACATGCTCTGGCAAGACGGTGAGCTTGTTGTTCTCGACAAAACAGACCGCGCAAAGACTATCGTATGTGGGACCGTCCCGACCACATCGCACACAGAACATCCTAGATTTTCACCATCTGGGCGTGAGGCACGCCAGCTATCGTCAGTACACAATCTTCGTTGATATAGTTATGCTTGGCCGCTATGCCGACGGTCCTCTTTCCTACAAGGTTCGCGATCGTGGCCAGGGACAGTCTATTGAGCAACTTCTCCTCGTCGACGTCCTCGCCTTCATAGAAGCAGGAGGACACCTCCAGCCGCAGGTCGCCATCCCTTAGGACCTTCCCTATGAGGTCCTTGTCGCACGCCGCAACGACTATCTCCCTCCCATGCTTGTGCACCCTGGCCGTGATCAACTCAACCCTCCGATGAGAGCTTGAAGTATCCAGCGAATGGGGAATAGATCTCGCCGGAATCGGTCAGACGTCTCAGTAGGATGAGCGTTCTGTCTTCTGGTATTCCTTCCGCCTCAGCGCTCTGAAGTAGCACCTCTTGAGACACGCCTTTCTTCGGGTCCGCAAGGTTCGATATCAGGGTCCTCAGTACCGATATCTGTTCACGCTGCGACTTGCTGGTCCCGGTGGATATTATGTCGATGTCGAACCTGCCAGCCTCCCTGGCGATCTTGCTAAGATAGTACTCGACGATCCGGACGGCTCGGTCCGCGTCCTCCGGCGTCACGAGACCGCTCAAGCGGGCCCTAGCGCTAGCCTCCGACAGCCGCACGAACGCTTCAAGCTGCCTTGCAGTGATAGGGACGGAGGACCCCTCCGCCTCGCCTTGCTTCCTGATCTGCAGATAGTAGTCGCGGATGATCTTCATGGCCGCATCGGTAAGGACCGGCGTGAACCGCTTCGAATAGGCGACGTACTTGCGTATGAAGTCCCTGGGGAATACTGGAGCTAGCTCCTTGCTATCCTCCATGATCCTGTCGACCGGTATGTCCTTCAGTACTTCCGGGTCTATGTGTTTCCTTAACTGCCCCCTCCTGTGCGCCTTGAGTATATGGTCGGTGATCCTTGCATCCAGCTCCGCATCGGGCTTGTCCGTCATAGCGAAGATCAGGTCGAATCGCGACAGCAACGCAGGAGGGAGATCGATCTGGTCGGCGATGAGCTGGTGCTCCTCGAACCTGCCATACTTGGGGTTCGCGGCCCCGAGGATCGAACAGCGACATTGCAGCATCGCAGTGATCCCAGCCTTGGCAACAGTGACCGTTTGGCTTTCCATGGCCTCGTGCATGGCGCTCCTATCGTAATCTTCCATTTTGTCAAGTTCATCGATCGCAGCGATGCCTTTATCGGCCAGCACGAGCGCCCCAGCCTCCAGGGTCCATCTTCCTTCCCCGAAGTCATCCTTCACCGCGGCCGCCGTGTTGTGGACCAAGAATCCATTCGCGATGAAGGCATGGCTGCCATCCACGGTGA